>Ga0209253_10000817_pt1 | contig 26999 bp, 25 predicted proteins | sample FrelakmetBRP12BR_FD_187145 | JGI IMG/M metagenome (GOLD analysis project Ga0209253, IMG submission 187145) | Freshwater lake sediment microbial communities from the University of Notre Dame, USA, for methane emissions studies - BRP12 BR (SPAdes)... | ecosystem: Environmental > Aquatic >...
CGTGAGCGCGTTGGCGACGCCGCGATGGATGCCGGAGACCGGCACGATGGCGGTGTGCCGGCGCGGCGCCACGGCGCTCCACTCCTCCATCGCGAGGGCGCGACCGAAGGTTCGGTAGTGGTCCTTGACCATGCGGAAGAAGGCGAGCAGAACGGGAATGACGACGATGACCAGCCAGGCACCCTCGGTGAACTTCGTCGCGACGAAGATCCCCACCACCACGCCCGTGGCGACCGTGCCGAGCCCGCTGAGCACCAGCGTGCGCTTCCACCCCGTGCCACGGAGCCGAAGCGATCGCCGGATCATCCCGGCCTGCGACAGGGTGAACGACACGAACACGCCGATCGCGTAGAGCGGGATGAGGGCGTGCGTGTCGCCCCGGAACACGACGATCAGCAGCGACGCGAGGAAGGCGAGGATCAGGACGCCGTTCGAGAATACCAGCCTGTCGCCCCGGTGCGCGAACTGCCGGGGCATGAACCCGTCCTCGGCCAGCACCGACGAGAGCGAGGGGAACGCCGCGAAACACGTGTTCGCGGCGAGGAGGAGCACCACGGCCGTGAACCCCTGCACGAGGAAGTAGAGCGGGCCGGACCCAAGGGCCCCGCGGGCGATCTGCGACACGACCGTCTGGCCCTCCTGGGGCACCACGCCGAGCACGTGCGCCAGGGCCGTCAGTCCGAGGAAGAGCGCGGCGAGGATGACGCCCAGCATGGTCAGCGTCGCCACGGCGTTCGCGGCCCGCGGCTCTCTGAAGCTCGTGACGCCGTTCGCGATCGCCTCGACCCCCGTCATCGCCGTACAGCCTGATGTGAACGCGCGGAGCAGAAGGAACGTGGTGAGGCCGGGCACCGCGGCGCCGGCAAGGACCGTCGCCGGGTCTGCGGGCGCGGCCGGGAGCGTGCCGGTCGCCCAGCGGAATCCGCCGACCGCCAGGACTGCGAGCAGCGAGACGATGAACCCGTACGTAGGCACGGACAGGACGGCGGCGGACTCCCGGAGGCCACGCAGATTGGCCAGCGCGACCAACGCGATGCAGAGGATCCCGAGCGCGACGCGATGGGGCGCGAGGACCGGAAACGCGGACGTAACGGCGGCCACGCCCGCCGCCACGCTGACGGCGACCGTCAGCGTGTAGCCGACCATCAGTCCGGCCCCGGTGACCAACCCCGGCCACGTACCGAGGTTCTCCTTCGCGACCGAGTACGATCCGCCGCCGTGGGGATACGCCGGGATCACCTGTCGGTACGACATGACGACCAGGAACAGCACAACGACGATCGCTGCGGCCACCGGAACTGAGAACGTCAGCGCCACCGCCCCTACCGGGGCCAGCACGATCAGGATCTCTTCGACGGCGTAGGCGACGGACGAGAGGGCGTCGGAGGAGAAGACCGCCAGACCGGGCAGCCTGCCTATCCGCTCAGCGTGAGCGACATCGGTGGAGAGCGGACGACCGACGAGGATGCGTTTGAGGCTTCGCCAAGTGTTGGCCACGGGCTCTGATTCTCGCCTCACCCTCCGGAACGCGCAACGGGAAGCGCGGACCCATCGCACCTCCCGTCACCGCAACTCGTTGATCTGCAACGATCTATCAGCGAAACACCTAGATGTCCCTGCGCTTGGCGGACCGGCTCTGGCCGCCGAAGCAGGGGGGCCGTGACCCCGGATGCACAGAGACAGCCCGGCCCCCGGAGACCGGGAGCCGGGCTGTCGACGCCGTCCGCAGGGGGCGGCGCTAGTTGCCGCGCGTCAGTTCGTTGGCCAGGGCGTCGGCGTCGTACACCCGCCGCAGCGCCTCGATGAGGCCGCGCGAATCCACCCACACGGAGCGGCCGACCGCCTCGGAGAAGAGGAAGCGCATCGGCTGGGCCTCGATGTTCCCGTCGAAGATCAGGCCGACGATCTCCCCGTCCCGGTTGATGACCGGGCTGCCCGAGTTGCCGCCGATGATGTCGTTGGTGCTCACCGCGTTGAACGGCGTCGCGAGGTCGAGCCGCGAGCGCGCCGCGAGCCACCGCGGCGTGAGGTTCCACGGCTCCTGGAGGTTGAACCCGTAGGCCCGGTCATAGAGCCCGTAGAACGTCGTGTACGGCTGCGCCAGCGTCCCGTTGGAGGGGTAGCGGAGCACCTCGCCGTCCGAAATGCGGAGGCTGAAGGTGGCGTCCGGCGCCACCGTGTTGCCGAACACCGCGAGGAGGGCGCGGGCGATCAGCTCGTCGTTCTGCGCCTCCTCGTTCACCCAGGCCGTCCACTGCGTCGCGATAGCGCGCTCCAGCGGGTCGATGACCCGGGCCAGCGCCACGAAGGGATCGGTCGATGCCGCAATGACCGCGGCGCCGCCCTGGACGAGGGCCCGCCGCTGGTCGCCGGTGAGGATCTGGGAGGCGCGGACCATCGCACGGGCCGCGTCCTCCGGCGACTGCGTGCCGAGGGCCTGGCGCCGGACCGGATCGTTGGCCGGGAGCTCGCGCACCATCGCGGTGAAGTAGGCCGTGAGGAGGCGGATTTCCTGCGCCGAGTCGATCGGGGTGGCGCCGTAGAGACCCTGCTCCATCCGCGGGCGCATCGCGTCACGGAACGGCATTAGCCGCGCGCTGTCCGGCTTCGCCGTCTCCGTGGCGTACCGGCTGATCGTGCCGGCGTAGCCCAGAAGCCGCGTGCCGTAGGCCCCGAATGCGTGGTAGCGGCGCCGCAGGTCCACGGCGCGCATCTGCCCGCGGATGCGGGCGATGTTGTCCCACGCCGACCCGTAGCGCTGCCGGAGCTCGGGATTGGCATTGACGCGGTTCCGGAAACCGCGCTCCCAGGCCGTCTTCCGGGTCATCAGCTGCGGGTCGACGAGGCCGGCCAGGTAGCCCTGGGTGGCCTTCTGCGAGTTCTGGATGCCGAAGAGTTGGTTGCGAAGGGCGGCCTGGCGCTCCGGCGCCAGCTGGCCCAGCGCCTGGTACACCGTGATCTGGCGCGCGAAGGCGTCGAGCGTGGCGGGGTATTGCACGTCGCGCAGGTACTCGAGCACCGAAAGGGTGTTGAGCCGGCCGGTCGAGCCCGGATTCCCCACCACGAAGACGAGGTCGTTCTCGCGGCTGCCGTTGCGGCTCCAGCGGAAGAAGTGGTCCATCTGCGCCGGCGCGCCGTTCACGTACACCCGGTAGAAGGTGACGTCGAGGTCGTGCCGCGGATACGTGAAGTTGTCGGCGTCGCCGCCCCAGAAGGCCACAGAGACCTCGGGCGCGAAGACCAGCCGCACGTCGGTGAAGCGGCGGAACTTGTAGAGCTTGTACTGCCCGCCGCGGTACATCGTGACGACCTGGCAGTTGAGATCCGTCTGGGTGCCGCGGCAGCGCTGCTCGATCGCGCGCATCGCCTGGTCGCGCAGGTCGACGGCGCGGTTGGCCGGCGTCCCCGCCGGCACGGCGGCCGTCACCTCGTTCGTGACGTCGGTGATCTCCCGCAACTGCTCCACGAACCCGCCGGGGCACGCCCGCTCCTCGGCGCGGGTCTGGGCATAGAACCCATTGCCCAGAAGGTCCTCGCCTTGCCGGCTCACGCCGGCGACGCAGCCGCGGGCGCAGTGGTTGTTCGTCATCACGAGGCCGTCGGCCGAGACGAACGATGCCGTGCAGCCGCCAAGCCTGCCGGCCGAGAGGCGGGCGTGGTCCAGCCATGCCTGGGAGGGTCGGAAGTTGTAGCGCTGCGCCCAGTACTCGAGCGGCGGCACGTCGAACGTCCACATCTTCCCGGTCTCGAGGCCGGGGTATTCGCCCGCCGTCGCGGGCTGCTGCGCCGAGGCGCCGGCTGCGACGACGAACCCGAGGGCGAGGAGCGAGAGCGCGGTGCGCTTCACAGGGGACATGGATCCATCTCCGTTGAGGATAGCGGTTTGGGGCCAGCCTTCTTCAAGTAGCGATTTCCGTGCCGCACCGCAAGCGAACGGGCGCGGGCCGGCGCTGCGGCCACGCTACTCCATCCACGCCCGCCACTCCTCCTCGGCGGCGCCCACGGTCACGCGGTGCTGCCAGCGCACCAGAGGCATGCGGAGCAGCAGGGGCTCGAGCGCGAGCTTCCCGATCCAGCGCTCGTCGGAGAGCCGGGCGTGGGCGAGGCCCAGGTCGCCGAACCGCCGGCTGCCGCGGTCGAGCAGCGCCTCCACGCCGAACTTCTGGGCGAAGCGGCGCAGTTCCCCCGGCGATGCGGGACGCTCGGCAAGATCCACGAAGTGCGTGCGGACGCGCCGCTCCGCGAAGAACCGCAACGCGGCCCTCGTCTCCGCGCTCTTGCGCACACCGAAGACCTGGACCTCCATCGCCCACCCTCCTGGCCGCACACCGGCTCGCGCGGAGGTTCCTTCCCCCGCACGGCGGGCACACGTAGCATAGTCGCCATGCGCGCGATGCTGCTCGAGACCCCGGGACGACCGCTGCGCGAGGCCGAGGTCCCGCGGCCCGCCCCCGGTGCCGGGCAGGTCCTGCTCCGGGTCCACGCCTGCGGCGTGTGCCGGACCGACCTGCACGTCGCCGACGGCGAACTGCCGAACCCCACGTTGCCCCTCGTGCTCGGCCACGAGATCGTCGGCACCGTGGTGGAGAACGGCCCGTCGGCGTCGCGCTATCGCCCGGGCGACCGCGTCGGAGTGCCGTGGCTCGGCTGGACGTGCAGCGCCTGCCGCTTCTGCCGGTCGGGCCGCGAGAACCTGTGCGAGCGTGCCCGCTTCACCGGATATCAGCTCGACGGCGGCTACGCGGAAGACATGGTCGCCGACGAGCGGTTCTGCTTCCCGGTCCCGGCCGCGTACTCGGACGTGGAGGCCGCACCACTCCTGTGCGCGGGGCTCATCGGGTACCGCGCGCTGGCCGCCGCCGGCGATGGCGAGCGGCTCGGGCTCTACGGTTTCGGTGCCGCGGCACACATCGTCGCGCAGTTGGCGCACCACGAGGGCCGCCGCGTCTTCGCCTTCACCAAGCCGGGCGACACGGCGGGACAGGCGTTCGCGCGCGGCCTCGGCGTCGCGTGGGCGGGCGACTCGGACGCCGCCCCGCCCGAGGAACTCGACGCCGCCATCCTCTTCGCTCCCGTCGGCGCTCTCGTCCCCGCCGCGCTGCGCGCCGTCGCTCCCGGCGGGACGGTCGTCTGCGCCGGTATCCACATGAGCGAGATCCCGCCGATGCCCTACGACATCCTGTGGGGCGAGCGGGTCGTGCGGTCGGTCGCCAACCTCACGCGGAAGGACGGCGAGGAGTTCCTGCGGCTCGCGCCGGCGGCCGGGGTGAGGACCGTGGTGCAGCCCTATGCGCTGAGCCGGGCCAACGAAGCGCTCGCCGACCTGCGCGGCGGGCGGGTGCGCGGCGCGGCGGTGCTGGTGACGGACCGGCCTTAGTCGCGGCGGACACCCGGATCCGCCGGGCGCCCGGGGACGACTACGCCGCCGGCCCGCCCCCCACCCGAACGCTCAGGATGTAGGTGCCGCCGCGTTGGATAGAGCCGAACGCGCTCACCAGGATCCGGTACGTCGTCCCCGCGTTCACCGTGAAGACCAAGCGGCTGTTGCGCTCGCCGCCGCCGTCGTCGTCCCTCGCCAGCACGGTGCCAACCTGCGACTCTAGCCCCAGGACCGCATCGAAATCGGTGGACCTGAGTTCGATCGTGATCGTGCCCGTGCGGGTCGGCGTGTAGGCGTACTCGTCCACGTACCCGTTGCCCACCGTGCTGTCGCCATCCTCAAGCCGGCCCTCCACGGTGGCATCGTCGCCGATCGTCCCCACCACGCTCGAGCCCGAGGCGGCGGCCGCCTCCGCCAGCGTGATGCGATACGCGCCGAAGCGCAGCTGGTCGCCGAAGTTCGAAGCCAGGGCGGTGTACCGACCCGGGGTGGACGCCGCGAAGGTCACCATCGCGTCTCGTCCGTTCCCGGCATCGTCGTTGGCCCCGACGGCCCGGCCATCGGGCCCCAGGATAGTCAGGTAGCTGTCCAGGTCGGTCGAACTCATCTCGATGCGATAGCGCTGACCCTGACGAGCCTCGAAGGTCCAGCGGTCCTGGAACGGCCCGTCACCCGCCTGTTCATCCTTGGGTTCGAGCAGCCCGGTCTTCGCGTCCCCGACGGCAAGTGCGCCCTCGCGGCCGGGCGGCAGCGCGTCCGGCGTGGCCCACGCGCTCACGGCGAGCGTGTACCACCCGCGGGCGGTCCCGTTGATGCTGGTCGCGATGACCCGGTACGTGCCGCTGCGCGGCAGGATGACGTGGAGCTGGGCGTTGAGCCCTTCTCCCCCGTCGTCGTCGGTGCCGATCAGGAACCCGTCGGCGTCGCGCACGGCGAGGAAGGGGTCGAACGCGCTGGACGCCATGTCGATCGCCAGTCGCTGCCCCTTCTTGCCGCGCAACGTCCACGCGTGGTATGGGCCCCGGTTCTGCCGCGCCGGATCGCGGGCGGTCAGGGAGTCCCCGACGGACTTGCCGACGCTGACGGCACGGCTGGACACCTGCGGTTTCTGGCAGGAGCTCGGGACGGCGACCAGCAGCGGAACGAACCACAACAGGCAGCGGCGCATGGCACGGGCCTCATTGAGCGTGACGGACCAGATATGCAGCGGGTGCGGAGGTTCCGCTAGGATGGCCCACCCCGTAGGTTCGAGGTGGAGAGACGGAGCGGAGGAGGCACCATGCTGATGGCAGCCGGCATCCAGGTGGACGCCCACGGGCAGACCGACATCGGCCGCGAGCGCCGGGACAACGAGGACCAGTTCCTGGTGGCGGCGCTGCGCAAGGTGGTGGAGATCACGCACACGAGCCTTCCCGATCCGTACCGGACGCGCTTCGACAGCGGCGCGCGCGCGCTCCTCCTGCTCGTGGCCGATGGGGTCGGCGGCACCGCCCGTGGCGGCGAGGCGAGCAGCATCACGTTGGACACAATCGTTCACTACGTCACGAACTCGATGCGGTGCTTCTACAAGCTCGACGAGCAGGTGCAGCAGGACCTCCTCGCCGAGCTGGCGCGCTCGGTCCAGGAGAGCCACGCCAAGGTCCGCGAGGAGGCCGCGCGAGGCGGCGGCATGACGAGGATGGCGACCACTCTCACGATGGCACACGTGCTCTGGCCGCGCGCCTACGTGGTGCAGATCGGCGACAGCCGCTGCTACCACCTGCGCGGCGCGGCGCTCCGCAAGCTCACGCGGGACCAGACCTACGCGCAGGAACTCCTGGAGCGCGGCGCCCTCACGGCGGATGAGGCCGAGCAGTCGCCGCTCAGCCAGGTGCTGACCCGCGCCATCGGCGGCACAGGCTCCGAGTTGCTGCCGGAGATCGGCCAGGTGGCCCTGGAGCCGGGCGACGCGCTCCTGCTGTGCACCGACGGCCTCACCAAGCACGTGCCCGACGCGGCCATCGCCAAGCTCCTCGCGTCGTCCGCGACGGCGACGGCGACCTGCGAGGCGCTCATCGGGGCGGCGCTCGAGGGCGGTGGCTCCGACAACGTGACCGTCGTGGTCTGCCGGTTCGCCGCGTGACGCCCTGGGTTTCGCGGCTCATCTTCGCCAACGTGGGCGTGTTCCTGCTCACGACGTTCGCGCCCGCCGTCGTTTTGCCGATGGCCCTGGTCCCCGCGTTCATCCCCTACCGGCCGTGGACGCTCCTCACCTACATGTTCCTGCACGCCGGCTTCGGGCACCTGCTGTTCAACATGCTCGGCCTCTACTTCTTCGGGCCGCGCGTGGAGTCGCGGCTGGGCGGCCGCCGGTTCCTGGGGCTTTACCTCACGAGCGGGCTCGTCGGGGCCCTCCTCTCCATCGCCACGCCGTACGCCCGGATCGTAGGCGCTTCCGGGGCCGTGTTCGGCGTGATGCTCGGCTTCGCCCGGTACTGGCCGCGCGAGCCGATCTACCTGTGGGGCGTCTTTCCCGTGGAGGCCCGAGTGCTCGTGGTCGTGACGACGGTGCTCGCGCTCTGGGGCGCGTTCTCTCGCGCGACCGGCGGCATCGCGCACTTCGCGCACCTCGGGGGCTACGTCGGTGGCTTCGTGTACCTGCGCTGGGTGGAGGCCCGCTCACCCGCCGCGCGGTTCCGCGCCCAGCTCGCCCCCAAACCCAAGCGCACCTCCGACGCCGACATCGAGCGGTGGCGGCGGATCGACGCCAGCGCGCTCCACCCCGTGAACCGGGAGGAGCTGGAGCGGGTCCTGGCGAAGGTGAACGCGGAGGGCATCCCGGGCCTCACCCCCGGCGAGCGGGAGTTCCTCGAGCGGTTCAGCGCGCGCTGACTGCGCATCCCGGAACGCCCTCCGTCCCGGGACGCGCACCCCCCGCCGCTAGACGATCCTGTCGTACTCCTTGAGCTCGGCTTCGAGCCGTCTCTGGAGGAACGCGTCGACGAGTGGTCCGGGGCCCTGTGCCTCCGCGGCATCCGCAGACCCAGCGGCGTCCACCCTGCGTCGTTGCGTTCGCAGCCAGAACGTCAGGCCGATTGCGCCGAGCATCAACAGGACGCCGGGAGCCAGCCAGAGCACGGCGCCCCAGTCGCGCACGGGCGGCGCGCCGAGCATCTGCTCGCCCCAGTCCGCCGCGTAGGACGCGACGACGGACCGCGGCGTCTCCCCGCCGGACAACCGCTCGCGGATATCCCTCCGCAGCGAGTCGGCGCCCGGGCTCGGGCAGGCGGCGAGCGTGAGCCCCTGGCAGAACGGACTCATCAACTGGCCGAAGAGCCGCTGGGCCTCGGTGTCGTCCTGCGCGCGCACCGCGGTGGTGTCGGACGGACCCTGGGCGACCGCCGAGACGGGATTCCGCTGATCGGCTGCCAGCGCTGCGAGCACTACGGCAAGAACGAAGACGTGCATTGGCCGGCACCTCCGTTCTCATCGTAACACCCCGCAGCCCGACTCGCATCCGGAACCTTGCCGAGCACGCTTATTGCGGAACTCTCCCGGCATCGGCACCATCATGGGCATCACGGCAACCGGTCACTCCGAGCCAGCCACGTCCGGCGAGCGCATCGTCCGCGTGGGGTGCCCCGCCCACAACTGCGGCGGGCGCTGCCTGCTGGTCGCGCACGTCCAGGGCGGCCGCATCGTCCGCCTCGGCACCGACGACCGGCCCGGCGACACGCTCGCGGATCCACAACTCCGCGCCTGCACCCGCGGCCGCGCCTACCTCCGCCGGCAGTACCACCCCGACCGCCTCATGTACCCGCTGAAGCGCGTGGGCCGGCGCGGAGCGGGGGAGTTCGAGCGGATCTCCTGGGACGAAGCGCTGGATCTGGTGGCCGGCCAGATGCGGCGCGTGAAGGAGACGTACGGCAACAGCGCGCTCTTCGTCCCCTACGGCACCGGCAGCTACAGCCAGCTCAACGGCTCGGTGGTGGCGCGCCGGCTGATGAACCTGTTCGGCGGCTGCCTCGGCATCTACAACAGCTACAGCTGGGCCGCCATCAACGTGGCCACGCCATACGTCTACGGCACCCTCGAGACGGGCAATCAGCGCCAGGACTGGCTGAACTCCAAGTACATCCTGATGTGGGGCTGGAACCCGGCGGAGATGCGGGACGGCACGAACAGCGAGCTCTTCGTGCGCCGCGCCCGCGAGGCCGGCGCGCGGACCGTCTGCGTCGACCCCCGGATGAGTCCGACGGCGGTGGCGCTCGCCGACGAGTGGATCCCGATCCGCCCCGGCACCGACACAGCGATGATGAGCGCGATGGCCTACGTGATGCTCACCGAGGGGCTCCACGACGCCGGGTTCGTGCGCACGCACTGCGTCGGCTTCGACGCGTCGCAGATGCCGCCGGGTTGCGTGGGCGAGGAGAGTTACAGCGACTACATCCTCGGCGCCCGCGACGGCGTGCCGAAGACGCCCGACTGGGCCGAGCCGATAACGGCGGTCCCGCGCGCGACGATCGCCCGCATCGCCCGCGAGTACGCCACCACGAAGCCCGCCGTGCTCTACCAGGGCTACGGGATGCAGCGGCGCGCCTACGGCGAGCAGGTGGTGCGCGCCGGGTGCGTGCTCGCCGCCATCACCGGCAACGTGGGGATCCACGGCGGCTGGGCGAGCGGGCTCGCGAACCAGCCCGATGGCGGCTGCGCCTGGTACGTCTTCCCGACCGGCGAGAACCCGGTCCCGGCGAGCATCCCGGTCTTCCTGTGGAGCGAGGCGGTCCTGCACGGGAAGGGGATGGGAGCGGAGCACGGCGTCATCGGCACGGAGCGGCTCGACAACGACATCAAGTTCATCTACGCCATCGCGACGAACTGCCTCGTCAACCAGCACGCGGACATCAACCGCTCCGTCGAGATCCTGCGGGACGAGACGAAAGTCGAGTTCCTCGTTGTCCAAGACCAGTTCCTCACGTCCACGGCGCGGTACGCGGACGTCATCCTTCCCGCCTGCACGCAATTCGAGACATGGGGGGTCGAGGACGGCTGGAAGTACGGCGAGGAAGTGCTGCTGATGCCCAAGGTGGTGGAGCCGCCGGGCGAGACGAAGAGCGACTACCGCATCTGCGCGGAGATCGCGGAGCGGCTCGGCTTCGGCGGGGAGTACACCGAGGGTCGTGACGAGCGCGGCTGGGTGGACTGGTGCCTCGACTCCTACCGCCGGACGCGTTTCCCCGACCTCCCGTCGCTGGACGCGTTCGAGGCGTCGAACGCCGGCGTGCACAGCAAGCCCGTCACCGCCCCCGCCGTGGCGTTCGAGGACTTCCGCCGCGACCCCGAGAAGCACCCCTTGGACACTCCATCCGGGAAGATCGAGATCTTCTCGGCACGCCTGTTCGAGATGCGGCGGCCGGATGAGATCCCGGCGGTGCCGAAGTACGTCCAGGAGTGGGAGAGCCCGTTCGGCCCCGAGGCGGCGCGTTTCCCGCTCCAGGTCATCGGCCACCACACCCTGCACCGGGTGCATTCCACCCACGACAACAACGACTGGCTGGAGGAGGCCTTCCCTCAGCGCGCCTTCATCAACCCGCTCGACGCCGAGGCGCGCGGCATCACCGACGGCGACGAGGTGAGGGTGTGGAACACGCGCGGCGCGACGGTCCTCAGGTGCCGCGTGACGCTGCGCGTGATGCCGGGCGTCGTGGACATCCCCGAGGGCGCCTGGTGGGCGCCGGACGAGCACGGGGTGGACCGCGCGGGCTCCATCAACGTGCTCACATCGCACCGCTGGACGCCGCTCGCCTTCGGCACGGCGCAGCACACGGCGATGGCGCAGGTGGAGAAGGCCTGAGATGGCGGCCAGCCGCTACGCCTTCTTCTTCGACGCCGCGTCGTGCTCGGGCTGCAAGGCCTGCCAGGCGGCGTGCAAGGACAAGCACGACCTGCCCGTCGGCCTGCTCTGGCGGCGCGTCTACGAGCTCGTCGGCGGCAGGTGGGACCGGGAGGGCGAAGCGTGGGTGCCGGACGTCTTCGCGTTCAACCTCTCCCTCGCGTGCAATCACTGCGACGCGCCGATCTGCGCGGAGGTGTGTCCGACTGGCTCGATGCGCCGGCGGGACGACGGGATCGTTCTCGTGGATCCGGAGACGTGCATCGGCTGCCGCTACTGCGCCTGGGCGTGTCCCTACGGCGCACCGCAGTTCGACGACGTCTCCGGCCGGATGACCAAGTGCACCTTCTGCGCGGACCACCTGGACCTGGGCCTGCCGCCGGCGTGCGTCGCGGCCTGCCCGATGCGGGCCCTCGAGTTCGGCGAGCGGAGCGAGCTGGAGGAACGGCACGGGCCGAGCCCCGGGTTCTTCCCGCTGCCGGACCCGGCGCTCACCAAGCCGGGCCTCGCGATCGTGCCGCACCGTGACGCCCGGCGCGCCGGGCCGCGCACGGCCGCGGTCGCCAACCGTGAGGAGGTCGGGCGATGACCGAGCGGCCGCTCGTCGCTTTCACTCTCCTCACCCAGATGGCCGTGGGCGCCTTCCTCACCCTCGGCGCGTTGGACGTGTGGGCGGGCGGGCTCACGGGCCAACCGTCGGCGCAGGCGCTCACGAACGGCGCACTGCTCGCCACCGGGCCTGTGGTCGCCGCGGCATTGTTCGCTTCGCTCCTGCACCTGGGCACGCCGTGGAACGCCTGGCGCGCCCTCGCGAACCTCCGCTCGTCCTGGCTCAGCCGCGAGATCCTCTTCGCCCTGGCCTTCGCCGGGCTAGGTGGCCTGTTCACCGCGCTGCGCTGGTCCGGCGCGGGGGCGCCGGCGCTCCGCTCCTGGGTGGCGCTCGCGGCGGGACTGTGCGGCGTCGCGCTCGTGTACGCGATGGCGCGGGTCTACCGGCTCCGGACGGTGAAGAGCTGGGACACGCCGCTGACCGCCGTCTCGTTCTTCGCCACGACCCTGCTCCTCGGCTCGCTCGGTGTGGGGACGGGGCTCGTGCTGCTGCCCGACGTGCCCGATGCGCTCGTGACCGGGCCGCTGCGCGCCATCGCGCTGGTCGCCGCCGGATGCTTCGGCGCCGAGGTCGCGGCGGAGGGCGGCGGGATGCTGCACGGCATCCGCCGGCTCCTGCTGCTCGTGGGGCTCGCGCTGTGTGTCGTCCTGCTGCTCGCCGCGGGCCGTGCAACTGCGCTGGTGGTCCTGGCGTTCGGAGTGGCCCTCGCGGCGCAGGTGCTGGGTCGCTATCTCTTCTATGTCACGGGTTTGAGACGATCGCTCTGAGAGGGAAGGCGCGGATGTCCCCCATCGACATGCGGAAGCTTGCAGCACTGGTAAAGAAGAACGCCGCCAAGGCGGCGAAGGCCTCGGAGGATGCGAACCCCCGGGACCGGAGGTTCGACAAGACCCTCCCGCGGCATTCGGTGGACCAGGAAGAGCGGGAGCGCTTCTTCAAGGAGATGCAGAAGCGCGAGTTCTGACGGCCGGCGGCCCCGCCCACGGGCCGCACCGGCTGTGCGTTCGCCCCGGGCGCCGGCCCCGGACCTCCCCATCCATAATCACGCGCCACCTCGCTGGACCCGTCGCCCCTGCGTTAGTGCGCCGCTACTCCTCCCAAGGCAGGTCCGGCCGACCGAAGTGCCCGTAGTTCGTCGTCTGCCGGTAGATGGGCCGCAGCAGTCCCAGCCGCTCGATCACGGCCGCGGGACGGAAATCGAAGCGCTTGACGAGTTCCTCTGCGGCACGCTGGTCGCCGGCGCCGTACGTCTGCACGAGGACCGACATCGGCTGCGCGATGCCGATGGCGTACGCCACCTGCACCTCGGCGCGGCGCGCGAGGCCCGCCTTCACGACCTGCCGCGCCACGAAACGGCAGAAGTACGCGCCGCTGCGGTCCACTTTCGAGGGGTCCTTGCCGCTGAAAGCGCCGCCGCCGTGCCGCGCCATCCCGCCGTAGGTGTCCACGATGATCTTGCGGCCCGTGAGGCCGCAGTCTGCTGATGGGCCACCTTCGACGAAACTGCCGGCGGGGTTCACGGTGACGTCGCCGGGCTGCACCGTCCAGGTGCCCAGCGCGCGCGGCACGAGCGTCCCCGCGACCCAGTCACGGATGGCGTCCGGAGCGGTGCCGGCGGCGTGCTGCGCGGACACGAGCACGTGCGCAACGCGCACCGGGGACCCGTCCGCGTACTCGATCGACACCTGCGTCTTGCCGTCCGGCCTGAGCCAGGGCACCTCACCCTCCTTGCGCGCCTCGGCGAGGCCGCGCGCCAGCCGGTGCGCGAGGAAGATCGGGAGCGGCATCAGCTCCGGAGTCTCGTCGGTCGCGTAGCCGAACATCATCCCCTGGTCGCCGGCACCCTGCTCCTTCGCCTCCCGCGAGCCGCGGGTCACCGCGGTGTCGATCTCGACCGCCTGCCGCGTGAGGAACTCGAGGACCTCGACGCCGTCGGCGTTGAACGGCTCGGCGGCGTCGGTGTAGCCGATGTCGCGCAGCGCCCGCCGCGCCACCGCGACGTGGTCCACCGTCCCCTTCGAGGTGATCTCGCCGGCGAGCACGAGCCGGCCCGCCTTGGCGAGCGTCTCGCAGGCCACGTGCGCCGAGGGGTCCTGCGCGATGTGGGCATCGAGGATGGAATCGGAGACGTAGTCGCAGACCTTGTCGGGGTGCCCCTCGCAGACCGACTCGGATGTGAAGACGTAGGTGCCGTGCAGACCGGCCATCGCTGTGCTCCCTGTGCGGCGCCGAGCGCCGCGGGTGATCGCCCTCTCGTGCGCCCGCCTGGCGGCGGACGCGCCTTCCGGAAACACGACAGCCCCCGACGAGTCGTCGCGGGGGCCGTTGTCCGCGACTTAGAAGGACTGCCCGGATCGCTCCGGCGCGCGGCCCTTCAAGTCGGGGAAATCGCCGCGCGGATGTACGCTACCCAGGCTGCCCGCGGCCAACAAGGGGCCGCCGCTTCGGCACCAACCGCGCCGCCAGGAGCACGGCGAGCACGAAGCCGTACATCGTCGGGGTGTAGAGGTCGGCCTTCTGCGACCACGTGAAGTGCACGATGCCGGCGAGCGCCGTGACGTAGACCAGGGCATGCAAGGCGACCCACCGTCTGCCGAGCCGCTTCACCCAGCCGCGCGTCGAGGTCACTACCAGCGGCACCATCAGCAGAAGGCCGGTGAAGCCCACCGTGATGTACGGCCGCTTGGTGATGTCCTTCACGATCGTGTGCCAATCGAAGAACTGGTCGAGCACGAGGTACACCAGGAAGTGCAGCGCGATGTAGAAGAACCCGAAGAGGCCGAGCATCCGGCGGTACGACTGGAGCCGGTTCCAGCCGGTGAGGCGGCGCAGCGGCGTGATGGCGAGCGTCGCCGTGATGGCGGTGATGCCCCACGTGCCGGTGCGGTGCGTGAGGTCCTTGATCGGCTCGGCGGCGAGCCGGCCAGTCAGGGCGTCGTAGACCATCAGGGCTGCGGGGAGCAGACAGAGCAGGAGGAGTGCAAGGCGCGGAAGACGACCCACGGTCCGGCTCTGACGTGAGGGGGTCAGAGGCCCCTCACCCCTCACCCCCTCACGCTCCTTCACGCTAGAAGCTCCTCCTCAGATCCATCCCCCCGTAGAGCTGCGCCACCTCTTCGCCGTACCCGTTGAACGGCAGCGTGGGCCGCCGGAGGAACTCGCCGATGCGCCGCTCGCGCGCCTGGCTCCAGCGCGGGTGGTCCACGTCGGGGTTCACGTTGGCGTAGAAGCCGTACTCGCTCGGCGCCATCAGCGCCCACGTGGTCTCCGGCTGCTCGCGCACGAAGCGGATACGCACGATGGCCTTGATCCCCTTGAAGCCGTACTTCCACGGCACCACGAGCCGGAGCGGCGCTCCGTTCTGGTTGGGGAGATCGCGGCCGTAGAGGCCCGTGGCGAGGAGCGCCAGCGGGTGCATCGCCTCGTCCATCCGCAGGCCCTCGACATACGGCCAGGCGATCACGCCGCTCCGCTGACCGGGCATCCGCTGGGGGTCGTGCAGTGTCGTGAACTCCACGAACCGGGCTCTCGGAGTGGGCTGCACGCGGCCTATGACGTCGCGCAGCGGGATGCCCCGCCACGGGACCACCATCGACCACCCCTCGACGCAGCGCAGCCGGTAGACCCGCTCCTGGACGGTGTGCGGACGCAGGAGGTCGTCGAGGTCGTACCGCGCGGGGCGCGCCACCTCACCCGCTATCTCCACCGTCCACGGCCGCGGCCGGAAGTCGCGCGCCTCGCGCGCCGGGTCGTCCTTCCCCGTGCCGAACTCGTAGTAGTTGTTGTACGTCGTAACGTCGGCGTACGGCGTGGGTGTGTCGCCCCGTTGACGCGTCGCCGACGCCTCCGCGCCCCTGCGCACCAGCGCCGATACTGCTCGAGGCACCGCCAGCGTGGCGACCGCCGACCCCGCGGCCGCGATGAATGCCCGCCGGTCCAGGAACGCGCGCTCCGGCGTGATCTCCGAGGAAGGGATGTCGGGCGGACGGCGGATCAGCACGGGGCGACTCTCGCTTGAAAGGCGAATGTTCCGTTCGGAATACTACACGTACACGGGCTGCCGTGGAACGGTTCCCCTCGCTGCGCCGACGGGTCTTGCGGCGGCCCGCGCTCCGGCACAGTATGGCAGCGGAAACCCTCCCAGGCAGGCACGTGGATGTCCCGGCACACGGCTTCGGCGGTCCTCATCGGGCTCGCGCAGTCGGCGGCCCTCCTTCTCTCTTCCAGTAGCGTGGCCACAGGGCAGCAGGAAAGCGCGCGCGCCATCCGTCTGCCGGCACCCCGGCGCGACGGTCCGCTCTCCCTCGAAGCAGCGCTCCGTGCCCGCCACTCGACCCGCGCCTTCACCCGCGACTCACTGGGCCTTTCCGACGCCGCCCAGCTCCTGTGGGCCGCTCAGGGCGTGAACCGCGAGGCGGGCGGGCGCACGGCGCCCTCCGCCGGGGCGACGTACCCACTCGAGATCATCCTCCTTGCCGGCCGCGTGCGCGATCTGCCTGCCGGTGCCTACCGCTACCGCCCGGCGACCCACGATCTCGTCCTCACCAGGAGCGGCGATGTGCGCGAGGAACTCGTGGCCGCGGCGCTCCGCCAGACCTGGGCGGCGGACGCCGCCCTGTTCATCGTCTTCGCGGCGGTCTTCGAACGCACCGCTGCACGCTACGGACCGAGAGCCGAGCGCTACGTGCCGATGGAGGTGGGCCACGCGGCACAGAACGTCTACCTGCAGGCCGCGGCGCTCGACCTCGGCACCACGTTCCAGGGCGCCTTCAACGACACGAGCGTCACCCGCGTGCTTGGCCTCGCGCCGGGCGAGCGCCCGCTGGGCCTGATGCCGGTCGGTCGTCCACGTTGACCACGGGAGGTGGCCGATGCCCCTCGACAAGTTGAAGCAGTTCCTCGACAGCAGTGCCGTGAGGTACGTGATCGTCAAACACTCGCCGGCCTACACGGCGCAGGAACTGGCCGCGCTCGCTCACGTGCCGGGGAACGAGTGGGCGAAGACGGTGATGGTGAAGCTCGACGGGAAGATGGCGATGGCGGTGGTTCCGGCTTCGAGCCGCGTGGTCTTCGACCTGCTCAAGGAGGCATCCGCCGCCACGACCGCCGAGCTGGCGACGGAGCAGGAGTTCAAGGACACCTGCCCCGGGTGCGAGCTCGGTGCGATGCCGCCCTTCGGCAATCTCTTCGGGCTCGACGTCTACGTGGACCAGGGCCTCGCCGAGGACGGCGAGATCGCCTTCAACGCCGGCTCGCACACGGAGATGGTGCGGCTGGCCTTCGCGGACTTCTCGCGGCTGGTGAAGCCGAAGGTGGTGCGGCTGTCGCGGATGACTTAGGGTGCCTCGTTCGCCGAGCGAGGCCTCGGCTGCGATCCTCTAGCGGACGCGCACCCGAAAGCCCCCGTCGCTGTCGTCGAGGGACCAGTCCGCGACGAGGTGTCGCAGTTCACCTTTGAGCAGTCCGGAGACGAGCGGCCGCAGGACCGCGCCGCCCGACGAACCCCTGCCCTTGCCGGTGATGACGTGGATGACCGCCCCGCCGCGCTGCCGCCGGACGAGGGCGGACACCGCCGAACGGGCCTCCGCGGCCGAGAAGCCGTGGAGGTCGAGCGTGGCCGCGGGCCTCGTGTCGAGGAGCGCGTCGTGCGAGGAGTAGCGGGGCGGGCGGCCTACTTGGCGCGCTCCAGATAGGTCCCGCTCCGCGGATCCACGCGGATGCGCACGCCCTGCTCGAGGAACTCCGGGACCTGGATCGTGATGCCGTTGTCGAGCTTGGCCGGCTTGGTGCTCGACGTCTTCGTGGCGCCCCGCATCACGGGCGACGTCTCCACGACGGTGCACTCCAGCGCAGCCGGCAGCTGGATGCCGACGACCTTGCCGTCGAGCAGTTCGGCCTGGAAGCGCATCTCCGACTGGAGCCACTGCGCGGCATCGCCCGCGACATCCGGGTTGATGGAGAGCTGGTCGTACGTCTCCGTGTCCATCGCGTGTACGCCGGACTCGTCCCGGTACATCACCTGGTAGTCCTTGGTGTCGAGCCGCGCCTCGTCCACGTACTCGGTGGCGATGAGGCGAGTGTCGAAGGTGTTGCCGGAAATGAGGTTGCGCAGCCTGAGCTGCATGAACGCGCGCAGGTTGCCGGGGGTCCGGTGCTGGAAATCCATCACGCGGCAGGGCTGCTTGTCGATGATGAGCACGTGCCCTTTGCGGACTTCTGAAGCCTTCATGACGCCTTGCACTGCTGGAGGGTGACTCAACGTGCGCCTCTGCGGCGCGGGCGGAAAGGTAACGGGGAGGGAGCGGATGCTCCACCCGGCGGGGAGGTGCCCGCCGAGTCTCCGCATCACCCAAGCCGCGCCTCCGGTGCAGTCGGCGCACGTCCGCGGCGTGCCCTGGCCCCGATCGGGCGCCGCGCGTAGTGTAGGGTCGCTTCCCGAACAGGACGAAGGCGTGACGGATACCCTGGAGCGTCTCCGGACGACCCTCTCGGACCGCTATCACCTCGAGCGCGAGCTCGGCGCGGGCGGGATGGCCACGGTCTACCTCGCCCACGACCTCAAGCACGACCGTCGGGTCGCCATCAAGGTCCTGCGCCCCGAGCTGGCCGCCGTGGTCGGCGCCGAGCGGTTCCTGGCCGAGATCCGCGTCACCGCGAATCTCCAGCACCCGTACATCCTGCCGCTCCACGACTCCGGCGAGGCGGGCGGCTTCGTCTTCTACGTGATGCCGTATGTCGAGGGCGAGTCGCTCCGCGACCGGCTCACCCGCGAGAAGCAACTCCCCGTCGAGGACGCGCTGCGCATCGCCACCGAGGTCGCCGGCGCGCTCGACTACGCCCACCGGCGCGGCGTCATCCACCGCGACATCAAGCCCGAGAACGTCCTCCTCCACGAGGGCCAGGCGCTGGTCGCCGACTTCGGCATCGCGCTCGCCATGAGCGCAGCCGGCGGCAGCCGGATGACCGAGACCGGGATGTCCCTCGGCACCCCGCACTACATGAGTCCCGAGCAGGCGATGGGCGAGCGGGACATCACCGCCAAGACCGACATCTACGCCCTCGGCTGCGTGCTGTACGAGATGCTGCTCGGCGAGCCGCCCTTCACCGGACCCACCGCGCAGGCCATCGTCGCCAAGGTGATGACCGAGGACCCGCGGCCCATCACCACGCAGCGCCGCACCGTGCCGCCGCACGTCGAGGGGGCGGTGTTCACCGCGCTCCAAAAGCTCCCCGCAGACCGCTTTCCGACGGCCGCCGATTTCGCCAACGCCATCGCGCGGCCCGGCAGCCAGTACGTCGCAGCGACACAGTGGGCCGCCGCCCTGCGCCCGACGCCGGCGCGGCCACGCAACCGCGTGGTGATGGGGCTGGTCGGCCTGGCGGTGGTTGCGGCCGCTGTCGCGATTCCGATGTTGTGGCGGCGCGTGTGGCCCGCGGCCGAGTCGCCCTCGCGCCACTTCCAGATCGTCCTCCCCGACAGCGCGCCGCTCGACTTCTTCGCGCCAAGCTACTTCGGCGAGGGACGGCCCGCGCTGGCCCTCTCGCCCGACGGGAGCGTGCTGGTCTACGTCGCGCGGATCGGGCGCACCACGCAGCTCTACCAGCACCGCCTCGACCGCGACGCATTCACGCCGATCGCCGGCACCGAAGGCGCCGCCGATCCCTTCTTCTCGCCGGACGGGAAGTGGGTCGGCTTCGTCGCGTCGGCGGAGCTGCGGAAGCTGCAGCTCGCGGGCGGCGCGCCCGTCACCGTCGCGCCGGTGCAGGCGCCGTTCGGGATGACCTGGCTCACGGACGGGCGCATCATCGCCATCACCTCCGTGGGCCCGATGTGGATCAACGCGACGGGCGGCGAATGGCGACCGATGCCCGGCAGTGGCACCGTGCAGTGGGCGGTCTACCCGCAGGTCCTGCCCGGTGAGCGCTGGGGCCTGAGCGGCGGCTGGAATCTCTTCCTCTACCGGTTGGCCGACGGCCGCGTGCTGCGTCTCGCGGCGGGACGCACGCTCCCTGCCGAGTCCTCCTCGACGGACGCTCTCGGCGGGGGCGGCCCGGTGTACGCAGCCAGCGGCCACGTCCTCTACATCACAGACAGCACGCTGATGGCGCTGCCGTTCGATGCGGCCGGGCCCGACGTGCTCGGCCCTCCGGTGCCCGTGCTCTCAGGCGTGCGCCGCGAAGCCTGGGGTGGGCCGGGCCAGATGGCACTCGCCGGAGACGGCACCTTCATCTACGCCCCGGGCGGGAATGCCGGCAGCGCCGTGGCGGTCTGGGCCGACGCCTCCGGCCGCGTCCGCGACACGCTGCCGCTGCCCCGCGGTGCCTACTACGACGTCGCGGTCTCGCCGGACGGGAAGCGGCTCGCGCTCGAGACCACCACGAGCACGGGCAGGGTCGAGGGCACCATCGCCGATGTCGCGACGGGGCTCGCGCGGGCGCGGCCCGGCGACTCGGACGAGCGCAACGAAGCGTTCTTCTGGCCCGATGGCCGCCGCATCGTTTTTGTCGAAGGCGGGCGATCCATCGCCTACAGCGTCGTCGGTCCGCCGGCCAACGACACCCTGATGCCCGCCGGATGGCAGGTGCTCGCGGTCTCGCCGGACAGCAGTATCTTCGCCGCGACTGGGCCGGCGGATTCCAGCGGACTCTGGCTCGTGCCCCGGGACGGCCGGGCCCCGCGTCAATCGCTGCCGGTGCGGCGCGGCCCATCGACGTTTCGGGCCGCTTTCTCACCCGACGGCCGCTGGGTCGTCTACCGCTCGGTGGACGGACTCTACGTCTCGCCGGTGCCGGCTACGGGGGAGACTTTCAAGGTCGCGCCGCTCGACGCCACCGAACCACTCTGGTCGCCGCGGGGTAACGCCATCTACTACCGCACCGGTCCGCGGTGGATGACGGTTTCGGTCTCGACGACAGGCGGCTTCCACGCGGCGGAACCACGGCTGCTCTTCACCGGACGATTCCTGCAGGTCTCGGGCAAGAGCTACGGCGTCGGCCCGGATGGCCGGTTCCTGCTCCTGGTCGGCCCGCCGCAGGAGACCACCACGCGCCTCAACGTCATCACCAACTTCTTCGCCGAACTGCGGCGCCTAGCGCCGCGTCGCTAGAAGTACACCCTCCCGCGCACGAAGCCGCCCACCCCACCGCGCCCGTACTCGGTCCCGTCCGCCCCGATCGAAACGAGGCCGTTCGCGATCAGCTCCACGTTCTCCGCGAACTCCCACGCCACCGACGGCACGAGCGCGGCGCTCCCGTCCCCGGGGTTCACGAGCGCGCCGACCCCGAGGCGCCAGACCTCGCGCACGGGGCGGTTGGCGGCGACGTACGCGACGAAACGGCCCAGCGAGCGGCGCTCGCCCGCGAGCCGCGCGAGCCAAGCCGCGGCCGGATAGGGGTCGCCGGGCCGGCCCCACCCGTTGAAGTAGCCCTCCACCAGGAGCAGCGTCCGGTCCGGCAGGGTGTAGTTGCCGCCGAGGGTCGCCTCCGCCCACCGGTCGCCCGCGAAGTCGTTCCACGTCCCCTCGGCCCAGACGCCCAAGCCGAGCACCTCGCCCGAGAGGTCGCCGCCGAGGACGAGCCGCCGTGAGGGTGCGCTTGCCGCGCCGGCGGGCGTCGCCGCAGGCTGCTCGTACACCGCCGCCGCCAGCGCCGAGACGTCGAACCCGGCCACGTGGTGCCGGGCCCGCGCCACCTTGCCACTCGTCCGGAACGGGCCGTCGGGCACGTAGGCCACCAGGACGTCGCTCAGCGCGCCCAGCGGCAGGCGCGCGCTCAGCGCACCCACTCCCTCGCGTTCGTAGGTGGGCTCGAAGAGGTCTTTGGGACGGAACAGCTCCGTCGGGTTGAAGACCCAGGCCGCGCCCCAGGTGAGGTACTGCTTCCCAGCGGTGATCTCCACGCCGCCGGGCGACAGTACCAGATACGCGTGGTTAACGAAGTGCCGGTCCTCGATGACGAGCGAGGTGGTGTCCACGCCCGCGGCGACGGACGCGGGGAGGTGGTCACGCAACCGCACGCGCGTGTCGCCGCGGTAGAGCTGCCAGACCGCCGCCGCCTCGAGCCACACACCGCGCCCCGCGCGGGCGACGAGGTCGGCGCGCAGACGGTCGTGGTCGAGCTGCGTCCACCGCCCGCGCGAGCGGCTGGCGCTGAACTGATGCTCGAGGTAGCCCGTGACGCGCGTCCGCACGGCGGGCGCCACACTGTCGGACGCGGCGCTGTCCGGATGCTCCGGGGCCTGGGCCGCTAGCGGCACGACCGCGAGCACGAGGAGGACGCTCGGCAGTCCGGCTCGACGCACCAACCGCGCCGCCGCGCGGGCCAGGCCCCTGGCGAGCGCCGCGGCGACGCGTGCGAGCTCCAGCGCCATCCGGCCGATTGTCATCGCCCGCTCTCGAGATACCGCAACGTGAAGACCTCCGATGGCACGGCGACGCCCAGCCGCATCTCCAGGACGCGGAAGGTCGTGGTGGTCTCGGTCTGCAGCGCGTCGTCGAGTTCGATGCGGAACGGGTACCACCGGTCGGCCAGCCGCCGCACGTCGGAGAGCGTCATCGTCTTGAGGAGGCGCCCGCTCGCGGCGAACAGTTCCTCGCGCAGCGGCACCCACCGCTCGGTGTCGACCCATGTACGGCGGCGCGAGTAGGACAGGTTCGGTCGCCGGGCGGTGAGGGACAGCACCACGACCTGCCGCCCGTCCACAGTGTCCCGCCGCTCGATCACCGCGTCGTAGTCGTTCGCCATCGAGGGGTTCTCGCTGGCGTCACCATACGAGAAGTCGCTCCCCATGAATCCCTGGCGGAGCATGTGCCCCTGGATGCGCACGCTCTTTCCGACGCGCGGCAGGTAGATCCACATCGCATCGCCCTGGCGCAGGAAGCGGCTCCCCGCATCGCGCGCCGGCGAAGTGAACTCCAGGAACGACTGGTCGGTACCGCGCTCCCACGACTCGAAGGTCATCGTCCGGTCGTCGCCGCCGCGGTAGTGCACGATCAGTTCCGCTCGCATTCGCACCGTGCGGATCGTCATGTTGGCGTCGAGGCGCTCAAGCACCTCGCGCGCCGTGACCTGCGCACTCCCGGCCCGGGCGCAGGCGAGTGCCAGCGCCACCAGGCCGACCGTCATCCGTGTCGACGTCATGTTCTCAACGCCTCCGCGGGCTGGAGCCGCGCTGCGCGCCACCCGGGCACCAGCGCCGCCAGCCCCGCCGCCGCCGAGCCGAGCACCACGCTCCCCAGCGCGTCGGCCCAACTCCAGGCGGGATAGACGATCGGGTCGAAGGGGAGCGCTATCGCCCGCGCGAAGCCGCTGAAGTCGATGCCGACTCTCCCAAGGTACAGGGCGACGGCCGACCCGACGGCCGCGCCGACCGCGCCGCCCAGAGCGCCGATCACCGCCCCCTCCGCGACTACCAGCCGCACCACGTCGCCGCGCCGCATCCCGAGCGCCGCCTGGGTGCCGAACTCGCGCGTCCGCTCCATCACCGCCATCAGCATCGTGTTCACCACCACCAGCCCCGCCATCAGCAGCATCAGGGCCCAGACAACCCCCATGGCCGCGCCAGCCGACGCCATCAGCCGCATCAATTGGCTCTGCTCCCGCCACGAGCGCACCTCGGCGCCGCCCGAGATCCTGTTCTCAACCACCCGCCGCACCGCCCCAGCCAGGGCGTCCGCCTCGCCCGCATCGGCTCCGTAGACGAGCAACTCCGTGGCACCGCCCTCCAAGTCCAGCATCCCCTGCGCCTGGTCCAGGGGCACTATCAGCATAGCGTTGTCGAGGAACGGCATCCCCGAGCGCCCGAGGCCGGTGACCACGAGTCGGAGCCCGCCCAGCGAGCGGTGCGCCGTCTGGACGAGCAGCGTGAGTGAATCGCCCACACCCACGCCGAGCCTCCTGGCGATGCCCTCTCCTGCGAGCACCTCCGCCCGGCCCGCCAGCGGCAGCCGGCCGGAAGCGACCATCGCCTGCGGCCGCCAGTAATCCCGCTCCAGTGCGAGATCGAGGCCGAGGAGGAGACCGGGCCGGTTCGCGCCGGCTCCGTCCACCAGCGCGAACGCGCGGACGCGCGGCAGCGCAGCGCGGACGCCGGGCAGGCCGGAGAGCTCGCGCGCGAGCGCCGCTGCTCCCGGGACCGAGAGGTGCGTCGGGAGCGAGCGCTCCCGCGTCGTGAAGCCCTCGCGCCGCACCCGCACGTGCCCCGACTCGGTGCGCGCGTAGGTGTCCACCATGTTGCCCAGCGTGCCCCGCACGTACGCCTGGCCGAAGACCAGCGCCGCCGCCGCGACCGTCACCGCCGACGCGGTGAGGGCGGTGCGCCGGACGCTCCGGTGAGCGTTGCGCCACGCGAGACGCAGCAGCGGCAGCCTGCGGTGGGGCTCAGACATGGCGGAGAGCCTCCGCGGGCCGCTGCCGGCTGGCCCGCAGCGCCGGGTACAGCGACGCCACCGCCGACAGCGCCGCGGTGAGCAACCACACCACGCCCAGCGCCCCAGCGCTGAGCGCGCCGTAGATCCGATCCTTCACGGGGTAGCCGATGTCCACCTCGCCATAGAGCGCACTGAGATCCAGCCCGATCGTCGCGTAGGGGACCATGAGGACCAGCGCCAGCAAGGAGCCCACCCCAGCCCCGACGAGGCCCAGCAGCGCGCCCTCGAGGATGAACACCCGTTGGATCCCCGTCCCCCTCATCCCCAGCGCCATCAGCATTCCGATCTCGCGAGTCCGCTCGAACGCCGCCAGCAGGACGGTGTTCGCGACGCCAACGACGCCGAGCAGGACGAAGATGGCGACGAAGATCCCGTGCGCGACGCGCTCGAGCTGAGCGAAGACGAGGAACTCCTGCTCGAGATCGCGCCAGCCCTGCACCTCGACGCCGGTCTCCGCGGCGAGGGCTCCGCGCACCCGCCCCAGGGTCGCCCCCTCTCGGGCGCCCCGGCCGAAGCGCACCGATATCTCCGTCGCGGCCCCATCCATCAGGAGCATCCGCCGCGCCGTTCCGATGGGGACGAAGAAGCTCATCCGGTCAATATCGGGATTGCCGGTGCCGACCAGGCCCACGACCGGCAGCTCGAGCGCCTCGTACGCTCCGTGCCGCGTCTTGGCCACGACGGTGAGCCACCCTCCGGGCTGGACTCCGAACAGCTCGGCGAGGCCCCCACCCACCAGCAGCCCAGGCTCGTCGGCCTTCAGGAACACTCCCACCGTGATCGCCTGCTGGATGCGAAACACGTCCGTCTCACCACCGGCGACGTCGATGCCGATGCCGGTACACGGCACCTGGTCCCGCCCGTCCGAGAGCTGAGCGGCGAACACGACTCGCGCCGCGGTGGCGGCGACGCCTGGCACCGCCTCCACGCGGCGGCGCAGGGACTCCACGTGGGTGAGCGCGCGGTCCAGCGGCAACTCCTCCCGTTCGGCGAAGTACCCGGCGGCAAGCACCTTGGCGTGGCCCGTCTGGTACCCGATCAGGTTGTCCATGGACTGCCGCTCGATGCCGATGGTCGTCGAGACCTGGAGCTGGAGCATCAAGACCGCCAGTGCCACTGTCGTCGCCGTGATCCACGTGCGGCGCCGGTTGCGCCGCAGGTTCCGCCAGGCGAGTCGCGCCGTCAGCGCCGCGCCCACGCGGCCCACCACACGCTCAGTGACCACGGGCGGGATCTCTCCGCTCATCCGACTCCACCTGGCCGTCCCGGATCCGCACGATGCGCGTCGCGTGGTCCATCACCAGCGGGTCGTGCGTCGAGAAGACGAACGTCGTTCCCTGGCGGGCGTTCATCTCCCGCATCAGGTCCATGATCTCGTGCGCCGTCGCGGTGTCGAGGTTCGCGGTCGGCTCGTCGGCCAGCACGAGCGTCGGCTGCTTGACGAGCGCCCGCGCGACCGCGATGCGTTGCTGCTGCCCGCCCGACAGCTCATTGGGCCGGCGGTCCATCATCTCTTCGAGCCCCACGTCCCGCAGGATGGCCTCTACGCGTGCCCTGCGCTCCGCGCGATCGGCAAGGCCCTGCAGCTGCAGCGGCAGCTCGACGTTCTCCCGGGCGGTCAACACCGGGATGAGGTTGAACGTCTGGAAGACGAAGCCGAGGTGGGCGTTGCGGAAATCCGCGAGCGCCCGAGGTGAGAGCCCGTCCGTCGTCCGGCCGCCGATGACGATCGTGCCGGCTGTCGGCGTGTCGAGCGCCCCGAGGAGGTTGAGCAGCGTCGTCTTCCCGGAACCGGACGGGCCGGCGATGGATAGGAACGCCCCCGCCTCGATCTCGAGGCTCACACCGCGGACCGCCGGGACCTCGAGGTGGTCCGTCCGGTAGGTCTTCCGTACGTCGGTCAACCGTGCAGCGGCTGTCATCTTCCGTCTCCGTTCCGCAGCGCGCCGGTCGGGCCCGGCCCGCCCCTCAACTCGTCGTGCGGCGCTCTTCGAGACGCGCGACGAGGAGCGTGAGCTGCTCGACCAGGAACCGGCACGTGCCCCGCATCTCCTCCAGTCTCGCGCGGGCGACGAGGTTGTCCTTCTCGATCGCCCGGAGACCCACCTCGGCCACGCGCACCCAGTCCTTCACCTGTGCGACCCGCCCGCCAAGGAGCCGCTCGAAGGTGCCCGGCGAGACCTGGTAATAGTCCTTCCGGTCACCGGGGTAGCTGACCCGCTGGAGGAGGCCTGCGGTCTTGAGCCAGCCGGCGTTCGTGCTGACCGACGCCTTGCTCGCCCGGAGTACGCGGCAGGCAGCGTCCAGCGAGATCGGCTCTTCCGCCACGAGCAGGGCCCCCAGCAGTCGCCCGGCAGTGCGGGCCGCACCCAGGGACTCGAGCGCCGATCCGACCTGCTCGACGAATTCCTGGCTCTCCTCCCGCAGTCGCATCCCGCCTCCCGGCTCTCCCGGACGATACGTTCAGTTCGTTCCGAATGTTTCGAACGTGACGGCCCACGAACAAGGGTCCGCAGGATTCGGGTATCCAGCGAGGAGGGGGGCACGCCAAGGCACCCGCAAGCGAGCCCGGTCTCTGACGGGACCCAAACGCAACGACCCCAGCGCTTTGCGGCTGCCGGGGTCGTTCGGGATTGCCCCTCTAGGGCTCGAACCTAGACTTTCCTGATCCAGAGTCAGGCGTGTTGCCAGTTACACTAAGGGGCAGCG
>Ga0209253_10000818_pt1 | contig 26996 bp, 22 predicted proteins | sample FrelakmetBRP12BR_FD_187145 | JGI IMG/M metagenome (GOLD analysis project Ga0209253, IMG submission 187145) | Freshwater lake sediment microbial communities from the University of Notre Dame, USA, for methane emissions studies - BRP12 BR (SPAdes)... | ecosystem: Environmental > Aquatic >...
CAGAATCAGTTCAAAATTGATACCTAAATATCTCGGTGTACCAAAATTCAGGCATGGAGAGACGGAAGGAAAAGATGAAGTAGGTTTGTGCATCGGCCTTGCCTGGACAGAAGTCGGCGGAGAACTCCTCGCCATAGAATCTTCGCTCATGAAGGGTACCGGGAAGATGGTAATGACGGGTAAACTGGGTGATGTCATGCAGGAATCTGTACAGGCAGCACTCACCTATGTACGCGCAAGAGCCGATAAATTCGGTCTGGAAGAGAATTTTTACAAGGAAACGGATGTCCATGTACACGTTCCGGAAGGTGCCATACCGAAAGATGGACCATCTGCAGGAATCGCCGTGGTAACATCCATTGCATCCGCGTTTATGAAAAGAAAAGTCCGCGGCGATCTGGCAATGACCGGGGAAATTACTTTGAGAGGCAGGGTATTGCCCATAGGAGGGTTGAAGGAAAAGCTCCTCGCTGCTCATCGTGGAAATCTAAAGACTATAGTTATCCCCAAGGATAATGAGAAAGATCTGTCGGAAGTTCCGGCAAATATTCTGAAGGCGATTGAAATTGTATTTGTGGAGCATATGGATGAAGTGTTGAAGGTAGCACTTTGTCCGGCTGTTGAAAAAATTCATGATAAAGAACCGGATAAAGAGAAATCAATTCGAGTGTCATCCATTACCATGACGGATACGATTCGTCCCCTGGAAAATAGTTGCCAACGAGAGAAACAGAGATATTTATTGCTTGACAACAAGAAGTACAGTTGTTAGGGAACTAATATTAAGCATAGGCGGGTAGCTCAGTGGGGAGAGCGCCACGCTTACACCGTGGATGTCACAGGTTCGAGTCCTGTTCCGCCTACCAATGACAAAAACAGGTGAGGTCCTTAAAAAAATATATTCCCAAGAATGGAATAGAGGAGAGAGGTTCTATTTTTGTACCTTACCTGATTATCAATTATGCGGGGTCGTAGTTAAGCTGGTTATAACGCCGGCCTGTCACGCCGGAGGGCGTGGGTTCGAGTCCCATCGGCCCCGCCATACACAATGAGGGGTTGACCGATACAGGTTAACTCCTTTTTTTATGTAAGGCATGATTTATGATGTCATCGGAGCGAATGATGTGAACCTCCTTCGGCCGGAGTATCTCAGGGGGCTTTAAAGAAAGGGAATTGCAACGTTGAACAATAAAATATTGACAAAAATCAAGAAGCTTCTTTCTGCAGACGATCAAGGACGTCTGGAAAAAGAAATCCAGTCCATCATTGATGCCGGAGAAGAGAAAGGACTTATAGATCCGCAGTCCGGCGAAATGATTCAGAGCATACTCGAATTCAGAGAAACTATAGTAAGGGAAGTGATGATCCCAAGGACGGAAATGATTGCGATTCGAAGTGACGCAACGATTGAAGAGATTTTGGAATTAACGATTACGCATGGCCACACAAGAATGCCCGTCTATGCCGGGAGCGTGGATAACATCGTCGGTATTTTAAATGTCAAAGACCTTCTAAAATTCTGGTCAAAGCCCATAACAGAAAGCGATATCCTATCCAGTCTGCGCAAACCTTATTACATTCCAGAAACCAAAAATACGCATCTTCTGCTCCATGAACTCAAACAGAGAAAATACCACATGGCCATTGTCATTGATGAATACGGTGGGACATCAGGCCTTGTTACCCTTGAAGATTTGATAGAGGAAATAGTGGGAGAAATACATGATGAACATGATGCAAAAAAGGAAAATATAATCGATCTCCAGGATGGTTATGCGCTTATTGACGGGAGGGTAGAGATAGAGGAGATTGAAGATCACCTCCAGATAAAATTCCCGGAAGGTAAGTTTGAGACGCTCGGCGGATATATTCTTAATGCCATCAAAAAAATCCCTGTGACCGGGGAAATTATTCATGTCGATAACCTGGAGATAATTATCGAATCTGCAGACGAGCGAAGCATAAAGAAAGTAAAACTGAAGAAGACAGATGAATTTCGTGCTATGAACGGTGGAGATAAAAATTGAAATTGTTACGCCCACACATCGGTTACATGAATTTGTTCTTAGGTGTTACTTCCGGGGTTCTTTTTTTTCTCTCATTTCCCAAACACGGAATAGGCATACTCGCATGGATATCCTTGGTTCCTCTTCTCTTTGCACTCAAGGATGCGGGCGTAAAAGAGGGTGTTATCCTCGGCTTTGTGACAGGCATCGTGGCCAATATCGGCCTCATGTACTGGATTACTTTTGTTGTCGTGCACTATGGATATCTGCCGTATTACTTGGGCATTGTGATCATGTTACTCCTCGCGGCATATCTGAGCATATATTTCGCGGTTTTTGCAGCAGGTATGGTATACTTCGCAGGCAAAGGCATACCACGGATTATTGCGGCGCCGGTTTTATGGACATGTCTTGAATACGTCAAGTCACATTTCCTTACAGGATTTCCCTGGGAAAATCTGGCTCACTCTCAATATCTCTACAGAACTTTAATCCAGGTTGCCGACGTAACAGGTACATTTGGTATTACATTCCTTATTGTGGCGGTCAATGTCATCACTTTTGATGCCATATCCAATAAGCTGAAGGGAAAGTTGGTATGGGGAGAAATAGTTTTGGGTTGCTGTGTGGTTCTCATGGTCTCTTGTTACGGATACTTGAAAATACAGCAAATTGAAGAAGCGGGAAAAACAGCGGAAGCTTTAGATGTTGCCATTATTCAAGGCAATATTGATCAGAATATTAAATGGAATCCCCGTTTTCAGTATGAAACCATTAGTGCGTATAAATATCTCTCACTCCAGAAACAATCATCACGTTCGGGCTTAACGGTATGGCCGGAAACGGCAGCCCCTTTCTTCTTTCAGGAAGAGAACAACAGGATGCGCGACGAGATTACAAGTATTGCGCAAACGTCAGGAGAGTGGCTCCTCTTTGGAAGTCCGAGTTATGTTAAAGAATGTGATGGGGATGATGATTGCGTCGCATTATTAAACAGCGCTTTTCTGTTATCGCCTCATGGAAAGGTAGCAGGACAGTATAATAAAGTGCACCTTGTGCCATATGGTGAGTTTGTGCCGCTGCGGAAGCTGTTTCCCTTTATCAGTAAATTGGTCGTGGGTGTGGGGGACTTTCGTCCGGGAAAAGGTTACTATCCACTCACAATGAATAGACACAAGATTGGCGTCTTGATCTGCTATGAGGGCATATTTCCTGATGCCGGCAGAACCTACAAAAAAAAGGGGGCTGACTTGCTCGTGAATATCACGAACGATGCCTGGTTTGGGAATACATCTGCACCATATCAGCATCTTTCCATGACCGTATTTAGAGCAATAGAAACTCGTTTATATATTGTGAGGTCGGCGAATACAGGAATCAGCGCCGTAATAGACCCAACGGGCAGGATCGTTTCCAAAACGGATCTGTTTACAAGAACGGCATTAAGGGATAGAGTAAAGTTTATTCATTATGAAACTTTTTACGCAACATATGGTGATGTCTTTACTGTGATATGCATGATATCCTTACTATGCTGTGTATTAATTACTTTGAAAAGGAGAACCGGATATGGTTGGAGAAATTCATGAAACTATAATCGATTTGAAAAAGAGAATAGAACATTTAGGAGAATGTCTTTGACATCACTGTCAAGGCAGATAAAATCAAAGGATTAGAAAAAGCAGTGCTGCATGAAAATTTCTGGAGCGAACAGGAAAAAGCACGAGAAATCCTGAAGGAAAAAAACAAGCTGGAAACGATAGTCAATGCCTGGACGAAGCTCATAAATGAAATCGGCGACATAGAAATACTGTATAGTCTGGCGAGTGATGAAAATGATGAAGATACAATTGCAGAGATAGAAAAAGACATTGATGGACTTAAATCATCCGTGAGAACTGAAGAGCTCAAATTGATGTTGGGCTCTGAACAGGATTCGATGAATGCCATAATGACCATTCACGCCGGCGCAGGGGGAACAGAGGCGCAGGACTGGGCGGAGATGCTTTTACGGATGTATTTACGATGGACTGAAAGGAAAGGTTTTTCTACCACTATCATAGATTATCAGCCTGGCGATGAAGCCGGCGTGAAGAGCGTTTCCCTCACGATAGAGGGAGAGTATGCCTATGGCTATGCCAAGGCTGAAATTGGTATTCACAGGCTCGTTCGGATATCGCCTTTCGATTCCGGTGCCCGTCGACACACCTCGTTTGCCTCCGTTTTTGTGTATCCCGAAGTCGATGATGAAATAAGCATCGAGATTGACGACAATGATCTCCGCATAGATACATACCGATCAACCGGGGCAGGGGGTCAGCATGTAAATAAAACGGATTCAGCCGTGAGAATCACACATATGCCCACAGGAATAGTTGTGCAGTGTCAGAATGAGCGATCGCAGCATAAGAATAAAGCCATGGCTATGAAATTTTTAAAGTCACGACTTTACGAAATCGAAATTCAAGAGCAGAAGAAGAAAATTGATGAACTGAATAAGACGAAAAAAGAAATATCCTGGGGAAGCCAGATCCGCTCCTATATCTTACATCCCTATAAACTGGTCAAAGATCACAGGACTAATCTTGAGGCGGGCAATGCAAATAGGGTGTTGGATGGCGATATCGATGATTTCATTGAAGCGTATCTATTGAGTTAAATAAAGTGTATGTGGGAAATTGTAATGTGTGATATATACGGCTGTCTTTGGAATCATACTTACGCATACTGACTATAGAAACTGTAAAGGAGTTCATTACGATGCCAAGAAGAAGCAGCTTTCTTCTCTTAATTATGGCCATAGTATTCATTCTCTGTCATAGCGCTTTCATCAGCGCTGCACTTGCTCAAAGCAAAGCAAAAAATGAACCTTATGACAGTCTCGTCAGAAACGAAAAAATCTCCATAGGTGAAAATAAGCATAATAATAGTGAATCTTCTGGAAATGAAGACCCTTCTCTCGATAAGAAGCAAAAAGAGAAACATGATAAAGACGCGTCGGTGGAAAGCAAAGAGCTTCCTGTAAAAAAGGTACAAAAAGACCAGGAAGGTGAGAAGGGGAGCGATATAATGGAGGAAGCCCTTATATTGCTCAATGAATCCCGTGCATATTGGATCAAGGGTGATCTGGAAAATGCTTTGGACCTGCTAGATCAGGCCTATGCCTTGTTGCTTGATACAAACGGAGATCCGGATATTTCCCGCCAGAAAGATGACCTGCGATTACTCATATCGAAGCAACTCCTCGCCATCTATTCATCAAAGCACACAACAACGAGCGGTAAGCGGAGTGAGATACCTCATACTATCAATGCTAACGTCGAGAAGGAAATCAGGCTTTTTCAAACCATCGAAAAAGAATTTTTTATTCAGTCGTATAGACGTTCCTCTTTCTATCGTCCCATCATTCTGAGGGAGTTGAAAAAGGCTGGTTTGCCGGAGGAGTTATCGTGGCTTCCTCTCGTGGAAAGCGGATTTAAAGCCCATGCGCTTTCCAGAGCGAGAGCCCTCGGCCTCTGGCAATTTATTCCGTCAACGGGTTACAAGTATGGACTCAGCCGTGACGAGTGGATTGACGAAAGATTGGATCTTGAAAAGTCGACAAGAGCAGCAATTGATTATTTGAAAGAATTGCATGGTATGTTCGGTGACTGGCTCACGGTTCTGGCCGCGTATAATTGCGGCGAAGGGAGGGTTCTCAAGGTCATATCGAGGCAGCATATCAACTATTTCGACAGATTCTGGGATCTCTACCATCAGCTTCCCTATGAGACTGCACGTTACGTACCCAGATTTCTTGCAACGTTGCACATAATTAGAGACCCTAAAAAGTATGGCATAGATCTCTATCAAGGAGCAGAAAAGCAAACCTCTTACCTCTATGAAACGGTAAAAATAAATAAATCAATGCGTTTACAGGATATTGCTGAGCATCTTGGAATAAGTGAGGAAATAGTTGTTGCTCTCAATGCGGAATTAAGGCAGAAAATCACACCTGACAAAGAATATAGTCTCAAAATACCCCCGGGATTGGCGGGTAAGTTTACCACAATTGTCGATGACATTCCAAAATGCGAGAAACCCCGTCAGGTGTTCATTACTTACAGGGCGAAACGCGCGGAATCGGTCGTTTCAATTGCCCGCAGGTATAGAACATCCGTAAGCGCGATCATGGACTACAATCACATATCGGGCAGAAAAAAAGTCAAAGCGGGCCAGCGATTAATTATACCTGTAAGTACTTCCCGCTATGCGAAGGTTAAATCGACGAAACGGTCAGACAGTGATAAAACCCAGGCGAGTGTAGACAATATTATTAGATATAAAGTGAAAAAAGGCGATACGTTGACATCTCTCGCGAGGCGACATGATACCACTGTTGATGAAATCAAAAGATTAAACAAATTTAAAAAGGGAACAGCCCTTAAACCCGGTCAAGTCATTGTTCTTTCAAGAAATGAGGCAAAGCAGCAAAATAGTAATCCAGATACTTCAGATCCCAAAAAAGGAAGCAAAAAGGGCAAAGTTTCGACTACACATGCCGGTTCCAACACATACACTGTCCGAAAAGGGGATAGTCTCGAGGTGATTGCGAAAAAAAATGGAGTAAGCCTCGATAAGATACTTGAAATCAATAACATAGGGAAAGATGACAGTATTCATCCAGGACAGGTTATAGTGGTGAAATAATCGATAAGAGGACCAATATTGTATTTTCCCCTATTCAATCTCATATTTTTTCAGGGCGTAGAATAGTTCCTTTTCTTTCTTATTCATCTTTAGAATCTCAGCTTCACTGGTATCTTCATGGTTATAATCAAGAAGATGAAGAACACCATGGATCATAAGAAAGTCTATCTCATCGTTTAATTCGATATCAGCTTCTCCGGCGTCTTCAAGTGCCTTTTCCACTGAAATAACGATGTCACCGAGCATATAAGGATTTATATTTCCATATTGCCCATCTGTTAAAGAGAAACTTAAAACATTTGTAGGATAATCGCGATTTAAATAACGTTTGTTCATATCCTTTATTTCCTCATTATCAACAAACAACAGGCTTATTTCATAACCTTTACGATCCACATAATTCAGTATTTTTTTTATGACGCGTCGTATGCGCGGGAGGTCAAGGCTTATTTTTTTCTGTCTGTTTTCGATGAGAATAGACATTGTTTTCTTTTTTGCTACCATTAAAGTCGCAAACGACCATTTCGGGGTAATCAATCCTCTGGTGGAAAATGCCATTAAGAATTCTCGTGAAATTCTCAGCGATTATATTTAAATCATAAAGTGTAAGTTTACATTCGTCAAGTTGACCATCCATTAAAACTTTTTCAATTCTTTCTCTTACGAGATTCTTAATTCTTGAAGGTGAGGGATTTGATAAAGTCCTTGAAGAGGCTTCAATAACGTCACCGAGAAGTACAAGACCAGCTTCTCTACTTTGGGGTTTAGGTCCGGCATAGCGAAAATCACTTTCAGGCAGGGATCGAATAGAGGAATCCCTGTCACGTTTCGCTTTTTCATAAAAATAACTCACAAGACTTGTCCCATGATGCTCTCTTATGATGCTGGTAATTTGCGTTCCGAGCTTATCCTTGTGCGCGAGTTCACACCCATCTTTTACATGAGCAGTAATAATTAGGCTGCTCATTCGTGGCGAAAGCTTGTTGTGCCTGTTTTCAGCGTTTTTCTGATTCTCAATAAAATAATGAGGCTTCTTGATTTTTCCGATATCATGATAATATGCGCTGACCTTTGCGAGCAGCGGATTTGCTCCTATAGCTTCAGCTGCAGCTTCCACAAGCGAGGAAACAATAATACTATGGTGATATGTGCCGGGAGCTTCCATGATCATTCTCTGGAAGATCGGCTGATTGAGATTGGCAAGTTCTAAAAGCTTTATATCGGTCGTATAATTGAAAAGAGTTTCAAAAAGGGGTATCAATCCCGCAACAATGATTGCTGAAAAGATGCCGCTCATGAATCCCATGGCAAGATTTATAATTGTAGTTCCAGATAAAAGACTGCACGAAGGCGAGGAAAGACAAAGGAACAGTATGGTCGTGCAATTTATCGCACTCAGTAAGAGACCAACTTTAAAAAAAGCCGAGCGTTTTTTGCTGTGTACAACTTGATACGACGAGGCTACACATCCCAGAAGGGAAAAAAGCATGATCGCGATATTGCCTTCGAACAACAAAGCGGCAAGTATTGATGAATACACAGAGAATATGAAGGCAACGTTCCGATTTATGAGAATTCCCACAAGCATGGCACCCGCGGCAAAAGGAATAGCATAATAGTACGCTTCGGTTGGAAAAAGAGGAAACGCCCTATGAATCGCTTCGCATATAAAAATTCCCGCCTTGACCAGGACAATTTGCAACACAATAGCCACGCTGAGAAACGCAATATCGCTGATATTCTCTTTAACCTGAAAGGACATTCTGGTTAAATAGGAGAGAATAATCGAGAGAGAGAGAATCAAGAGGAATGTTCCCAAAAAAATAGATATGCTTGAAAAAGACTTTTCACCTTTACTCGTAAAGAATGCTTCCAGTTTTTCCTGATTGAGAGGAGAGATCTTTTCCCCTTCCCGCACTATGATTTCATCCTTGAGAACATGAAAATAAACGGGTTTAATATCATTCAGAACAATCTGCTTATTCCTTTCGGAAGCATTCTTATTGAAGGTTAAATTAGGCTGGATCAGCTTTTTGGTCAAAGGAACAATAACTTTTTTTACGTCACCGTGTGTGTTATCGAGAATGGTGGAAGCCTTTTTTAAAAGGGCGGCATCTATTGTGTCAATATGCTGGATGGATTTGAGATTATTTTCTACCCTTTCCTTCTGGTTTTTGATATCCCTGACAACAATGCCGTTTCCCGCATCCTGTTTTGTAAATTCTGCGTTTGTTATGAGCGCTGAACTGTAAATACTTGCAATAAGCTGTGAAATATTTTCGGATATATAAGGAGAAAATTTATACTTCTGAAGGATATAAAATTCTTCATCAGTGAGGGTTAATCCCAGAGCATTCTCAAAATTGTTTCTCATCTGTTGTAAAGAAAGCTGCTTCAGGGATCTGTTGTTGCTTGAATTGTGTGCCTGTTCCGCCGATAAGAACGCTCGGGTGACGACAGCTCTTAGAATGGCAGGGGTATTACTGTCATAATCATACACTGATTTGAAATCTTTAATTGCCTCTGCTCTCTTCTGTTCAGTAGATACTTTATCTTCTACAAGAAAATCGCGATCTGCCCTCACATCTATTGCAGCGATGGAGCCCACTTTATAATCAGGATGAAAGAAATGGACTTGAGGTGTAAGAAGAAAGGTCAACACAGCACTTACACAAATGGCTATAGTCCATTTATTGAAGACTATTTTTTTTGAAAACTCCGGTAACGATGGTGTCTTTTTGAATGTTTTCTTGAATATTTGTGTGACCTGAGTATTTTTTAACCTGTTGGGTATCATCAAGATAAATTCTTTTTACTTTTTCTCTTAACTTTCGTTAAATGATTATAGGCACGTATCACATCCTGAACAAGCGGATGTCTTACCACATCAATCTCCGAAAAATGTACAAACTTGATGCCTTCCACCTTTGTCAGGATGGACTCTGCTTCTACGAGACCGGATATCTTATCGTATGGGAGATCAATCTGGGTTATATCACCCGTGATGACGGCTTTTGATCCGAAGCCAAGCCTCGTTAAGAACATCTTCATCTGTTCAGAGGTAGTATTCTGCGCTTCATCAAGAATCACAAAAGAATCATTCAATGTTCTCCCCCGCATAAACGCCAGTGGTGCAACCTCAATAACACCCTTATGAATAAGCGCTGAAGCCTTATCGAAATCTATCATATCAAAAAGAGCATCATACAGCGGTCTGAGATATGGATTTACTTTTTCTGATAAGTCACCTGGTAAAAATCCGAGCTTTTCACCCGCCTCTACGGCTGGTCTCGCCAGTACAATACGGTTCACCTTCTTGTCAAGTAGAGCGGAGACAGCCATTGCCATTGCCAGATACGTCTTACCTGTTCCGGCAGGGCCAATAGCAAGAACTATATCATGGTTCCTTATTAAATCAATGTAGAGTTTCTGGGCGATGCTTTTAGGAGTAATTAGTCGTTTTTTTGATGAAATGAAAACCGTATCTAAAAATATTCTTTCAAGATTTACGGAGCTGTTGCTGGAAAGAATCCTATGGGCGTAGTCGATATCTGCCGGATATATTGGGTACCCTTTTTCCAGCAATGCATAGAGTTGAATAATAAGGTTTTCAACTAGTTCAGCCGGAATAAGTTCTCCCGTGACAGATAAGCTATTACCACGAACAACGATCTTGACCGGCTCTAATTTTTCGATGAGTTTTAAATTTTTATCGTATTCACCGAAAAGGGTTCTGATGAGGTTATTGTCGGCAAGGCTAATATTTTTAACCGAAATAAAATCGGGATTTTGCTTCAAGTAAATATATAACCTCGTAAATATATGTCAAGTAACCTTGAATAATATTAATAAATATTAAATACTTTTCTCCATAATGCTATCATGCACTCTCATTGATTGCAATTATTTTTTGAATTCGAAAGATTGCATGAATAGGTGGGCATACACCTTCGCATTCCCAATCATGTTGGAAATGAGGCAGTTTTCATTTGGTTGATGAGCGGTGTGGTTGACTCTGGACCATACCGCAACCGGATAATTTTTACTACGGAAAACAGCGGCGACAGTTCCTGCACCTATGCCCCGAGGTGTGGCATGGACGCCATACACATAGTTCACAGCTTTCTGCAAGGCACTCACAACAGGAGCATCAGGGGGAGTCGGAGGAGGCGCTTGCATGTCCTGAACGGGAGTAATTTCTATAGATACATTAAACCGCCTTTCGATTTCATCGGCCCTGTTCCGGATTTCCCGCAATACGTCCTTCAGTTGGTAGTGTGGAAGGATTCTGCAATCCATATAAAATATATCTTCGCCGGGAATAGTGTTGATATTTTGGATATTTGACACTTTTTTTGTTGGCTCAAAGGTGCTTGTCCGGGGCTCGTAAAATGGATCGTACGCATTGAAAATAGTATAAAGATCGTTCAGGACTACAATGAATTGAGATGCTGCCTGCAACGCATTTTTCCCAAGGTCCGGCCTGCTGGCATGGCACTGCCTGCCGATAGTTTTAATACGAAGCCATAAGATGCTCTTTTCGGCAATTTCTATCATTGTCCCATCTTCGTTTCCCGAATCAGGAACGACAATGATATCTGCTTTTCGAAAAGGGTTTTGTTCGTGGTGCAGAACATATGACAAACCAAACCGGCTTGCCGTTTCTTCATCTGCAACAAATGCAAGACCTACGGAATTTTCCGGCACCTCACCTTCATCTAACACAGCCTTTGCGGCAAAAATAGATGCGATAAGATCTTGCTGGTTATCTTCTGTACCTCTCCCAAATATTTTTCCATCTATAACATGGCATTTGTAGGGATCCCTATTCCACAAGCCAATTTCACCTGGTGGAACTATATCGGTATGTGTAAGAATCCAAACGGTGGCCGTGGGATTCCTTCCCGGTATATGAACGATAAGATTGGGACGGATCCCTGCAGAGACCCTGTCATCGGGGGCGTTAATGTGTAGCGCTTGGGGAAACTTCAACTCATGTAAGCATGACAAAATATACTGCACCTTTTCAAATTCGCCGTCTCCCCCGTTATCAGGTGACATGGCAGGTATGGCAGTCAGTTCATACTGCATTTTTATCATGGCATTTTCATATGCATCGATACGACGGGAAATACCTTCGTACACTGCCGCAGAATTCATAGAGAACCTTCTATTCTGAACACATTTTTAAATGAAAAAACAAGCTGATTATACGCAGTTTCGTTACCTACGACGAGAATTACCGCATCATCCAACGACAGATATGTATTCGCTACCCGCATGAGATCTTCCGTGCGAACTTTTGCGATTCTATCCCTATATTGTGCCAAATAATCTCCGGGCAGATCGTCGTATTCCATCACCAATTGCTGAAGGACAATTTGTTCTGCGGAATGGAAGGAAAAGATAAAGTTATTGTGTATGGATTTTATCGCTGATTCAAGCTCTTTTTTATCAATTACAGATGTCTGTACATCTCTTATGAGAGTTCGGATGTGTGAAAGGACGTTCGCCGTCGTTTCTGATTTGGTCATTGCATAGGCTCCAAACACACCGTATCCGCTCAGTTTGGTATAAAAACTTCCTGTTGAATATGCCAATCCAAGATTATTTCTGATTTGTTGAAAGATGCGTGACTTGAAGCCACCGCTTCCAAGAATAAAATCAAGTAATTCAAAGGCATATGTGTCATGATTTTTTTTCCCCGGAGCAAGCTGGGCAGTAATGATGACGGATTGAGGGATGTCTTTGGATAAGAAATAGATATGTCCCTTCTGTTTTGCAGGTATGGGAGGTTGTGTAAAATGTTGTATAGATTTATTCCAAGATCCAAAATATTTTTTTATCTTCATGATAGCTTGTTCACTGGAGATGTCTCCACTCACTGCAATCATGATGTTTTTCGGATAGAAAAATTGTGTGTAGAACCGGGTCAGATCATCTCGGTGAACGTTATGTACGGATGTACTCGAAGGCAATCTACCTGCAGGATTATCGCCGTATAGTAACCTCTTTAATTCCCTGAAAGCCAGTTTTTGAGGATCATCGGCTATTCTTCTCAGCTCCTCGATTTTTAGTTTCTTTGCCACCGCTATTTTGGATTCTTCGAACGCGGGATTTGTCATTATCTGGGAGAAGATGTGAAGCCCTTCATCCACATTGTCCTTAAGAACAGAAAGGCTTAACGATCCCGAGTCCCGGCTCATCGAAACAGAAAGTGACCCGGCAAAAAAATCTAACGATTCATCGATGGCATCAGCTGATATGGATTGTGTGCCACCAGTTCTCAGAAGTGTGCCCATGAGTTCGGCAAGACCCTCTTTCCCGGCTGGATCATAGTTGGAACCGGTTCTGATCACTGCAGAGATATTTACGAGGGGAAGTTCATGATCTTCAAAAATGTAAAGGATAATTCCGTTGTCAAGAACTATCCGTTTTGCCTGAGGCAGGACAAACTGAATCTGCCGGTAAGACAATTCATCCGGGTTAATAAGAGGAATGGAGGAATCCCCTTCTGCATTCGTACTACAACAAAACAACAAGAGATAGAATAACACCGATAAAAGAAAGGATCGACATAACATTTTCTGCATAATTAGTTCTTCTTCACAAGATTTGCTACAGTCCTGTTTTCAGAGACGAGATATTTTTTTGCCACCCGCACGATATCTTCAGGTGTGACCTTCTCTATTATTTTTAAATGATTTGTAATGTAGCGATAATCCCCGATAAGGATTTCAAAGTAGGAAATCGTATTTGCCAGTTCCAAATTTGAATCGAGGTTTTTTATAAAATCTGCCTTAAGTTGATTTTTCGCCTTTTCCAACTCTCTCGTGGAAACGGCATTTGTTTTCATTTTTTCAATTTCCTCATAAATGGACAGTTCTATGTCGGCGCTTGTGTGTGGGTGGCGCGGTTTGGCAAATATTACAAAAAGGTTTTGATATCTTGATCCCGGTATGCCATTTGCTGTCAGTATGCTTTTTGCGACACCTTTTTTTTCGACAAGAGTTTTATAGAGCCTCGATGTCCTTCCTTTGGAGACAATATATTCGAGCACATCAAAAACATAATCGTCGTACTCCGGCATGGCAGGTTTATGGTACCCTATGATCATGGAGGGGTTTGCATCAGATGTAATGCTGATCCGTCGTTCCCCTCTTTGAGTGGGTTCTTTTGTAATTGGTGAAGGATTCAGGGCACGGCGAGGAATTGAGCCAAAGTATTGCTTGATAATGTTGAGTGTAGCTGCGGGCTCAATATCCCCTACAATGGCGATGACTGTGTTGTTCGGAGCATGAGAGCTTTTAAAAAAAGCTTCCATGTACCCAGGATCTAAAAACAGTATATCAGATGGCCAGCCAATGATTGGTCTTCTATATGGATGTGCAATATATGCGGATGCGAGAAATTGTTCATAAAGCTGACCTTCGGGATTGGATTCAATTCTCTGTCTGCGTTCTTCCATGACTACACTTCGCTCAGAATAGAATTCCCGGAAAACAGGGCTTGTCATTCTATCTGCCTCGATCCTCGCCCAGAGTTCAATTTTGTTAGATGGCAGACTTACATGGTACGATGTCAAATCCTGGCTTGTGGTTGCATTGATATCGTTTGCGCCATTTTCCGTGTAAAGCCTGTCTATTTCGTTATCCACAAAATATTTTTTATGTGCATTCTGGAGTGCTTCCAACTCTTTCGTTAAAGAATCAATGCGGGTTTTATCGGCACCCCGTTCCTTCATTCTTTCACGATCAAGGCTTTCACCGATTTTTGCGATATTTCTAAGGATTGCCTCTTCTTTCCGAAAGTTTTTCGTTCCAATTGTTTTTGTTCCCTTGAACAGCATGTGTTCTAAAAGATGTGCAGATCCCGTTCTGCCGTCGGCTTCGTCAACGGCACCCACACGGTGTCTTATATAAAAGGACACAGTAGGACTTAGATGCCTTTCAACCATAAGGATTTTCAGCCCGTTTTCCAAAGTATGAGAAATAACCTTCTTTTCCAGGTCATATGAAAATGCCTTTCCATGCATACTTATGAAAAAAAGTATGCTTGCGATAAGCAGGATATATCTCTTCACGGAGTTATTCAACATTATCATCCATCTTGTGAGGTGTTAAAATTTTTTTTATGCGAAAGGCGGGGTAAATCATTCCGACAAGGCTGATAAGAATTATTAGGCTAGATGAGAAGAAAAACATGATAAATTCAAGAGGATTATTTAATTTATATGATGCAATGAGTGCGTGAATTCCAAAAAACAAAAAAAATAATGAAATGAGGGCGATAAAAATATTCTTGCCCCACCATGACCACGAACTCATAAAGCCTCTATTATGTATACACGTTGAGAACCATTCATGTGTTGGCGAATATCACCGCCGTACCAAAATTTCTGAGCGGTACCTTTACAGCCCGAAAGAGCAAAATACTTCCGGGACATATGAGTGAATTTGTCCCCCGGAAGCACATGAAGCCCTGTCCGGCAGGCGAAGAGCGTCATTGTCCGCGAATTATTTTGAATGTGTTACTATCTGTCTGTTCCGCGATTGCTTTGCTTCCATCCGGATATGTGACGGTACCTTTTCCATCCAGCTTGTCCTTTGCAAACTGCCCTTCGATCTTTTTCCCATCGGGAAATATCAGCGTTCCTTGTCCATTCCGGTAGTGATCCTGAAATTGACCGTTGTATATTACGCCATCGGCATACGTGATTGTGCCTCCTCCATGGCGCATATCATGCTGAAACTGTCCTTCATATTTGGAACCATCAGCATAGTAATAGGTTCCCGAACCGTTCAATTTTCCATTTAGAAATTCACCTTCATATTTTTCTCCATTGGAAAAGACGTAAACTCCCTGGCCATTATAGGTGTTTTCCTTAAATTGACCGCTGTATTTCGCGCCGTCAGGGAGTATGAGCGTCCCTGCTCCTGCACGTTTGCCGTCTCTAAATTGACCCTCATATAAGGATCCATCAATGTTCATAAAAGTTCCCTCGCCGTCTTGGCAGTCTCCTTTTACGCATTGAGCATAGACGGTATTGGACGAGAATATCACCATCAATAGTAGTAATAGCAAATGTAATTTCATTGCATTGATCCTTTCATGAAGGTTTTTCAACGTATCATGATTTCAAAAGTGACACAATGTTAAAACAAACTATAGTTTGTTTACTGCATTAAATATGCAGGTTTATCTCCGAAAAATTTGCTATCATCTCCAGGGTTCAAGGGGCCAAGGGGTCGAGGAAGGGAGAAGAAGCAATATTTATGAATGGATTCTTGTCATTAATTTAAGTTCCTGGTATGTGTCATATGTCAATTTTTCACTCTGGCACGGCAGCAATGAATTGTTATGAAACAGAGGTTCTCTTTCAATATTAAATGGCGAGTGACTTACCGCTGAATCCCATAAGGCCGTACCCGGAATAGGTGAGTATTCCGCAATGATCGGTCGCGCCCCGCAGGATTGCACATAGTGAATGCTGTCACGCACTTCCCTTGCATCTTGGCCTGGTAGACCGCACAGCAAATATACACCGATGTCTTCTGATTTATAGCCGGCTTTCCGTAAATGACTGACGGCAATTTTAAATTGTTCGTTGTTGACTTTCCCCCCTGTGGTAATTTGTGTAAACTCGTGTGACGATTCAAAACCAAAACGAATAGTTTTAAAACCTGCTCTGTACATTAATCTGCTCAATTTTTCTGAAACATCTCTCAGGTGCAGGCCATTAGGGCAGTGATAGTGGCATGGTAATTTCCTTTTAATTAATTCCTCAAGCATAGGTATGGCGACTTCTTCGGCATTCACCAAAAGGGCATCATCATAAAAAGAAAAGTGTTTCACACCAAGATTCTTGTGCCAAAAGCTAATCTCGTCAACAACGTGTAGAGGATCTCGGCGTCGGAAATATTTATTTAGGCGATGAGAAGCACAATATGAGCATGCATAAGGACATCCTCTGGAAGTGAGAATGGGGACTTGATCTTTTATTGGCAGGAGATCGAACGCGGGGTAGGGTAAGCCGTTTAAGTTACTGGTGTCCGGTGCAAAAAGCGGTTCAATGCCAAATAATTCTTTCACTATGGCGGGGATAATTTTTTCACCTTCACCGGATACCGTAAAGTCAGCACCTGACAAGGATGCATGTTCCGGGCACAGGGTGACATAGACGCCCCCTAAAATTACAGGAATGCCCGGATACACATGTTTTATGAGAGATATGACGTCGAATACACCCGGGTACCAATACGTCATCATGGAAGTAACCAAAACTAAGTCCGGTCTCGTAAGTGATTTAAGCGCTTTCATGAAGATATTGGCTGTAATGCCGTATCTGTAATAATTTCTGTTAATTTCTCTTAATGGATGCGGTTTCGGTATGGTTTCTCTGGGAAGCTTGCCGTGGCCAGAGGAACGTCTCGGAAATAGTTTTACTTTGTGTTCTATTTTTAAAAGAGGATGAAAGGAATTCACACAATCAATTAAACTGACATGATGACCATTTTGGCGCAGTACACTTGCGATATAGAGAAGTCCGAGCGGCTTCATCCAGAAATCGTACGCTGCAAAATCATAAATCCATGGATTTATAAGAACAATATTTATTTTCATGGGAGTGTGTATATCATATCTATGAATGATTTTATAGTTTATACACTCTATGAAGGAAAGAGAGTCCCTTTCAACAAGTGCTCTTTATAATGGTCTAAGATAATAATATCTCACTACAATACTTATGGGGTGCTGAAAAGATTACTCAAGTCTTGTGAAATATGGCAAAAAATGTTACGCTAAAAACAACATCCGTGGCTAATAATATTAACAAAAATAGTGTACTACCTTTTTTTATTATGATACTGAATCGCACACAGTATATACAACTAAGTGACTAAAATAGACTCTATGGCTACAGAACTGACATACGTACTAATAACCCCATACAGCCTCGCAAAATCCAGAACAGGAAATATCATTGCACGTCTCATGTCATTATCTGGATGTGATCTCGTCGGTGTGCGAATGATGCGGCCATCAGACGAATTTGTGGACGAATACATCAATCGGCTGAAAAAATTGGGCATTGATTTCAAATTGGAGAAGGTCCTTGTCGAGTATATAGATCAGAACCTGAGACATGAGAATATCCTCGGCCAGCCCAATCGCTGTTTATTTCTGATGTTTGAAGGTGAGAACGCGGTAGATCGGATCTATGAGGTCGTTGGTGTGCTCACTACAGAGACTGAATCAGAAGCCATTCGCGGCACCATTCGCGGAACATACAGCGACTACATCACAACGCCGGATGGTACGGTCCGTTATTTCGAACCTGCGGTGCTGGTGCCGACACATATCAATTATGCAAAAAATGTTTTAGAGCTTTTCGCACAGCTTGGGTTCAATGATTCCGGTATTTATGAGGAGTGTGCGGAAGGAGAGACAACCATGGTAATTTTGAAACCGGACAACTTTTTTAAACATTCTGTCAGACCTGGAAATATGATCGACATGTTTGCAAAGACAGGATTGAGGATAGTTGGCGCGCGCATGATCAGAATGAGCGCTGCACAGGGTGAAAAGTTCTATGGATTTATGCGAGATATGTTCAGGAGAAAACATAAAGACCTGATTGCGGAAAAAATTAGGGAAGGTATTGAAGGGTTCTTTGGTTTTTATATAACCAAAGAAGAATACAAAGCAATGGCAGCGGTAATCGCTGAAATAAATGCAGAATATGAGTTTTCACAAATCGTGAAATATATGACTGGACTGGATCCATTGACGGTATCGCCGGAGGAACGTGACAAACCGGGTAAACACCAGGCGCTTGCGCTCCTTTATCGCGGTCTCAGCGCAGTTGGGAAGATCCGCGATCGCCTTGGTGTGACTGATCCAGCAAAAGCAGCGGAAGGTACCATACGCTCCGATTTCGGGCAAAACATTTTGCAGAACGCTGCACATGCGTCAGATTCTGTACAACGAGCACTTTACGAGCGTAAGATCGTAGGCCTTTATGATAACGCTGGCGATGAATGCAAGGGAAAAATCATCAACTGGTTACATGGCAGTCATCATAAAAAGTAGACTAATTATTGTTGAAACGAGAGTTGCCAATGAATGGTTTATAGAGGAGAAATCATATGGGTAAGAGGGATAAAGAAGACGCAAAAAAATGGGTAGAAAAGGCCGTGTCTTTTTATAGAGCATCGGGCAAAAGAATTGCATTGGCTGAATATACGAATCCAAACGGGCAATTTGTCCATGATGAAATGTACATTTACGCCTTGAATCCGAGAGGAACAATGCTTGCGCACGGGGTAAACGAGAAGTTTGTGGGCGAAGAATTTATCAATATAAGGGATTATGACGGAAAAAGTTTTATTAAAGAGATTGTTGATATAGCCAACAGGGAAGGCAGCGGCTGGGTGGAGTATAAGTGGTATAACCCGGTGACTAAAGAGGTGCTGCCGAAAATCGTGTATTTCAAGAAAGTTGATGACCTCATCATCTGCAGCGGTGTCTACAGAGAGGATTAAAGTATTCGTGGTTATCCACTGTCCGGTTCTCCTCCTCTTGCAGAAATGAAACATCTATTTATGATTACGCTTCATCCTATGCTTTACTTTGCTCCATGATTTCGTGATGAGAAAACTCTCATCCATGTTATTTACCATGCGGACAAATTTGGGCCAGGGAATGGCAAAAGTCAGTGTTCCGGCAGGAACATATGGCCGTGCGGAAACATCAAACATGCCTAAAACCGCACGTGGTCGGCCTGAGTAGAGTTCTTTATAGGGATAATCAACGATAGACGCGCATCCTGCACCGAAGGGAGCGATCACACCATGCGGTTCCAATTCATCGAAACTCGCGAGCGTAAAGAGTCCTGAGAGCACATCGGGGGGCGCAAAGAAAATAATCACCTGCGGTTCCTCGTCTCCTTCCAGACAATCCCATCTTTTAAACACAACGAAGTGAGCCGGTGCCTTGAAGGATTTTTGATGCTTCAGATGTTCTTTTACGAGGTCAGGTGATTTCTTATACCGTTCTCCCTCCACCCTGCCCGGGATACCGTAGGAAAGAAAATATTCAAAGTGAGGCATCAGTGTGTCCTCAAAGCCGAGGTAGCGTTTACCGCCGCTGCAGCCGATAGAATGGACGTCAAGACATAGGGTTTTCCCGTTGCGAACCTTCGACAGGTCGCATAGAAGGCAGCGATGCCCCTTGACAGGTTTTGGAATGGACTTTCGGTTATTCACGTCGGTAAAGAAAAAGCTGATGGGCAGATCGGCGCCGGGAAAGTATTTGTTCCATTTATTGATGAATTCTTTTTTGAATTCGGTATTCATGGCAGCCTCTTTACTTGCCGCAACGCGTTTTTAATGTCCCGCGCGAAGGATGATGCAATGCGGATCAGATTTTCGTTGCCCATGTTCTTTTCTACAAGATGAACAAAGGCGCTTCCTATAACAACCCCGTCAGCAATTGGGGCGATCTCGGCTGCCTGCCGGGGTGTAGTGATGCCGAAGCCGACAACGAGAGGCAGAGCGGATATTTTTCGTATACGATACACGTCTTCTTTTATGTTTGCAATAACAGGTTTTGCCGTTCCCGTAACACCGGTAATAGAGATATAGTAAAGAAATCCCGTTGCATTATGAGAGATTTTTTTAATGCGACTGTCTGTCGTCGTCGGAGCAAGGAGGGAGATGAAATCAAGACCTTCACGGTCTGTATAGCGCCTGAGTTCATGAGATTCCTCAAGGGGGAGATCGACGACAAGAATCCCGTCTATCCCGACTTTTTTCGCGGTTACCGCAAATTTATCATTGCCATAGGAATAAATGGGATTGTAATACCCGAAAAGGATAATGGGCGTATGGATGACGTTTTGTAATGATCCGATCATTGCGAGGATACTGGAAAGTGTAACTCCACTCTTGAGAGCTCTCTGCGATGCAGCTTGAATAATTGGACCATCCGCGGTGGGGTCTGAAAAGGGAACACCGATTTCCAGAATGTCGACACCCGCCTCATCGAGACTGAGGATAAGCCGGCGGGACGTTTCCAGATCGGGGTCTCCAGCCGTAAGATACACGACCAACGCCTTTTCTCCTTTTTGTTTCAGTTCAGCAAATTTTTTTTCAATTCTTCCTGTCATTGATGGCTCTCCAGTCTCTGAGTAATTGTTTCCGCATCTTTATCCCCCCTCCCGGAGAGGTTGATCACAACAATCATATTTTTATTGAGAGTGGGTGCAAGTTTCATGGCATAGGCCACGGCGTGTGCGCTTTCCATAGCTGGAATAATTCCCTCGTATTTGGAAAGCAGTATGAACGATTGGATTGCTTCCTCGTCTTCAATGCTCACGTACTTTGCCCTGCCTGTATCTCTGAAATAGCCGTGTTCCGGTCCGACTCCCGGATAGTCAAGCCCGGCAGCAATGGAATAGGCATCCCTGATTTGGCCATTTCCATCCTGAAGAAGATAGGTCTTGTTGCCGTGAAGTATGCCTACGCTCCCTGCGGATATGCTCGCTGCGTGATGCCCCGTCGTGATACCTTTCCCGGCAGCTTCGACGCCGATCATCTCCACGCCAGGAATGTCTTTAAAAGGATAAAAGAGACCCATGGCATTGCTCCCGCCGCCGATGCACGCAATGAGTATATCCGGAAGTTTCCCTTCCATCTTCAAAATTTGTTTTTTCGTTTCTTGTCCGATGACACTCTGGAATTCCCGCACCATCATTGGATAGGGGTGGGGACCGGCCGTGGTTCCGATTACATAAAAGGTATCCCGCACCCTTGAGACCCAATGACGCATCGCCTCATTCATGGCATCCTTGAGTGTGGCTGTTCCCGAAGTTACCGGCACGACTTCGGCGCCAAGTATCTTCATGCGGAAAACATTCGGCGCCTGCCTCCTTATGTCTTCTTCACCCATGAAAATCTGACACTCCATGCCGAATAATGCAGCTACAGTCGCGGTCGCGACGCCATGCTGTCCTGCGCCCGTTTCGGCAATGACCCTTTTTTTGCCCATTCGCCTCGCAAGCAAGGCTTGCCCAAGGGTATTGTTGATCTTGTGTGAACCTGTGTGATTGAGGTCTTCGCGCTTAAGATATATCCTGGCTCCGCCGAGTTCTTCAGTGAGACGTTGTGCAAGGTAGAGAGGGGTTTCCCTGCCCGCGTAGTTTTTAAGAAAATAAGAATATTCTTTTTTAAAATGACTATCTTTTCGTGACTCCTTATACGCTTTCTCGAGCTCAATAAGTGCCGGCATCAGCGTTTCCGCAACATAGCGTCCACCGAATATTCCGAAGTGTCCATTTTTATCGGGCAGTAGGTGCTGCATAATCTCTCCTCGTTCAGAATTATTGTCCCCATCGGGAATGTGGTTATACTGCTTTCGCAAATATCTTTAAGAGACTATTATTCTTGATCGCATGAACCACATCAATGATTAATTTTACTTTTTTGGGATCTTTTCTGCCCGGCGCGACTTCCACGCCGCTGTTGACATCGACAGCCTGAGGTGCCACAGTTTTAATTGCATCCATGATATTATTCGGATTTAATCCACCGGAAAGAATAAGCGGGCATTTGTCTTTTACGATCGCCGCAAGCTGCCAGTTTGATTTCTTCCCTGTTCCTCCGTAAAGTCCGGAGTCACGCGAATCTATGATGATAGCCTTCACAGGATAGTCTTTTATAATCATGATGTCTCCTTCGATTCGGGGTGACAATGCTTTTATCAAAGCGTGTTTCATGAACTGGCGGCAGTATTCAGGCGATTCATCGCCGTGGAACTGTATCAGATCGAGTCCGCAGAATTCATATATATCTTTGACAGTCTTAATATCATGATTCACAAATACCCCAACCAGGACTGCATCACCAGGCAGGCGCTTTATGATGTGCCTTGCTGTTTCAGGGGAAACATATCGGGGGCTTTTCTCAAAAAAGATGAATCCCAGCGCGTCAGCACCGCAGGTACATGCATTGATGGCATCGTCTATATTGGTAATTCCGCAAATCTTGATTTCCATCTTCTATTCCCTACAATTTACCAAGAAGTTCTGACAGTTTTTCCCCGATGTTTTCGGATCGCATCAGTATCTCGCCGATCAAAAAGGCATGGATGCCCGCCTTCATCAATGTCTCAATATCATCTCTCATGTGGATGCCGCTCTCGCTGATGATGATCTTGTCTGCGGGTATGTGTGGTATCAAGTTGAGGGAGGTATTCAGCTCTGTAGAAAATGTGGAAAGATTTCTGTTGTTAATCCCGATAATATTTGCTCCAGAATCAAGAGCTTTTTCCAGATCTTCTTTGAAGTGTACTTCAACAAGGGCGGAGAGTCCCAGGTATTCCGAAAGACGGATATATTCGCGTAATTGCTCTTTTTCCAGAATACCGGCGATGAGAAGGAGGGCATCTCCATTAAGACTGCGGGTTTCATAGATCTGGTATGGATCAATGATGAAATCCTTTCTCAGCAGGGGAAGATGCACAGTTTCTTTTATATCTGCAAGATAGCGTGCATTGCCGCCAAAAAATTTCTGATCCGTAAGGACAGATATGGCCGCCGCCCCGTATTTCTCGTAGACTGAGGCGATTTTGATATGATTAAAGTCCTCTCTGAGAATACCCTTGGAAGGGGAACGCCTTTTCACTTCAGCGATAATAGCGCACACGTGTCCTTTGATAGCATTCCGAAAATCACGAAGAGGCGGGAGATCGTGAATGGCTGATTTTATTTCTAAAAGAGGCCTGGTTTGTTTCAGATAGGCCACTTCTTCTTTTTTTGCACTTATAATCTTATTTAATATCATGGTAATAAAAAAATTTATGTCACTTAGCGTACCAGAAAGTTACGCATATTTTTTTCAACTATTACTCTGTTCGATCAGCAGCTGTAATTTCTTTATGGCGGCGCCGCTGTCTATGCAGTCCTGCGCTATTCTTATACCGTCATTAATGGTTTTTGCTTTATCTCCTGCCATAATTGCCAACGCGGCATTGAGAACCACAATATTACGACAGGCGCCATTTTTACCCGTTAACACATCCTTTGTAATGTGTGCATTGAAAGAAGCATCACCGCCAAGAAGTGCGTCACCAGGAAATGTGTCACCAAAAAAATCAACAGGATCTATATTATACGTAGTGATGAGGCCCTCCTTTAATTCCGTCACTCTCGTTTCACCGGTCACAGTTGCTTCATCCAGTCCATCTGAACCATGCACCACAAAGGCTCTCTTCGTGTTGAGATTTTTAAGGACACCTGCAAACATCTCTGTAAGCCGCGGATCATATACCCCGATGAGCTGAGACGTCGCTCCAGCTGGATTTGTAAGAGGCCCCAGCATGTTGAAAATTGTTCTGATCCCGATTTCCCTTCGCGGACCAATCGCATATTTCATCGCGCCATGAAGCATAGGGGCAAAAAGAAATCCTATACCGATCTGGTGAATGCATTCTTCAACTATCTCCGGAGGCGCATTGATATTGACACCCAGGGCTTCCAACACATCGGCGCTGCCGCATCCGCTTGAAACGGCGCGGTTTCCATGCTTTGCAACAACAAGACCAGCTCCTGCCGTGACAAATGCGGCAGTTGTGGAAATGTTGAACGTTTTCATACCGTCTCCGCCCGTACCACAGGTATCCACGATGATTGATGAGCGCGCATCGATTCTCGTGGCCTTTTGTTTCATTATACGCGCGGCGCCGGTAACCTCATCAACCGTTTCTCCTTTAATCCTGACTGCGGTGATAAAAGAGGCGATCTGAGCCGACGTCGCCTTTCCTTCCATAATTTCATTCATAACTTCCATCATTTCGATTTCCCGCAAATCTACCCTGTTTACCGCGTTGGCAATGGCTTCTTTGATCATCGTATTCACTCCTTACTCTTAATCATATCCAGGAAATTTTTGATAATCCGCTTACCATGAGGCGTCAGGATCGATTCAGGATGAAACTGGATTCCCTCCATACAAAATTCCTTATGCCTGAGGCCCATAATTTCCCCTTCCTCTGTTTCAGCGCTGATCTCTAAACAGGATGGCAGCGTGGTTCTCTCTACAAGAAGAGAATGATAACGGCCCGCGGTGAACGGATTTGGGAGTCCTTTAAAGATTGTTTTTCCATCATTGAGTATGGGGGACGTTTTCCCATGCATGAGTCGGCCTGCCCGAACAATCTTGCCGCCGAAGGCATAGCCGATAGCCTGATGACCAAGACATACTCCCATGAGTGGTGTGGATGTATGAAATTCTCTGATCACATCAATGGTGATGCCTGCTTCTTTTGGTGTGCAAGGCCCGGGAGAGAGAAATATAGAATCAGGCTTCAGTTTCCTGATTTCATCGATTGTAGTCTTGTCGTTCCGGAATACCTCGACTTCCTGGCCAAGCTGTCCTAAATACTGTACGAGGTTGTAGGTAAAGGAATCATAGTTATCAATCATTAACACCATGGTGCGCTCCCTTATATCGTTTTTTTTATTTCAAAACCCGAGGCGGCAAGTCGTATGGCCTGCATCATTCCTTCACCCTTGCTGACTGTCTCCTGATATTCGTTGTCCGGGTCAGAATCAGCAACAATACCAGCGCCCACCTGGATATACGATTTCCCTTCTTTGACCAGTATTGTCCTGATGGTGATACAAAGATCCATATTTCCCGAATAGCTGAAGTATCCGACAGCTCCGCCGTAAGGACCGCGTCTGGTTGGTTCAAGTTCATCTATGATTTCCATGGCCCTGACCTTCGGTGCGCCGGACAGTGTACCCGCGGGGAAGGTGGCCGCGAGTACATCATAACAATCTTTTCCCTCGGCTAACAACGCCTGGATGTTCGTCACAAGGTGCATTACATGGGAGTATCTTTCCACACACATGAGTTGATTCACCTGAACACTGCCGATTTTTGCGATTCTTCCCAGGTCATTTCTTCCCAGATCAACCAGCATGACATGTTCCGCCCGCTCTTTGGGATCTTCAAGAAGTTCATCGGCAAGGTGCCGGTCTTCCTGTTCGTTTTTTCCCCTTCTTCTCGTTCCCGCGATTGGCCTTAATTCTGCAATACCCTCTTCTAAACGAACCATAACCTCAGGAGAAGAACCTATGAGAGACATTTCGTCTAATTTAAGATAAAAAAGGTATGGGGAAGGGTTTACGTAACGGAGCGCGCGATACAGGTCGACTGGATCGATGCCATTTTCCGTGTGAAACCGCTGCGAGAGGACAACTTGGATAATATCGCCGGCAAGAATGTAATCCTTTGCTTTTCTGACAATGGATTTAAAGGCTTCGGGCGACATATTGGATTTGAGTGGGGATTCGCATTCCACTTTCCCATATCGTTCCTCTGTTTCAACAGGGGCTCTCAAGAGACCTATCACTCCGTCAATTTTATTGATTGTTTCGTTGTATATTGTCCTGAGTTCGTGAGCTCCTTCTATAGCAGCACATGAAATCACTTTAATTGTATGCTTGATATTATCAAAGACAATGAGGGTATCGGTGATGAGAAATACCGCATCGTCTGTTTTGAGATCGTCTTCGGGCTGAGATTCAAGTTTTTCGAAGTGTCGAACCATATCATAACCCAAGAATCCTACGGCTCCGCCATAAAATCTGGGAAGTCCTTCCACGGTAACGGGACGGTATGTATTCAGTAATTTTTTTAAAAATTTCATAGGCTCTCCACAATGTTTCTCGCAATGAACTGTGCCGTTCATTTTGATCAGAACGTTTTCACCCCTCACCGTGAATAGTATGCGGGGATCTGCGCCCAGAAAAGTGTATCGCCCCCATTTTTCACCACCCTCCACACTTTCCAAAAGAAATACATGGGATTTTGTAGAAAGTCGCATAAGTGCCGATACAGGCGTATCTATATCGGCCAGAATTTCCCTATATACTGGAATAAGGTTCCCCTGTCCCGCACACTTTTTGAATGCCTCAAAATCAGGATAATACATAATGAAAATTTCCTTTTTATCAAATCTAAATGAATAAAAAAGGCCGTGTAATGTCACGGCCTTTTTTATTCGTTGCAAAAATAAAAAAGCCGCGGAATCCAAAAGAGGTTTCCACGGCTTTTTAAAAGTTATACGTTAGCGGTGGACAACCCCCTGCGTTGAAATCTGCCACCACCAGCCATTGTGTACGGAATAGGTCTGCATTGCGTTCCTTATTCTTTAAAAATGCGGGATCTTAATAACAATGTTTGAAACCTGTGTCAACATAATATTTTAATCTGCGTGTGCTTGTTCCATAGC
>Ga0209253_10000819_pt1 | contig 26937 bp, 24 predicted proteins | sample FrelakmetBRP12BR_FD_187145 | JGI IMG/M metagenome (GOLD analysis project Ga0209253, IMG submission 187145) | Freshwater lake sediment microbial communities from the University of Notre Dame, USA, for methane emissions studies - BRP12 BR (SPAdes)... | ecosystem: Environmental > Aquatic >...
CCCGCCGTTTTTTTTTGCTCGCGAGACGGTCCTCCCCGACCGATCGGTGCGTGCTAGATTTCCGTGCGTGGACCGGAATCTCCAACTGGCGAAAGCCCATGACCTGATGCGCCGCGGCCAGCTGCCGGCGGCGGAATCCGCGTGTCGCGCCCTCCTCGCCACGGCGCCCCGCGATGCCGACGCACTGCACCTGCTGGGCCTGGTACGCAAGCAGGCGGGCGACCTCGACCAGGCGGAAGACCTGCTGCGCTCGAGCGTCGAGGCCGCACCGGATCGCGCCGAATACCACGCCAATCTCGGCAACCTGTTGCGCAGCCGCGGCCGCATCGCCGATGCGGAGCTGTCGTACCGAACGGCGCTGCAACTCTCTCCTCAGCTGCGCACCGCGCGGCTCGGGCTCGCCAGGCTGCTGAGCGACGCCTTGCTGCACGTCGCCGCGACCGGGGAAGCACAGCAACTGCTGGCCGCCGACGCCCGCGATGCCGAGGCCTGGAGCGCGCTCGGTGTCGCGCTGCGCGGCCAGGGCCGGCACGCCGAGGCCGAGTCTGCGTACCGCAAGGCACTCGAGATCGCGCCGGGCTACGCCGCCGCACGCCACAATCTCGGTGCGCTGCTGAGCCAGCAGCAACGCGCCGAGGAAGCCCTGACCGAGCTCGACCGCGCGGCGGGCGCTGGGCTGGGTGGACGCGAAATCGCGTTCAACCGCGGTCGCGCTCTGGCGGACCTGTCCAGGTTCGACGAGGCCGAGCGATCCTATCTCGCGGCGCTCGCGGCTGATTCCGCGCACCTCGAATCCCAGGTTGCCCTCGCCAAGCTGCGCTACATGCGGGGCGACCGGGACTTCGCGAGGGAGTTCCAGCGTGGCGAGCAGGCGCGGCCGCGTGACGTGCGGCTGCGCATGGCCCATGGCCAGGTGCTGCGTCAGGCCGGCGACGCCGTTGCGGCGGAGCGCATCCTGCGCGACGTGCTGAGATCGGAGGGATTCATTCCCGAGGTCGCTTCGGCGCTCGCGATCGTGCTGCACGAGCAGGGCCGCCTCACCGAAGCCGCGACGGAAGCGCGTGCCGCGCGCGACGCTAAGCCAGAGAGCGCTGCGCTCGACGAGGCCCTGGTCGGCGTGCTGTTGACCCAGGGCGAGCCGGAAGAATGCCTGGTCCTCGTACGTCGCCAGCGCGAGCTCGCGCCGCTCGACCAGCGCTGGATCGCCTACGAGGCGACCGCGCTGCGGCTGCAGGGCGACGACGAATACCACCGCCTCTATGATTACGGGCGCTTCGTGCAACCGTTCGAGCTGGAGCCCCCCGCGGGTTGGGCCTCGATCGAGGCGTTCAACCAGGACCTGATCGAGGTGCTGCTGCGCCTGCACCGCTTTCAGTCACACCCGCTCGACCAGAGCCTGCGGCTCGGCACGCAGACGCCGCGCAGCCTGCTGGTCGAAGCCGACCCGGTCATTCGCACGTTCCTGAAGGCGATCGAGACGCCGATCGCCGCGTATCGGGCGGCGATCGGGCAGGATCCCCGGCACCCGCTGACCGTCCGCAATGCGGGCGCGTCGCAACTGGTCGGCTGCTGGTCCGTGCGGCTGCAGCGCGGCGGCTATCACGTCAACCACACGCACCCGGCCGGCTGGATCAGCTCGGCGTATTACGTCGAGGTTCCGCCCGAAGTGGCGGACGAGACCGCGCAGAGTGGCTGGATCAAGTTCGGTGAACCGGGCCTGCCCGTGCCGGGCGCCTCGCCGGAGCGGCTGGTACAGCCCAAGCCGGGTCGCCTGGTGCTGTTCCCGTCGTACATGTGGCACGGCACGACGCCGATCACCGGCGACCAGCCCCGCATGACCGTCGCATTCGACGTGGTTCCGAATCCGCAGCCGCGCTGAGCACGGCTCAGCGCTTGGCGAGGTTGACCCGCCAGGCGACGAGATGCTGCCCGCCGTGGCGCTGCTCGCGGTGCTGGACGTCGACGAACCCCGCGGCCTCGGCCTGGCTCAAGACCTCCCGCAGTTCCGCCTCGGAGAATGCGGCACCCCCGAGATCCTGCAACCTGCGGACCGACGCTCGCAGTTCCTGCTCCATCTGGTCGACGGCGCGCAGCAGCACCGGCACGCTGGCCTTGCCTCTCTGCTCGAACACACGCTGCAACGCATCCACGGTCGACGGCAGCAGCAGCGACCCCTTCGAGGCACGCGCCTCGGCCTGCAACCGGTTGCCCGCGGCGACGAGCTCCTGCCACGGCCCGACCGCGGTCTTGGGCGTGTCGCGCTCGGCCTCGAGGTAACGACGCAGCAGGCGAAACACCTTGGTGTCGTCGAGCACGAGCGCGGCGTGGCGCAGCGACTCGTCGGCATTGCGTACGATCACCGAGTCGCGGTGGTGCAGCAGGAACTGGCCGCGGCCGCCGGGTTTCAAGACCCGGAAGATCTCCGCGAGCGCGCGGTCCCGCTGCGTGTACTCGAGCGCGTACTGCCCGCTGACGGCGTCGAACCCGTTCGCCTCGAAGGGCAGCTGCTCGGCGGGCACGCCGGGATGGAACTCGATACCGGCGAGCAGCGCCGCCCCATTGGGCACGTGCCGCACCGGATCGACCTGGGCGAGGTCCACACCGTGGATCTCGAAGCTGCGGCCCAGCGTCGCCGCCGTCTCCTTCGCGATCAACGCCACCGCACCGTTGCCGGTGCCAATGTCCAGCACGCGGGCGCCGTCGGGCAGCGTCGCGAAAAAGGTCACCCACGCATCGCGGACTTCGCCCGTGTAGCCCGGCTCGAGGCCCATCGGGCAACTGACGAGCGCGCCACCACGGTAGTAGGACTCCCAGTGTTCGAGGTTCATTCGATCTCCATCCTGACTGCACGACCGCTGCGGCGGGAGCGCCGCGCCGGCCCGCGAGTGTACACCGGCGGCCGCGCGCGTTACTGGCTGCGCCGCAGGCGGGTCCCGCACTCGACGCTGCTGCAGTTGTGCACCACGGCACGGCGCGGCGCGTAGGTTTTGAGCTGGAATTCACGGCGGCCGTAGTCGACGATGAAGCGCTCGAGCGTGCCGATCAGGTCCATGCCGATCAGCAGCGCAGGCTCGTCGGTGAGTCCCCAGATCTCGAAGACGTGCATGTCGCCGAACGTGACCATCAGGTTGCGCAGCTGGACCGGCCCGATGCTGACCATCGGCGACGGGAACGTGACGCCGGTCGCCTGGTCGGACGTCGCACCGAGCACCGTCGTCTCGACGACGTCCTGGCTGCCGCGCTTCTTCAGCAGCGCGTCGCGCAGCGGCACGTTGCCGAGGGTCCGTTCCGCGCCCGTGTCGATGATGACCTGCACATCTTCGCGACCGATTCGCCCGGCCACCAGCAGCAGCCCGCCCCGCTCGAGGCGCGCCGGCACCGTGACGTAGCCCGATGGCGCGCGCCGCCCGGTGGAGCGGCTGATCCGGACCCGGTCGTTCGCAAAGTCCACTTCGATGCGCGCATCCTGCAGGCCATCGATGCCCAGGATGCCGTCTGCGCCGGCGAACACCGCGTCGGACAGGATCGGCGCCCGCACGTCGCGCAGCACGATGTCCCCGGCGCTCAGGGTTTCGAGCGCGACGGCGGGCATGGCTGCCGTCCCGGTGACGCCGTGGACCCCAATCTCCTCGGCCAGCGCAGGATCGAGTCCGAGTGCGGTCACGACGCGCGACGAAACCGCTGAGCGATTCGCGCCGGTGTCAAGGATGAATCGGAACGGCGCCTGGCCGTTGATCTCGATCGGCGCCAGTACGCGGCCGACGCGGTCCTTGCGCGTCGGTGTCGCGAACATCGTCTCTTCGGGCGGCAACTCCGTGGCTTGCGCCGGCTGGGACTCGACCTGCGCGGGCACTGAGCCCGCCGCCGGGGACACGCACGCACCGCAGGCCAGCCCGAGCACGGCGAGTACGGAGGCCAACGTTGCGTTCGGCAACCTCATGCGCGCACCGGCAGCTCCGGGCTCTTGCGCACCGTGCGCAGCGCAAAACTCGATTGCACGCGCGCCACGCCGGGGAGCCGGGTCAGGTGCTGGCTGTGCAGGCGTTCGAAATCCGCGGGATCGGTGACGACGACCCGCAGCAGGTAGTCCTGCTGGCCGGTCATCAGGTAGCACTCCATCACCTCGGGCACGCGCCTCACCGCCTCCTCGAAGGCGGCGAGATCGGCCTGCTCCTGGCGATTCAAAGTGATGCTCACGAATACGTTCCCCGGCAGGCCCACCTTGGTCTGGCTGACGAGCGCCGCGTAGCGGTCGATCACGCCGGCCTCCTCGAGCGACCGCACCCGCCGCAGGCAGGCGGACTCACTCAGGTGGACCTTCTCGGCGAGCTCGCGGTTGGTCAGCCGCCCGTCGCGCTGCAGCTCCGCCAGGATGGTCCGATCGGTGCGATCGAGCTTCATACGCAGATTCTGCCTGTCCGACCGATGATTGCAGAATTATATTGCGCCGACGGTTCGATTCGGCGCCTCATTTGCACGATTCGGCGCAGGCAGGCGCGTATTCTCGCGTCCAAACAACCAGCATCCGCAAGGGGGAGCTGTCATGCGCGTCGGTGTGCCCAAGGAAATCAAGGTCCACGAATACCGGGTCGGCCTCGTGCCAGCTGCCGTCCGCGAGCTGGTCGAGTCCGGCCACGAGGTGCTGGTGCAAACCGGCGCCGCCGCCGGCATCGGCTTCGCCGACGCCGATTACCAGCGGGTCGGAGCGAAGATCGCGGCTTCGGCCGAGGAGGTCTTCGAGAAAGCCGACCTGATCGTCAAGGTCAAGGAACCGCAGCCGCAGGAGTGCGCACGGCTCCGGGCCGGCCAGGTCCTCTACACGTACCTGCACCTCGCGGCCGACAAGGCCCAGGCCGAAGCGCTGCAGAAGTCCGCTGCGACCTGCATCGCGTACGAGACGGTCACGGCGCCGGACGGCTCGCTGCCGCTGCTGACCCCGATGAGCGAAGTGGCTGGCCGCATGTCCGTCCAGGTCGGCGCCTATTGCCTGCAGAAGGCCAATGGCGGACGCGGCATCCTGCTGGGCGGCGTGCCGGGCGTGGCCCCGGCCAAGGTCGTCGTGCTCGGCGGCGGGGTCGCGGGCACCAATGCCGTCGAGATGGCCGTCGGCCTGCGCGCCGACGTCACCGTCGTCGATCGCTCCGTGAAGCGCCTGCGCGAGCTGTCAAGTATCTTCGGGCCGTCGCTGCGCACCGAGTACTCGACGCAGGAGCACGTGGACGCGCTCGTCATCGACGCCGACCTCGTGATCGGTGCCGTGCTGATCGCGGGCGCCGCAGCGCCCAAGCTCGTCACGCGCGACATGGTCCGCCGCATGAAGGCGGGCGCCGTGCTGGTCGACATCTCGATCGACCAGGGCGGCTGCTTCGAGACGAGCCGCCCGACGACGCACGCCGAGCCCACCTACGTCGTCGACGACGTCATCCACTATTGTGTGACGAACATGCCGGGCGCGGTGCCGCGCACGTCCACGTTCGCGCTGAACAACGCCACCCTGCCCTTCGCGCGCCGGCTCGCCGACCACGGCTGGAAGGCGGCGCTCAAGGCCGACCCGCACCTCGCGAACGGCCTGAACGTGCACGCAGGCCACATCACCAACGAGGCCGTCGCGCACGACCTGGGGCTGGCCTACCAGCCCGTGGCCGAAGTGCTGAAATAAGCAGAGAATCATTTTTTTCCGGAGGTGGACCCCATGGCCACGCCACGCACGGGCACGACGTTCCGCGACCGGACGGTCCTCGTCACCGGGGCTTCGAGTGGCATTGGGCGCGAGACGGCGCTCGCGTTCGCCGCGGCCGGCGCCAACCTGGTGCTGGTGGCCCGTCGCGCCAAGGCGCTCGCGAGCGTCGCGACGCAGGCGCGCAAGTTCGGCGCGGAAGCGCTGGTCGCTGCCGCGGACGTCACGCAGCCCGAGGCCGTGACGGCGTGCTTCCGCAAGGCGGTCAAGCGTTTCGGCACGGTGGACGTCGTCGTCAACAACGCGGGCGTGCTGATCCCGGCCAAGGTCGTCGACCTGCGCGGTGCCGATCTGCAACGCATGCTGGACGTGAACCTGTTCGGCGCGCTGTACGTGATGCAGGAGGCGGTCCAGGTCATGCGCGCGCAGGGCCGCGGCCACATCGTCAACGTAGGCTCGCTCGCGGGACGGCGCGGCTTCTCGCCGCTCGGCGGCTACTGTGCGACCAAGTTCGCGCTGGTCGGACTGACCGAGGCGCTGCGCACCGAACTCGTGGGCGAGCGGATCCACGTCTCGCTGGTGCTGCCCGGGGTCGTCGATACGCCGATGGCGGCTGCGATACAGCACGACCCGGCCACGGGCGACGTCTGGCCCGACGCACTCACGATGCCGCCCTCGTGGGTGATCTGGTCGATCTTCCTCGCGATCCGTTTCAAGCTGGCCGAGATCGCCGTGCCCCCTGGCAGCGCACTGATCGAGAAGCTCGCGGCACTCGCGCCCGGCACGACCGACGCGCTGCTGCGGCGCGTGACCGACGTCGCGCGCAGCATGAGCGACCGGCGCCGAGCTGCGAAGTAGCGGCGCGAGCCGCGGCAGGATTTCAACCCAGGGAACCGCAATGACCTTCGAGAACCTGACCATCGAACGCACCGGCGCCGTCGCCACGCTGTGGCTCGACCGCCCGGAAAAGCTGAACGCGCTGCATCGTGCACTGTGGCACGCGATCCCCGCCGCCGTGGCCGAACTCGACGCCGACGCCACGGTGCGCGCGATCATCCTCGCCGGCCGCGGCAAGGCGTTCTGCGCCGGCATCGACCTGCTCGACCACGCGCCATCCATGGCCGGCGGTGGCTCGTTGTCGGGCCGCGGCGAGTCGGCCGTCGGCAAGCGGCGCGCGTTCTACGACGACGCACGCGGCTACCAGCAGACCGTGAGCGCCTTCGCCAACACCAACAAGCCGGTGATCGCCGCCGTGCACGGCGCCTGCCTCGGCGCGGGCATGGACCTGATCACCGCCTGCGACGTCCGGCTCGCGTCGGCCGACGCCACGTTCTCGGTGCGGGAGACGAAGATCGCGATGGTTGCCGACGTCGGCACGCTGCAACGCCTGCCGCGCGTGATCGGCGACGGCCCAGCGCGCGAGCTGATCTTCACCGGCCGCGACATCGATTCGACCCGCGCGCTCGCGATCGGTCTCGTCAACGACGTGCTGCCGGATCACGAGTCGCTGCACGCGCGCGCCCAGGCGATCGCACAGGAGATCGCGGCCAATTCACCACTCGCCGTGCAGGGCTCGAAGCAGGTGCTCGGCTTCGCGATCCGCCGCGACGTCGATGCGGCCCTCGATTACGTCGCGTTGTGGAATGCGGCCTTCCTGCACTCGGAGGATCTCACCGAGGCGATGACTGCGTTCATGCAGCGGCGCAAGCCGGAGTTCCACGGGCGCTGATCGTTGGTTTGCGCTGTTGGCGCGACCTGGAGCTGGCGTGGGGTGCGCTTGCCGGGACGCCGTGAACCCATCCGTGGGGGCTCCGGGCGCGGCGTCCATGCCGCGCACGGCCCGGCAAACGCACCCCACGCCAGCTCCAGCCCGCGCAGAGCGCTAACGCGTTTGCGGCCTGCGGCGCTCGCCACCCGCGATCGCGGGCGACTCACAAAGTGGCTTCGGATGCTCCCAACAAGCGCGGCAAACGGCGCGATGCGTACGCACGCGAGACGCATAGCGCACATCGCGCAGCGCGCGCAGCCCGCCGCAGCGAGCGGCGGGTCGGGTGAAGGTCCGCGCGGCCGTGCGCGGCATGGACGCCGCGCCCGGAGCCCCCATGGACGGGTTCACGGCGTCCGCGCGGTCCTTTACCCGACCCGCCGTTCGCTGCGACGGGCGGCCGGTTCGCGTAGCGCAGCCGAGGCCGCTACGCGCTCTTCGCCTGCACCGCCGGCTTCAGGTCCCGCAGCTCGCGCCGCAGGATCTTGCCGACGTTCGACTTCGGCAATTCGTCGCGGAACTCGACGAACTTCGGCTTCTTGTAGCCCGTCAAGTGCTGCTTGCAGAAGTCCATCAGCTGCGCCTCGGTCAGCGCCGGGTCCTTGCGCACCACGAACACCTTGACCGCCTCGCCCGAGCGTTCGTCCGGCACGCCGACGGCAGCGCACTCGACCACGCCCGGATGCATCGCGACGACGCCCTCGACCTCGTTCGGGTACACGTTGAACCCGGAGACGATGATCATGTCCTTCTTGCGGTCGACGATCTTGATGTAGCCGCGCTCGTCCATCACGCCGATGTCGCCCGACTTGAAGAAGCCGTCCGCCGTCATCGACTTCGCGGTCTCGTCCGGTCGCTGCCAGTAGCCCGCCATCACCTGCGGCCCGCGAATGCCGATCTCGCCCGCCTGGCCGAGGGGCAGCGGCTGCCCCGCGTCGTCGAGGATCGCGATGTCGGTGTTCGGGAACGGCAGACCGATCGTGCCGCTGTACTCGCGGGCCATAATCGGGTTGCAGGTCGCGACCGGCGAGGTCTCCGACAATCCGTAGCCCTCGATGATCGGCACGCCGGTCAGCTTGAGCCACTTCTCGGCGACGGCCTGCTGCACGGCCATGCCGCCGCCGTTCGAGATGCGCAGGCTCGAGAAGTCGAGCTTCTGGAACTCGGGGTTCTCCGCCAGCGAGTTGTAGAGCGTGTTGACGCCCGGCAGCACGTTGAAGCGATACTTGGCGAGCTCAGCGACGAAGCCCTTCATGTCGCGCGGATTCGTGATCAGCACGTTCAGCGTGCCGAGCCGGATGCCGCCGAGGCAATTCACGGTCAGCGCGAACACGTGGTAGAGCGGCAGCGCGCAGATGTAGATCAATTGCTCCGGCACCGGGCCACGGCTCGTGTCGGTCAAGGCCGGCTGCACCCACGCTTCGAGCTGCAGCACGTTCGCGACGAGGTTGCGGTGCGTCAGCGCCGCGCCCTTTGACACTCCGGTCGTGCCGCCGGTGTACTGCAGGAACGCGACGTCCTGCGGGCCCAAGGTGACGGGCCGCAGCTTGCCGCGCGCGCCCTCGTCGAGCGCATCGTTGAACCGGACGTGGCCCGGCAACGAGAACGTCGGCACCATCTTCTTGATCTTGCGGACCGCAAAATTCACGATCACGCCCTTCGGGAAGCCGAGCATGTCGCCGAGCGAGGCGACGATGACGTGCTTGACCGCCGTCTTCGCGATTACCTGCTGCAGCGTGTGCGCGAAGCTCTCGAGGATTACGATCGCCTCGGCGCCGGAATCCTTGAGCTGGTGCTCGAGCTCCCGCGGCGTGTAAAGCGGATTGACGTTCACGACGACGCAACCCGCGCGCAGCACTCCGGCGAGCGCGATCGGGTACTGCACGACGTTCGGCATCATGATGGCCACGCGCGCGCCGCGCGCGAGCCCGCGACCCTGCAGCCACGCGCCGAACGCCACCGAATGGCGATCGATCTCGGCGAACGTGAACAGGCGGTCCATGTACGCATACGCGTTACGCTGCGCGTACTTCGAGAAGCCGTCCTCCATCAGCTGCACGAGTGACGAATACTGGTCGACGTCCACTTCAGCCGGAACGCCGGGCGGGTAGTGCTTCAACCAGAACTTTTCCATGGTCTCCCCTCCGTTGATACCGCTAAATTGCGCCGCAGAGACCCTTGTGACAATCCGGATTTCTCTCGGTTCGGCGACCTGGAATGCTGCGGCGCAGCGCCCGTCAGCGTGCGCGCACGACGATCGGCACGTTGCACAGATCGATGTGGCCAGCCGGCACCCGGTACCAGTCGTCGCGGCGATTCCGGCGCGACTCGACGAGCGCCGCGAAGGTCGCGGTGTCCGTCCGAAGGATCTCCAGCCGGGTGCGCTCGCTGTCCGGCACGTCGGCTGCGACCCGGACGCTGCGAATCGGCACGTGCTGCGCGGGATCCTCGTAGAAACCCAGCGGTCCGCGGCCCCTGGGCAGCGCCGACAGCCGTTCCATGCCCGCCACGACGCGCCCCACCAGAGCGATGTTGCGGTCGAGCTGCCGGGGCGCGTGCCCGGTGACGACGTAGATCTCCGCGCCGCTGCCGCTCTCCACGTCGTTGCCGCGCCCCGCTCCCACCATCGCATAGCAATGCGCGAGCCAGGCCAGACCCGAGCGTGGGTCCCGCGCGGCAGGAAATCCGCCCGAGAACCCGACCTCCGCCGCGTAGCCGTCGGGATCCGGCAGCGGCGTGAACGGCAGGCCCGGGTCGATCGCAGTCGTGAACTCCGCCAGCAGCGTGGCGCGGGCCTTGCCGAGATCCCGCTGGCCGTCCGGATCACCCCACTGCACGACGAAATTGTCCTGCGAGCGGATGATCGCGAGGCCGTCGTAGTAACCCTGTCGCGCCAGCTGCCGGATGTTCGCGGCGTGCTGCGGCGCAAACCGTGGCGCGAGCTCGATGACGACGCGGCCGGTCTCGAGCTCGACGTAAAGCGTGTTCTCAGGGTCGAGCGGGCGCCAATCGGCGGGGACGGCGGCCGCCAGCACATCCGCCATCGTCCGGCCCGCTGGAGGCGCCTCGGCGCGCGCTCCGGCCGAACCGAGTGCGGCCGCGAACGCAACCATGACGAAAAAATGCGCGTGCATGACAGGCAGCCTCCGATGCGCCGGGGTGAACTGCCGATGGTATCCACGGCGCGTCTCATCGGCCAAACTTCGCGCATGGAAGACCTGCTGACGCTCGGCCCCCAGTTTCGCGCCCCGAACCTGCGCGAGGCCCTCGAACGCGCGTCGCTCGGCGGCCCGGTGGTCGCGATCACCGCAGGGTGGCAGGAGCGCGAGGCCGAGCTCGGGGCACTCGAGGAACACCTCGGCCAGCCGGTCCGGGACCTGCGCCTCTACGAGCGAGCCGAGGCTGTGTTCGGTCAGGACGGCGAACTGCAGGCCGCCTATCGCGCGCGCCAGAACGACCTGCGGCAACTGCAGGATCTGTACCGGGTGCGACTCGATCACGCCAAGGCGGCCACGAGGGAGCTGTTCCAGGCACCGGACGACTCCCCGCTCGTGCGCAAGGCCCGCCGCTCCGCCATCGCTGCGCTGCGGCGCCTCGATGCCGAGCACCTGCGCGAGATCCGCGCGCTGCACGGTCGGTTCGAGGCATCCTGGGGTGCCGGGCAACGTCCCATCCTCGCCCGGCAGCTGGCGGACCTCGAGCAGCTGATCACGGCGGCCGCCGTCGTCTGTATCGCCGGTGGTCACGTCGCAGTGCTGCTCAACCGTCTACGGCTGTTCGGCCTGGGTCGCGCGCTGCGCACGCGGCCGATCGTCGCCTGGTCGGCCGGCGCGATGGCCCTGGCCGAACGGGTCGTGCTATTCCACGATCATCCGCCGCAAGGCGCGGGCAACGCGGAATTGTTCGAAGCCGGCCTTGGATTCGTCCGCGACGCCGTGTTCCTGCCGCACGCCGCCACGCGGCTCGCTGCGCGCGATCCGCAGCGCGTTGCGCTGCTCGCCAGGCGCATGGCTCCCGCGGTTTGCTACACGCTCGACGACGGCGATGCATTGCATTGGCGCCGTGGCCGGCTCGCGGCCGCTGCGGGCTCGCAGCGGCTGACCCGCTCCGGCCGATTCGCGCCCGCGGGGCCGACGACATGACGAGGCGGCCGGAAACAGAGGACACGTCACCTGGGGCGGCTCCGCTCGACGCGGCAGCCATCGCGGCCGTGCGGCGTTCCCCGGTCGTCGATCCCGGCGGCGTGACGTTCATCTACCACGGTGCCGCGGACGCAGTGAACCTGCGCTGCTGGATCCACGGTCTGCCGGCGAGCCAGCCGTTCGAGCGCGTGGGTGACGGCGACCTGTGGGTGCTCCGGGTCGAGCTCCCGGAAAACTCGCGCATCGAGTACAAGTTCGAGGTACTGCGCGACGGCCAGGAGGAGTGGATCCTCGATCCGCTCAACCCGCTGCAGGCAGCCGATCCGTTCGGCGCCAATTCGGTCGCGCAGGGCATGGGCTACGTGCGTCCGGAGTGGACCGTTGCGGACCCGGCGGCGCGCGCGGGCGTCGTCGACGAGATCGCGGTGCCGAGCGTCGCACTCGGCGATGATCGCCACGTCGCCGTGTACGTTCCGGCCCGCTTCCGCCGCAACCGCCGTTACCCGCTGCTGGTCGTCCACGACGGCTACGACTACCTGCGCTACGCGAACCTGCAGGCGGTGCTCGACAACCTGATCCACCGGCTCGAGATTCCGCCGTTGATCGCGGCGTTGACCCAATCGCCGAACCGCCTCGAGGAATACGCGGGCCACGATGCCCACTCGCACTTCGTCGCCGTCGAGTTGCCGGAACGGCTGCAGCATTCATTCCCGTTGCACGCGAGCCCGGCCGCGCGTGGCCTGATGGGCGCGAGCTTCGGCGCCGTGGCCTCGCTGCACGCCGCATGGCGCCACCCGGGCCGCTTCGGGCGGCTCGTGCTGCAGTCCGGCTCGTTCGCGTTTTCGGACATCGGCCACCACCGCCGCACGCCCACCTTCGACCCGGTCGCCCGCTTCGTCAACGAGTTCCGCCGCCGGCCCGGGCAGCCCGCCGAGCGAATCTACCTGAGCTGCGGCATCTACGAGTCGCTGATCTACGAGAACCGCAGCCTCGTGCCGCTGCTGCGCCACCACGGCATTGAGGTACGCTACGAGGAGGTCCGCGACGGCCACAACTGGGAAAACTGGCGCGACCGGCTGCAGTCGGCACTGACGTGGCTGTTCCCCGGGCCGCTCTGGATGGTCTACGAGTAACAGGCAGGAACACCCTGCAAGGGACGCGGCGCATGGCCCACATCACCCGGCAAATCGGACTCTCGCTCGGCGCGGACATCTGCTGGCCGATCTGCTTCGAGGCGATCCTGAAGCGGCTCGAACTGACAATTCCGTGGCATGGCGACACGCTCGGCTTCGACGTGAGCCGCGTCACGATCGAGCCGTTCGACCTGCGCCAGCCGGTCCGCTACGACCTCGTGATCGACCGCGTCACGCACTGGTATTACACGAGCCGCGAGTGGATCAAGAAGGCTGTCGTGCTGAACGACACCTACGTCTTCAACAATCCGTGGTCGATCCAGGCCAACGAGAAGCACACGACCTACTGCGCGATGATGCGGCTCGGGCTGCGGGTGCCGGATACCTGGATGCTGCCGCCCAAGGCCTACGAGCAGGCCGCCGACCTGCAGGCCACGCTGTCGCGCTACGCGCGCCATTTCGACCTCGGGCCGATCGGCGCGCAGCTCGGCTATCCGCTGTTCATGAAGCCCTACGATGGCGGCGGCTGGGTCGGCGTCTCGAAAGTGGACGACGAGGCCGGGCTGCGCGCCGCCTACGAGGCGAGCGGCACCAAGGTGATGCACCTGCAGTCGGCGGTGATTCCCTACGAATACTTCGTCCGCTGCATCGGCCTCGGGCCGCAGACGCGCGTCGTCAATTACGACCCGGATGCGCCGCTGCACGATCGCTACCGGATGGATCGAGGATTCCTGCCACCGGAGCTGCAGGCCGAGCTCGAGGACGTCACGCTGACGATCAACGCGTTCTTCGGCTGGGACTTCAACTCCTGCGAGGCCCTGCTGCGCGAGGGCCAGTGGCATCCGATCGATTTCGCGAACGCCTGCCCGGATTCGCAGGTCACGTCGCTGCATTATCACTTCCCATGGCTGATCAAGGCGAACCTGCGCTGGGCGATCTTCTGCGCGGCAACGCGGCGGCGCGTGCGTCACAACCTCGACTGGGAGCCGTTCTTCGAAATCGCGGCCGAGGACCTGCCGTACGCGGAGAAACTGCGTCGCTACGCGCTGCTCGCCCGGCAGATCCTCGACGCCGATGCGTTCGGGGAATTCTGCGATCGGCACCTCGGCCATCTCGACGCGGTCGCCGACGAATTCTTCGGCACGGAGCAGGCGCGGGACGCGGTGCGGCAGAAAGTGGCGGCGCTGTTTCCCGCGCACGAGGTCGACGAGTTCACCGAACTCTTCTACGGACGCATCCAGCGCTGGCGGCAGACGGAGGGGCAGGGCTGATGCAACGCGATCGATTCGGCTGGCACACGCATCGCCTGCCCTGCCCTGCGCGCGTCGTCCGCTGGGGCCACTACGGCGCGCCGCTGCTGCTGTTCCCGACCGCAGGCGGCGACTGCGAGGAGGCCGAACGCCAAGGCTTGATCGGTGCGCTCGCCGGGCTGATCGACGCCGGGCGCATCAAGGTCTACTCGATCGACAGCGTTGCCGGCCAGCACTGGATCTCCGGGCAACACTCCCCGGAGTACTGCTCGCGCGTGCAGAACCTGTTCGACGCATACGTCTACGAAGAGGTCGTGCCGCTGATTCGCAACGACTGCCAGTCGCACGGCATCGAGGTCCTCGCCGCCGGCGCGTCGATCGGCGCGTTCAATGCCGTGGCGGCCCTTTGCCGTCATCCGGACGCATTCCGGTGGGCGCTCGGCATGAGCGGCACCTACGATCTCTCACGGTATCTCGGCGGCCGCTGGAACGACGATTTCTATTACTCGTCCCCGCTGCACTTCCTGCCAGGGCTCGGCGAGGGCTGGCAGCTCGACGCGCTGCGCCGGCGCTTCGCGGTGCTGGCCACCGGGTCGGGACGCTGGGAAGATCCCGGCGAGTCCTGGCGGCTGGCGCACGCGCTCGGCTCGAAGGGCATCCCGAACCGCGTCGACGACTGGGGACCGGGCGTGGACCACGACTGGCCCACTTGGCTGCGGATGCTGCCACAGTACCTGAACGACATTTCCTGAGAGGCCAGACCATGCAAGACGAGACACCGCGTCCCCAGCACCGTGACCCGTGGCGGGACAACCTGCCGAACTGCCACGTGCATTCCGACGCGCCGCATTTCCACCAGCAGCTCAAGACCCTGCTGGCGGGCGAGGTCGAGATTCTCGAGCCGGGAACGACTGCGGCTCGCGCGGCCGTGCTGGTCGATTGCCGGATGGATGCGAGCGAATTGACGGCCGCGCGCGAGCAGTTCCCCGCGCTGCCGACGGTGGGCGTCGTCGCGACTCCGGAGGCCGGCCCGATCATCGAAGCCCTGGCCTGCGGGGCCGACGGTGTCATCGCGTTGACGGACAACCTGAAATCCTGGCGCGAATGCCTGCACGTCGTGCTCGGCGGCGGCCGCTGGCTCGGTGGACCGGGCATCGAGGTCAGCCTCGAGGCGAAGGAAGCCAGTTACGACATCGCGAAAGGCGAGCGGCACTCCGGGGACGTCACGCTGCGGACCAAGCTCTTCGTGCGCAGTCGCCTGGGCGACAAGTTCCGCCCCTGAGCGCCATCGCTGGCGGCGCGCCGCGTCAGCGCTTACCGAATTTCGCCGGTCGCTTCTCGCGGAACGCGGCCACGCCCTCCGCGAAATCCGCGTTGTCGCCGAGGCGACCCTGCGCCGCGGCTTCATGCTCCAACTGCTCGGCCAGCGAGGCCGAGCCGGCGAGTGACACCAGTTGCCGTACCGCGAGAAACGCATCGCGCGGACCCGCCGCGAGTGCGCCAGCGAGTTCCAGTGCGCGGTCCATCGTCCGCTCGTCGTCCACGCATTCGGCGACCAGGCCAATGCGCTCGGCGCTCTCGGCGGAAATCGGCGCGCCCGTGAGCGCGAACGCGCGCGCACGGGCTTCGCCCACGCGCCGGGCGAGGAAGTACGTGGCGCCCATGTCGGGGGCCAGGCCGAGCTTCGGCGCGAACAGGAACGTCAGGCTGGCCGAGCGCGCAGCCACCGTAATGTCGCCCATCAGCGCGATCGATGCGCCGGCGCCCGCGGCGACGCCGTTCAACGCGACGACCAGCGGCACCGGCAGCGTGCTCCACGCAATCGCCACTGGATTGAACTCGCCGCGCAACCGGCCGGCCATGAACTGGCCCATCGATTGGCCGCGAGCCGGCACGCCGTCCGGGTCGGTCAAGTCGGCCCCCGCGCAGAATCCGCGGCCCGCGCCCGTGAGCAACACGGCGCGCGTCTCGCGGTCGCGCTGGATCGCCTCCGCGCAGTCGCGCAGGTCGCGCAGCAGACCGAGCGACAGGCTGTTGAGCTTGGTGGGGCGGTTCAGCACGACCTTCAGCACGTCGCCCGCCCGCTCGCACACCAGGTTGTCGAACTTCATTGCGCTCTCCCCGCCCACCGGCTCGTTTGTCCAATCAGCCGGCGGTATGATCGCATGAACCGCATTACGGACGGGTCACTGCGCGCCGCGCGAGAGAGGTTTCATGATCGTACGATTCTCGACGCGCCTCGGCGCTTTCACGATGCACGGCGATGCGGCCGTGACGCTGCTGCGGGCCATGGGGCACTCGGGCACGGTGCCAGGCGCGATTCTCACGGCGGATCTGCCAGCCGCCCTCGCTCAGCTGCGGGCCGCGCTGGCCGCCCACGTGGACGAGCCGCCGCCCGCGGATCGGGATGCCTGGAACGACGAAAGCCAGGACGCGGAGACCCGCGCGCCGCCGATTTCGCTGCGCACGCGCGCGGTGCCGCTGCTGGAGATGATCGAGACGGCGATCGCCCGCGACTCGGACCTGATGTGGGAGCGGAGCTAGCCCGCTTGGCCCGCCTTGCGCTGCTGTTCGTGACGGGGCTGGCGTTGCTGCTGCTCGCGGCGCATTTCTTCCGAGCGGGCTGGGCTCCGATCGCTGGGCTGTTTGCCGCGCTGGTGACGCTGCTGTTCGTGCGCACCCCGTGGGCCGCACGGATCCTGCAGGTCACGCTGGCGGTCGGGACGCTCGAATGGCTGCGCACGGCCTGGGTATTCGCCGCCGCGCGGGCCGCCGCGGACCAGCCCTATGCGCGGCTGCTCGTCATCATCGGCACCGTGGCGGCGCTCACGGCGCTCGCGGCATGGATGATCGGCCACCGGACGGGGCGACGGCATTTCCGCGTCGATCACACGGGTGGCCCTTGAGGCGACGGGTCGTCGCATCGGAGGCACGTTTCGCCTCGTTCGACGACCGCGGGGTACGGAACCCCGGGCGAATTCGGTAGTCTATCGGGCTAGCTTTGCACCACCTCGCCGAGGATTCCGATGTCCTTCAAGTCCCTCTTTGCCACCGCTGGCATGGCGGCCTGCCTCGTTGCCGGACCCACGCACGCCACCGAAATGAAATCCGGGAACGCCAACCCGTTGCTTGCTCCGTGGACAGGTCCGTACGGAGGCATCCCGCCGTTCGACCAGGCGAAGGTGGAGCACCTGAAGCCCGCGCTCGAGGCCGGCATGGCCGAGAATCTCGCCGAGGTGGACCGCATTGCCGCGAATCCGGAGCCCGCGACGTTCGAGAACACGATCGCCGCCATGGAACGGACCGGTCGCACGCTCGACCGCGTCGGCACGATCTACGGCGTCTTCGGTTCGACGCTGAACGACGAGGCCGTGCAGGCCGTCGAGCGCGAGATGGAGCCGAAGCTTGCGGCGTTCTACGACCAGATCACGCAGAACGAGGCGCTGTTCAAGCGCATCGAGGCGGTCTACGGGGCACGCGAGAACTCGGGCCTCACGCCGGAACAGCAGCGGCTCGCCTGGCTCTACTACACGAATTTCGTGCTGGCCGGCGCCAGGCTCGATCCGGTGGCCAAGAAGGAACTCTCCGAGATCAACCAGCAGCTGGCAACCCTGTACACGAAATTCAGCCAGAACGTGCTCGCCGACGAGAACGACGGCCAGCTCGTGATCACCGACGCGGCGGACCTCGCCGGCCTGCCCGAATCGGTGCGCGCGGGCGCGGCCCAGGTGGCCGAATCCCGCGGCAAGAAGGGCCAGTGGGTGATCGCCAATACGCGCTCGAGCGTCGAGCCGTTCCTCACCTATTCGGAGCGGCGCGACCTGCGCGAGAAAGTGTGGCGCATGTTCGTCAACCGCGGCGACACCGGCGGTGCCACCGACAACAACGCAATCATCGGCGAGATCCTCCAGTTGCGCGCCCGGCGCGCGAAGCTGCTCGGCTTCGAGACGCACGCGCACTGGCGGCTCGACAATTCGATGGCGAAAAACCCGGCGCGCGCATTGGAGCTGATGGAGGCCGTGTGGCCGCCGGCCGTGGCCCGTGTGCGGGAGGAAGTCGCCGACATGCAGGCCATCGCCGACGGGGACGGCGCCGAACTCAAGATCGAGCCCTGGGACTACCGCTATTACGCGGAGAAGGTGCGCAAGGCGAAGTACGATCTCGACGAGACCCAGATCACGCCCTACATGCAGCTCGAGAACCTGCGCGAGGGCATGTTCCACATGGCGAAGGAGCTGTTCGGCTTCCACTTCAAGCCCGTGGAATCCGGCAAGGTGCCCGTCTACCACCCGGACGTGCGCGTCTGGGAGGTCAACGACGCGGCCGGCAAGCTCGTGGGCCTGTGGTACTTCGACCCGTACGCGCGCAAGGGCAAGCGCTCGGGCGCCTGGATGAACGCGTACCGCTCGCAGGAGCGTTTCGACGGCGACGTCCGGACGATCGTCTCGAACAACTCGAATTTCGTGAAGGGCAAGCCGGGCGAACCGGTGCTGATCAGCTGGAAGGATGCCGAGACGCTCTTCCACGAGTTCGGCCACGCGCTGCACGGACTGAGCTCGAACGTGAACTACCCCTCGCTGTCGGGCACGCGCGTCGCTCGAGACTACGTCGAGTTCCCTTCGCAGTTGCTCGAGCACTGGCTGCCGACGCCCGAGATCCTCGACCGCTATGCGCTGCACTACCAGACCAGCAAGCCCATCCCGAAGGAGCTGGTGCGGAAGATCAAGCAGGCCGAGCGCTTCAACCAGGGTTTCGACACGGTCGAGTACCTGTCGAGCGCGTTGATCGACATGAAGCTGCACCTCGCGGGCGGCGAGCCGATCGACGCGGACAAGTTCGAGCGCGAGACGCTGGCGGCGCTCGGCATGCCGTCCGAGATCGTGATGCGGCACCGCACGCCGCAGTTCATGCACGTCTTCGCCGGGGACGGCTACTCGGCCGGCTACTACAGCTACCTGTGGTCGGACACGCTGACGGCCGACGCTTGGGAAGCCTTCACGGAGGCGGGCGGCGCGTGGGACAAGGACGTGGCGAAGCGGCTACGCGAGAACGTGTTCTCGGTCGGCAACACGATCGACCCGGCAGACGGCTATCGCGCGTTCCGCGGCCGCGATGCCGGCATCGATGCATTGATGCGCAAGCGCGGGTTCCCGGTGCCGCAGAAGAAGGCTGCTGAGGCGGCCGAAAAATAGGGGACATTCACCTATTCAAGGATGCCGGCCTGGTCGAGGAGGAACGCATACTCCTCGGCCAGCTCGCGATAACGCTGGAAGCGACCGGACTTCCCCCCGTGCCCGGCTTCCATGTTGACCCGCAACAGCAGCGGGTTCGCGTCGGTCTTCATCTGCCGCAGCCGGGCCACCCACTTGGCGGGCTCGAAGTACTGCACCTGGCTGTCCCACAGCCCCGTCGTCACCAGCATCGACGGATACGCCTGCCGCGCGACGTTGTCGTACGGCGAGTACGACAGCATGTACTCGTAGGACTCGCGCTCGCTCGGATCGCCCCACTCGTCGTATTCGTTCGTCGTGAGCGGGATGCTCTCGTCGAGCATCGTCGTCACGACGTCGACGAACGGCACGTGCGCGACCAGGGCCTTGTAGTCCTGCGGCGCGAGGTTCGCGATCGCACCCATCAACAGGCCGCCCGCGCTACCGCCGCGTGCGAAGACACGCGCCGGGTCGGCGTAGCCTTCGCGCACGAGGTGACGCGTCACGTCGACGAAGTCCGTGAAACTATTCTGCTTCTGCAGCAGTCGCCCCGCGTCATACCAGCGGCGACCGAGCTCCTGGCCGCCCCGCACCTGCGCGACGGCATAGACGAACCCGCGGTCGAGCAGCGAGAGCACCGCCGACGAGAACGCCGGATCGCTCGACAGGCCATAGGAACCATAGCCGTACTGCAGCAGCGGCGCGGTCCCGTCCCGCGCGTAGTCCCGGAGGTGCACGATCGCCACCGGGATCCGCTCGCCGTCCCGGGCCGGAACCCACAGGTACTCGGTGACGTAGCGCCCCGGATCGAACCCGCCCAATACCGGCTCCTGCTTGAGCCGCGTGCGCTCGCCGGTGCGCACGTCGTAGTCATAGGTCGTCGCCGGCGTCGTGAGCGAGGTGTACGTGTAGCGCACCGTGTGGCTGCCGACCTCCTCGTTGTCGCCGAGCGCCGCGCGGTACGCGGGCTCGTCGGACGCCAGGTGGAAGTCGTCACCGCCCTGCCAGCGACGGATGCGCACCTTGCGCAGCCCGCCGGAGCGTTCTTCGATCGCCAGGAACTCGCTGAACACGCTGAAGCCGTGCAGGAAAGCGTCGTCGCGGTGCGCGACCAGATCCCGCCACCGCGACCGGTCCGCCACTCCGGTCAACGAGGCTTCCACGATACGGAAATCGGGCGCCTGCCAGTTGCTGCGCAGGATCCAGCGCCCGTCGAAGTGCTCGGCCTGGTACTCATGGTCCCGCTCGCGCGGCACGATCACCTGGAATTCGAGCGCCGGATCGGAAGCGTCCGCGAAACGCTGCTCGCTCGACACGGTGCTGTCGGCGTGGATGTAGAGATGTCGGCCATCCTTGCTGCGGCTCACGTCGAGGTAGAAGGCGTCGTCCGGCTCCTCGTAGACGAGCGGATCGGCCGTTGGATCCGTGCCGAGCACGTGCTTGCGAACCCGGCTGCCGAGCAGGGTCTGCGGGTCTTTCTCGATGTAGATCACGGTGCGGCTGTCGGCCGCCCACGCGACCGCCGGCTCGACGTTCTCGATCGCATCGGGCAGCAGTGCGCCGGTCGAAAGGTCCTTGAAACGCAACGTGTACTGGCGGCGTCCGACCGTGTCTTCCGCATAGGCCAGCAGCCGGTCGTCGGGACTCACTGCGAACTCGCCCACGTCGTAGAAATCGCGGCCGTGCGCGAGCTGCTCGAGGTCGAGCAGGATTTCTTCGGGTGCTTCGAGGGAGCCCGCCCGTCGCGCATGCACGGGATATTCCTGGCCGGCGTCGAAGCGCCGATAATACCAGTAGCCCCGTTCGCGATAGGGGACGGACGAGTCGTCCTGCTTGATTCGGCCGACGATTTCCGCGTAGAGCCTGTCCTCCAGCGGTCGCGCGTGGGCGAGCATCACGTCCTTGTAGGCGTTCTCCGCGGCGAGGTACGCCAGCACTTCAGGATTGGTGCGCGTGTCGTCGCGCAGCCAGTAGTACTCGTCGGTGCGCGTGCCGTGCGGCGAATCGACCGGGCGCGGTTTTCGTGCAGCGACTGGCGGCAGCACGGACTCTGTCATCAGGCCGCCCCGCCGATGCGCACCGGATGCGACGGTCGCGCCCCCGGCGCCTGGTAATACGGCATCATCTTCGGCACCAGCGCGTTCAGCCGGTCCTTGCGCTGCACGTCATTCGGGTGTGTGCTCAGGAAGGCGGGCGGCGCCGTACCACCGCCGACTGCACCCATCTTTTGCCACAACGTCACGGCAGCGCGCGGGTCGAAGCCGGCCTTTGCGGCGAGTTCGATCCCGATTCGATCGGCCTCCGTCTCGGCGGTCCGGCTGTTCGGCAGATCGACGGCGAGCTTCGCTGCCGTCGCCGCCAGCACCATCGTCTGGCCCGGCTGGTCGGAGAGGATACCCGCGGCCAGCACGCCGGCCTGGCTCGCCATGGCGACGGACATGCGCTCGGCCGTGTGATTCGCGAGCGCGTGCGCGATCTCGTGGGCCATGACCTGCGCCAGCTCGTCGTCGGTCGGGTCGATCTTCTGGATCAGGCCCGTGTAGATCGCCATGCGGCCACCCGCCATGCACCAGGCGTTGACGGTCTTCGGCTCGTCGATGACCTGCACGCTCCAGTCCCACTTCGCGGTCTCGGGGCGCATCTTGACGGCCTGGGCTACCAGCCGCTCCGTGATGATCTCGACACGCCGCAGCAGTCGCGGATCGGTGACGAGCTTGCCCTGCTGCCGGTACTTGCCGATCTCCTGGACGTACGCCTGGCGCGATGCGCTGATGGCCTGCTGCTCGGAGACCAGCATCAGCTGCGTGCGGCCCGTGGGGCTCGTCGCGCAGGCGGTCACGGCCGCCGCGATCAGTAGTGCGAGCGAGGCTTTTCTCAACATCCTGCCTTCCCTGCCGGGGGCGCCGGCATTCACGGAGCCGAATGATGACCGGTCACGGTATCCTTGGCCAACGATGCATGAGACCACAGCCGAAGGCAGGATGTTCCGGGAGAGCGCCCGCCGCATTCGGGTCGGCGATCTGACGATCAACGTCGCGCTGACCGGTGCCGGGCCGCCGGCGCTGCTGCTGCATGGCTTTCCGGATTCGTTGCAGCTCTGGGACACCGTAGCACCACGCATCGCGGCCGCCGGCTTTCAGGTCATTGCGCCGGACCTGCGCGGTTTCGGCGAATCAGACGCCCCGGTCGGCCGCCGGCAGTACGGGATCGATCGGCTGCTCGGCGACGTCACGGGGCTGCTGCGCGCAGTGGACGTGCAGGGACCGGTGCACGTCGTCGGTCACGACTGGGGAGCGGTGCTCGCCTGGTGCCTCGCAATGTCGCAGCCCGCGCTGGTGCGCTCGAGCGTCGCGATCTCGGTGGGCCATCCGCGCGAATATGCGCTGGCCGGCCTCGAGCAGAAGCGCAAGGGGCTGTACACGATCGGTTGGCAGTTCAGCGGATTCGCCGAGCGCTGGCTGATGCGCCACGACTGTGCGCAGCTGCGACATTGGTTGCGGCAGCACCCCGACGCGGCCAGCTGCGTGCGCGACCTCGCGCGTCCCGGGCGGCTCACGGCCGGGCTCAACTGGTATCGCGCGAACCTGCTGCCCATGCTGCTTCGCTCGTGGCCGCAGTGCCCCGTGCCGACGCTCGGGATCTGGAGCAGCGCCGACCATTGCCTCGCGGAAGACCAGATGCAACGTTCCTCGCGCCGGATGGACGCGCCCTGGCGCTACGAGCGCATCGAAGACGCGGGTCACTGGCTGCCGCTTGAGCAGCCGGGCCGCGTCGCGTCACTGGCGGTCGAGTGGTTCAATGCAGCCGGCTGACTCGAATGAAAGGGGACGCCACCCTTTCATTCCGTGCGGCCGAGCTGGCGGACGATCTGGTCGTGCTGCTGGCGGTAGTCCGGCGAATCCCAGACGCTGGAGTTCAGCGCGCGGAAGGACACGCCGAGCCTGGCAAAGAACTCCCGCGCCTGCTCACGCTCCGTGAAGTCGAACTTGTGCTCGAACGCGCTCCACAGCAGCGCGAGCAGCGCATGCTGGCGCTCGACCGGCGTGGAGACGTCGACCGGGTCGTAGGCGTCCTGCTGCAGGAAGACCCGGTCCACGAGCAGCGCCTTCTGCAGCAGGACGTAGTCCTCGAGGCTGATCCCCTCCTCACCTGCCACCTCCATCATCTGCGCGACCGCATCGCCTCGCCGCAACAGGTCCTGCAATGCCAGGATGCGCGCGTTCCAGGTCACTCCGAAATGCGCTTCGAACCAGGGGCCGAGCTGGTCGCGGTAGCGCGTCCAGGACTGCAGCGGGTCGATCGCCGGATACGCGCGGCGGTAGGCGCGCTCCGCCGACAGCCCGAGGAAGACCTTCGCGGCCCCCAGCGTCGACTGCGTGACCGGCTCCTCGAAGTTGCCGCCGGCCGGCGAAACCGTGCCGATCAGGGTGAGGCTGCCCACCACGCCATCGCGGCGGCGAATGACGCCCGCCCGCTCGTAGATGCTGCGGATGGAGGAATCCAGGTACGCAGGGAACGCTTCATCGCCCGGGATCTCCTCCATGCGGCCGGAGATCTCGCGCATCGCCTGCGCCCAGCGCGAAGTGGAATCCGCGATCGTCAGCACCTGCAGGCCCATGGCGCGGTAGTACTCGGCGATCGTGATGCCGAGGTACATGGACGACTCGCGCGCGACCACCGGCATCGCCGAAGTGTTGCAGATGATGACGGTGCGCTCCATGAGCGGCTGGCCGCTGCGGGGGTCCGCGAGCTGCGGAAACTGCGTGATCAGCTCCACGACCTCGGCCGCGCGCTCGCCACAGGCGATGATGACGACGACATCGACCAGCGAGTACCGCGCGAGCAGGTTCTGCAGCACGGTCTTGCCGGCGCCGAACGGCCCGGGGATGCAGGCCGTGCCGCCGAGGGCGATCGGGAAGAACGCGTCGACGATGCGGACCCCGGTAAACAGCGGCTCCCCGGGATACAGGCGCTCGCTGAGCCGCCGGTCGAGCAGTCCCTGAGCGAAGGGGATGCGGATCGGCCACTGCTGCTGCAGAGTCACCGAATGCAGGCCCCTGTCCGCGTCCCGCAGACGCGCGACTTCCGAGCCGACGGTCACGCTGCCCTCGCCGATCCAGGCGACCTCCGCCGGGCCGTGGAAATCCGCGGGCACCATGACGTGGTGCGCGACGGCACCCTCGGGCACGATCCCGAGCGTGTCACCGGCATGCACCGTCTGGCCGATGGCGACCCGCGCCGTCAGCTTCCAGCTGGCGGCGGAATCGAGCGGCTCCGACACGGCGCCGCGCGGCAGGAAGAAACCGTGGCTCTCGGCGAGAGTGGCGAGCGGGTTCTGCAGGCCGTCGAACACCTTGCCGAGCAGCCCCGGGCCCAGCGTGGCCGACAGCGGCCGACCGGTGAGCTCGACCTCGTCCCCCACCGTGACGCCGACGGTGTCCTCGAAGACCTGCAGGTCGGCGAGTCGCCCGCGGATCCGCAGGACCTCGGCCTGCAGGCGCTGCCCGCGGCAGTGGACGAAGGCGACCTCGTTCTTCACCAGCACGTCGTCGGTGCCGACGATGACCAGGTTCTCGCGCACGGCCGCCACGCGCCCCCGGCGCGCGCCCGACAACGCGGCGTCAGGCGACCGCGGCGAGCTCGTCATGGAGCACCTGTTCCAGGAGCCAGTCGAACCGGGCCGCGGCGTGTGCCGCGTCCATCGAGAGCCAGCGATCGAGGATGTCCCACTTGAGCAGGTAGACGATCACGTTGCGCAATGCGTACGTGCTGCCGCGGTCGATGACCTCGAGCTGCTCCCAGGCGACCGCCGCGACGAGCCGCTCGAGCGCCAGGAAATCGCCCTGCTCCAGCAGTGTCCGCGCCCTCGGCAGCCAAGGCAGCCGCTGCGCGAGGCCGAAGTCCGGATGCGACCAGCGCCGCGAGATCATCGTCGCCACATCGCCGATGCCCCAATGCGCCGCCGGCGCCGCGGTCTCGCCGTCGCAGCGACGGCGCAGCGCCGCCAGCACCGTGGCCACCTCGAGGCGCGGGCGCACGCAGTCCCTGACGAGCCGCTCCCCCGGCGAATCGCCGAGGCGCTCGAAGCGCTCGACCAGCTGCGCGTCGGAAGCGGCGGATGCCCCGCGTCGCCACCTCACGAACTCCCACGCGCGGTTCAGCGACTCCGCGTCGTCGCGCGCCAGCATCCCGAGGCGGGTATGCAGGCGCTCGGCGCTGATCGGCAGCGCCCTGGCGCGCGTGAAATGGGGCAATGCAGGCAGGCTCGACAGGAGCATGACCTGCTGCCAGGCGCTAGCCACGGCCGTTCTCCTGGACCAGCCGGCCCTCGAACAGGGCCCGGAAGCGCGGCAGCAGGCGCTCGAGCAGCAGGGCGGCGAGCGTCTCGTCCGTGACGGCGAGCTCGACGCCGCGATCCGCGAGGTGGATGCGCACGCCGGCGCCCGAGTGCTGCCCGGGCACGAGGTCGACGCCGCCCTGGAACAGGTCCCTTGACAGCGTCGCAGCCAGGGCGTCGATTGCGCCGGCCGCCTGCGGCTCCTTTGCCCAGGACTCCGCGACCAGCAACTGCGCTCGCTCGGCGGACGGACCGGCCGCCACCACCTGCCGCAGGACGTCGACCGCCAGCTCGGTGAGGATCCCGGGCTCGCGCAGGGACGCAGCGACCAACGATTGCAGCCGCCGTACGAACGCCACTTCGAGTTGCTCGCGCAGCTGCAGCACGGCATCGCGCGCGGCAAGGTCGAGCGCAGCGCGCGCGGCCTCCCGCTCGGTCTCGATCGCAGCATGGCTCGCGCGCACGAGCTGTTCGGCTTCCCGCCGCGCATCCGCGAGGATGCGCGCGGCCTCAGCGCGCGCCGCCGCGACGATCTCCTCGCCTTCGCGCCGCCCAACGGCCACACCCTCCTCGCGCAGCCGTTGCACGAGCTCCTGTACACCCGACGACGGGAGGATGGGTTCCGTCATGGCGTCAGGGAATCTGCGCGCTGAACAGCAGTGCGAAGGCCAGGACGAAGACCGCGAAGCCTTCGACCAGGGCCGCCGGCGCCAGCGAAAGGCCGAAGACCTCCGGCTTGTTCTTGCCGGCGTTGATCGCCGCGACGCAGCAGTTGCCCTGGTAGATCGCCGAGAACATCTGCGCCAGTCCCGCGAGCGTCCCGATCGCGAACAGCGCCGGCGCGTTGGCCGCCGTGATCGGCCGGCTCAAGGCGAGCATGATCACCACGCCGTAAATGGTCTGCGAGCTCGGCATGGCGGCGATGCCGAGATAGCGCCCGTAGGGGCCCTCCGTGTCGACCATGACGCCGCAGGCCGCCTGCCCCGCACGCGCGCAGCCGATGATGCTGCCCACGGACGCGATCGCCATGGCACCGTAGATCCCCAGCCACGCCGCTGCTGTCAAAGTCAGGGATTCGTCCAACTCGGTTTCTCCTTGCGCAGGAACGGTGTGAAGGGATGGCCCTCGTCGTCGAGGCTCCAGTGCAGGTACTCGATGAGGTTGAGGCGCAGACTGTGCACGATGGCACTCGCAACGCACAGTCCCAGGTTCAGCGCGTGCCCGGAGACGATGATCAACAGCGCGACGAGTTCGCCGAGGCCCCGCACCGGCAAGTCGAATGACGTGCCAAGCTGATTGAACGCGCGCGCGAGCGCGGCGCCCGCAAGGGCAAGCGCAAAGAGCCGCAGGTAACTCAGCACGTCGCTGAACAGTCCAACCACGCGCGTCATTGCGATCAGGCCGTCCACCGCCCGGCTGCGAA
>Ga0209253_10000820_pt1 | contig 26929 bp, 20 predicted proteins | sample FrelakmetBRP12BR_FD_187145 | JGI IMG/M metagenome (GOLD analysis project Ga0209253, IMG submission 187145) | Freshwater lake sediment microbial communities from the University of Notre Dame, USA, for methane emissions studies - BRP12 BR (SPAdes)... | ecosystem: Environmental > Aquatic >...
CAATTGAGCAAACGCGGTCTGCAAAGCCTCCAACTGCCCGTGCTCCGCAAGCAACAGATCGATCAATTCATCACGACTCTTTTGAGCCAGTTCGTCTTGAGTCATCGTGACTCAATCTTACCAAACCTTTCGCAAGTCGCGTAGGGGTGAGTTGATACATCACCATGTCCATCGGGAGGCGGATATGTTCGAGTTGCCTGAATTGACCACACTGGCCGCACAGATCAATGCAACACTCCGGGGGAAAACCATTCGCGAAGGATTCCTGGGAAACAGCCCGCATAAGTTCGTCTGGTACAACCGCAATCCAGCCGAGTTTGCCCTTTTAACCCGCGCGAAGACCATTGGGGAAACCCATGTGAGAGGCAGGTGGATGTTTTTACCTCTGGAGCCGGGTTTTGTCCTGGTGCTGGGGGAATGTGGAGGCAGGATCCTGTTCCATCCATCCGGTTCGAAACTGCCTGAAAAATATCACCTCTGGCTGGCATTTGAAGACGGGTCGGTGCTGACGGTAATGACGCAAATGTGGGGGGCGATGGAGCTGTTTGATGCAGGCATGGAAAAGGAGCGCAAATATGTGAAGGATATGCGCTTGACGCCCGTCGATCCAGGATTCACCTTCGAATATTTCTCCAGCTTGATCGACGAGTGCCTGCAGGGGGAGAAGCGCAGCCTCAAGAGCCTGCTGACCCAGGATCAGCTGATCCCAGGGCTGGGCAACGCCATCGCCCAGGATATCCTGTTCAACGCCCGCCTGCACCCGCGCCATGCCCTGGCTGATCTGAGCCCCAGCCAGCGCCGTGACCTGTTCTCGGCCCTGACGGACACACTCAACCAGGTCATCGCCCGGGGCGGGCGCAATGACGAAACCGACCTGTTCGGCCAGCCGGGCGGGTATGTCCGCCTCATGGACAACGCCTCGGCGGGCAAGCCCTGTCCCGAATGCGGGCACACGATCGAAAAGATCCAATACCTGGGCGGAGCATGTTATTTCTGCCCGAAGGACCAGGTATAGTTATAGGAATATATGGGCATCATAAAGCCATCACGCCAGTTGTCAGGTCATTAAAGCTCACTTGAAATATCTTATTATTTTCAAAGTACTTAAGGAATATCTACAACAAGGTAGTGGAGGTAATTATGCAGAAGGTAACACCCAAAAAACTAAATGGTTTAGGGGAAGTATATAATAATAATTTAGCATCAATTTATAAAAAGCATATTCCAGTTGAACCTGTCATGGGTGTTTTATGGATTGACGTCATTATTAAGCATATTCCCCCCATCGAGAGGATTAATCTTTCGCCCGTTGGAACTCATATAGCCAATTTAACTTTCGGATATTGGAGCAATATTAATTCCTATTTGGAAGAACATCAGAAGGCAATTAAAAAGTTACATTTAGAGGTGCCTCCAATCGAGTTTTACGATAAAGTGGCAACGATTTGTAAAGACCCGTGGAAATGTTTCGCTTTAACATCATTGCTATTTACTGAGGGCCAGATGAAAGTGTTTTCTCTTTCTCCTCATCCTGCACAAGAGGTTTTATTGAAGTTACTCGAGCCAATCGTTACAAATAGAGAAGCCCCCTTATATTTCCCCGATGTAAAGCCAGGATTCTTCAATCAAGTGAACTGTCAGATAGAGGTAGTTTTATTGGCGGGTAAAAGACCATTGGTCAACACATTCCATCCCGAATCAACAATGAATAGATGGCTCAATGAATTAGAGGCAGCCACTGTCCTTCTTATTCCTCAAACATTAATTGCCACAGAAGCCAATTTACCAAGCGATAATAAAGAGTTTTTTCTTGATGCGTTAACTGATATGGTGAAAGAATGGCAGCAATGGCTTCCAGGAAGAATGACTTTTCAACCATGGAATTGGTTACCAACAATAGCAGAATAGTTGAGGATGAAATTGCTATGAATTTTTTTAATTGAACACATTAGTTGAATCTAAATTCTTTCATCATTCATCTCCCCAATAAAATGATCCGGGACAGGCAAAAAGCTGTCCCGGCTTGATTTATCGACTTATCCAATTCAATCTTACAGGTGCTAACTGAACCGAGAATTATGAATACTCTATATGTATAGGTCGCGCTTGTTGTAAATCCAATAGGCCGCAACTACACTTACAACGATGATCACCGCCGAGAGTAGCAGGTAGGTCGTGTCCATCCTGCCGGAGCGCAGCAGTTCCCCGGCGTCGAAATATTTGAAGGGACTGAAGTACTTCAGGAAATCCAGTTTCTCCTGCATGCCGGAAAAAATCGACAGGATGTAGGTCACCAGCAGGATGCCAACGGCGATGGAACCGGAGAGCTTGTACTGCTTCATGGCGCAGCCCAGCAGCAGGCCGATCGCCAGGAAGATCAGTTCGAACACGAACATGGCTGCCATTTCCAGCCCCAGGAAGTTGTAGAAAGCCTGGTCTGGCGTGTATCTCTGCACCGCCGCCAGCGATATCCCCCAGGTGACCAGCACGAACAGGATGCAGTTGACCAACGCCGCCAGCGCCTTGGCGGTGATGACCCGGCTGCGCGAGACCGGCAGGACCAGCGAGAACTCAACCGTCTTGTCGCGCTCTTCCTTGGAGATGCTGTCGCTGCCCCACATGGCGGCTGCCATCCCGCCCATCAAGCCAAAGTAGAGGAACATCAGCCCGTAGAAACCGGTCACGGTGGTCAGGTTGAAGGCGCGCAGGCTCATCGCATCAATCATCGCCTTGGGCATGGCATCCAGCATGGCCAGCATGGAGGGGTCGCCGGCAAAGGCGGAAAACTTGGCCACCGCGATCAGGATCAGCAGGATCATCACGCCGCACCAGATCAACAGCGATTTCAGGTTGGCCTTCAGTTCGCGAAAAATAATGTTCACGTCTGCCTCCTTAAGACACCGCCGGGATGTCACGGCGCAGGTACAGCCAGTAGCTGACCACCAATGAGACCAGACTAATGGCAACGTTCAGCAACACCAGCGGCGTGTCATACGCCGCGTTCTTGACGATGGTGGCCGGATCCAGGTGCTTGAAGGGCGTCAGGTACTCCAGCTTGACATCCCCAAACACCCCGCTGAACGCCGCCAGCACATAGGTACCGAAACCCAGTCCGAGGGAATACGGCGTCACGCTGCGCACGCGCTTGACCAGCAGGGAAATGACCAGCCCGACACACAGGAAGAAGAGTTGCAGGATAATCCCGCTGACCAGCACCAGCACCAGTGTGGAAGGCTCATAGCTGCGACTGCCTCGAAAGAGCGCAATAGCTGCGAAACTCGCCGCGGCGATGACCAGGTCGGTTAGCAGCAGGCTGCTCAATGCCGCCAGCAGTTTGCTCGTCAGGATATGCGCCCGGCTGACCGGTTTGCTCATCAGGAAATCCGCGGTCAGTTCGTTCTCCTCGATCGAGACCAGCCCAAAGCCGTAGTTGCCGGCCTGGATTGCCAGGCACAGCTGGACGAACAGGAACACCAGGCTGTAAAAACCCATCACGCTTGACAGGTCCATTTTATTCATGCCGAAGGCCTCCAGCAGCGCCGGGGGAAATTTCGCCAGCAGCTGGTTGGTCACCTCGGCTTGGTCGGCGAAGGCCGGGAAGATCGAGAAGTAGAACAGGATCATCCCCGTGATCGACAATGACCAGATCAGCACCGATTTCAGCCTTGCCAGAAATTCATGTTTATAGATGGTTGCGCTCATGCTCTCCGCCTATTCGTAGTAATGCATGAAGATCTCTTCCAGCGTCGGCTCTTCGATGTCCACATCGACAACCTGGAGGCTACCAAGCTTTTGCAACACCATGTTGATGTCACCCTTGAAGAAGAAATGCAGCGTGCCGTCCTCCGCCTGGACATTGGTCACCCCGGGCAAATCGAAGGTCGCCGGGTTCAATCCATCCGCCGTTACGTTCACCTTTTTATAGTTATTTTGCTGCAGGCTGCGGATATCGGAAATCTCCACGATCCGGCCCTCACGGATGATGCCTACGCGCGTGCACAGGCGCTGCACTTCGCCCAGGATGTGCGAGGAAAAGAAAACGGTCACGCCGCGGGCGTTCTCGGCCCGCACCAGGTCGAAGAACTTGCGCTGCATGAGCGGGTCCAGGCCGGCGGTCGGCTCATCCAGGAGCAGCAATTTTGGGCTGTGCAGCAAACCCTGCACGATGCCGACCTTCTTCTTGTTGCCGTAGGACAGGTCGCTGATGCGGCGGTTCAACTCCAGTTCCATCAATTCGGAGAGTTCATGCATGCGCTGGGTGCAATCCCGCTCATAAAAGCTGGCGGAATACTTGAGCAGGTCGATCACCTTCATACCCTGGTAGTAAAACACTTCCGAGGGCAGGTAGCCAATATCGCGGCGAATCTCCGGACCATGGGTTGTCACATCCTTGCCAAAAACTCTGGCGCTGCCGCTGGTGGGATGGATCAGGCTCAGCAGCAGGCGGATGGTGGTGGATTTCCCGGCGCCGTTCGGCCCGATGAAACCGAAGATCTCGCCCTCTTCCTCGGCGAAAGAGACATCCACGATACCGCGCGATTTTCCATAATACTTGGTCAGGCTGTTCACTTCGATGATGCTCATAGAGTCACTCCTTTTGAAAAATGGATTTGCAATTCCTGCAATCTCCAAAATACATTCTATGCCCGATATCGGGATTTGGCAACTGACATGTTTATGCCTGGCTCTGCAAAAACGCCAGCAAATGCCTATGGAAAATTTCCGGCTGGTCGAGATTGGCGGCGTGTTTGGCATTCGGAATGATGACCAAGTCCACGCTCTCGTGCTTGGCCCAGAGCGGCATTGCCTTGCGGATGTTTCCGGTGGCTTCCTGGTCGGCCATCATCAACAGCAGAGGCTTTGTGATTTTGTAGTCAGGGTCATAACGCAGGCACTGGGTGCTATTCATCAGAACATGCACAAATTCTTCCTTGCTCAATTGCTGCATGGCTTTGCGCATCAATTCCTGTGCATCTATCGAGATGGCGCTCACCGTCACCGATTGATCGATCAGGGTTTTGTAAGGATACAATTTGAAGATCGGATCGGCTGCCTTCAACCAGAACTTGTCGGAGGTGCTCAACTGCATGAAATTCCAGGTGCAGTCGAGCATTGCCAGCGCCTTGACGCGCTGCGGGTGATGGTAAGCAAATTCCTGGTGCAGGTTGCCGCCCATCGAATGGCCAACGAGCGTCACTTCGCGAACCTCGAGCCGGTCGATCAACGCCAACAGATTGGCGACTGCCTCTGCCAAATCGAAATGCGCCGGACGGGAAAGTCCATGACCGCGCATATCCCAGGTCAGGATTCGGAAGTGCTCGTCCACGATGGGCAGGGTGGCATCCCACTCGTGATAGCAGTTCTCCTACAACTCCACAAAAAAGAGCTTTACTACGATGGGCATATGTGTGCCTGCAGCCCAGTGCAGGCAACGGAACGCAAAGGAAAACACATTCTTACCTTCGTGTACTTCGTGTCCTATGTGGTGAATGGTTTTGTCAATGTTTCCTGTAGTTCCTAGCGCGTCTGGTCGGCGTTACGCCACCAGGCGAAGGTAGTGGCCAGCCCAACGGCGCAGGCCAGCAATACCATCAGGTAACTATGCAGCCCGAGATGGTTGGCGTTCGGCTTCACCATGCCGCTGACCAGGACAGGGACGCCCCAAGGGAACCAGTCGCCCCAGCCGAGGATGCTGACCAGGTTCGCCAGGCCCAACGCCAGGATCGTCCAGGCGAGAGGCAGCAGATAGCCGCGTCCCCGGCTGGCGAAGAAGGCGGCCACCGGCATGAGCATGACGTTCAAGGGGATGGTGACCAGGATGTTCAGGAATGTTTTCCATGCCAGATCAAAGGAACCACCGGGAATACCGATTGCCAAGCCGACGCCCATCGCCACCAGGAAGACCAGCAGACCAAGCGCCAGTGCCCAGATGGCGGTCACCACGAACTTGGCGGTGACAATCGCCGAACGCGGTGTGGGCAGTGCCAACCATTCCTTCACAGTGTGGTCTGAGAACTCGCGTCCAAAGACCCAGGCGGTAATGAAGGCAAACAGGATCTGCCCCATCGCGCCAATGCCCATGGCGATCATTTCCAGGAAAGACGGCCAATCAGCGGTCATGGCGGTGATCTGGGCCTTGGCATTGATGATACCCATCGCGCGCGCCTGCTCGGGATTTTTCAGAATAAGCATGAACAACCCACCTGCCAGCGGCAAGATCATAAAAGCGATGACTGCCCCCATCAGCATTTTGGAACGACGGGCTTTGAGCGCCTCGACCCACACAGCGGCGAAGAAGAGCTTCATAACCTCTCTCCTGTCAGGCGCAGGAAGTACTGTTCCAGATCTTCCTGTTCCACAGCCAGCCGGGTGGGGGACTTGCCCGCTTTGACCAGAATGGCGGCCACTTCGTCAGGTGACTGGATGGCGCGCGCTTCGTTCAAGAGCAGCGTGTCTTCGTTCCGTTTTACAGCAAAGCCTGCCTCAACCAGTGCGCTTTGCGCGGCTTGCAGGTCGCGTGCTTTGACCTCCAGATGTTGTGCCCGCATCGCTTCCATCTGTGCGGCGTCGAGTTCCTCGATCAACTTGCCTTTATGGATAATGCCAATGCGCGTTGCCAGGCGGTCCACTTCCGTCAGGATGTGGCTGGACATGAACACGGTCACGCCTTTGTCGCGGACCAGGCTTGCCAGGAGTTCGCGGATCTCCACCACCCCGGCTGGATCCAGGCCGTTGGCGGGTTCATCCAGGATCAACAAATCGGGTTCATGCAGCAAGGCGCGCGCCAGCCCCAGGCGTTGGAAATTGCCGGTTGAAAGAGTACCGGCTTTCCGGTCCGCGTACGGGGCGATGGACAGGCGCTCAATGATGTCTGAGACCGCGCCTTTATCCGCAATCCCGTGCAGGCGGCGGGCTATTTCCAGGTTTTCGCGGACGGTTAGCTCCGGGTAGGCTGCGGGCGACTCAACCATGTGCCCAACCCGCTTCCATGGCCCGCGTCCATGTGGACCAATGGCCTCCCCCAGCACCTTAACCGATCCCGCCTCCGGGCGGATCATGCCCAGCAGGGCACGGATGGTGGTGGTCTTCCCGGCACCATTCAGGCCGAGGAAACCGTAGATCTCGCCTGGCTTTACACGTAAGTGAACCGAGTCCACGGCCTGCACTGGACCATAGGATTTGGAGAGCCCATTAGTCTCAATAACAAAATCCATAATGGTCATTCCACTTTCTTCGGCCTGCCGCGTGGACGCATCTCTGGTTCGGGCAGGGGTTGGCGTTTCACTTCCTCCAGCCGCGTCTCGGCCATATCCAGCCAGCGCAAGTCAGCCTCGATGTGCATGATGGCTTTGTCCAGCAAAAGGATTTGTGCCAAGGCACTCTTTTTGTTGTAACTGTCGCGCAGCGCCGTGGCGCTGTGTAATTCCTGGTACAGGTGCGACCGCTGCATCTGGATGATCTTGCGCGGGTTGGCTGCGCCAGATGCCAATCCGATCATCAGTTTAACGAAGAACTCATCCCGCTGATGCTCAGGGGTGGTGCCGCTGTCGAACCAATCCTTCAGCGCCTCCCGCCCGACCGCAGTCACGGCATACACGCGCCGTGATGGCTCCTCGCCCTCCCCCAGATCCGAACTGCGTTCCACCAGACCGGCCTGCTCCAGGCGCATCAGCGTGGTGTAGATTTGCGCCGGCTTTACTTCCCAGTTGGCATCCCCACCCACCACGGCTTCGAAAGCCGAGCGGAGTTCATATCCGTGGCGGGGGCGTTGGGCGAGTAAACCGAGCATGGCATAGCGGACTGACATAATTAGTCTACCAGTGAGTATTTTAGGACAGCACAAAATAATAAACGAGTTAATATTTTTTGTCAAGAGGAATTGGCAACCCTATCTTCAGAAATACCTGTAAACTCGCTTCAGGACGCGGTAAAATTCTGCCCATCTGGCTATGGAGGCCTACCTTATGGGAATTTTCACATTGGAAAATGGCATCGCCCTTCTGACTCTGACAGTGCTCGAAATTGTCCTGGGCATTGACAATATCGTTTTTATCTCGATCATGGCCGACCGCCTGCCCGAAGCACAGCAGGGTAAGGCCCGCCGTCTGGGCCTGGCGGTGGCGTTGGTGACCCGCATCCTTCTTTTGATCTCACTGAGTTGGGTGATTCAGCTGACTGAGCCGTTGTTCAGCCTGTCGGGTTTCGAGATTTCAGGGCGTGACCTGATCCTGCTCGTCGGCGGCCTGTTCCTGCTCTACAAAAGCACCCACGAGATCCACGATAAGCTCGAAGGCAGGGAAGGCACTCCCAAGGGAAAAGCTGTTGCCTCGCTGACCGGGGTGGTGATCCAGATTGGCCTGCTCGATATCATTTTCTCGCTCGACTCCGTCATCACCGCCGTTGGGATGGCAAACGAGCTTGCCATCATGATTGCGGCGATCATGATCGCGGTGGGGATCATGATGTATGCCTCCGGCCCGATCAGTTCCTTCGTCAATAAGCACCCCACGCTCAAGATCCTGGCGCTCAGTTTCCTGCTTCTGATCGGCGTGTCGCTCATGGTGGAAGCCCTGCACGCCCATATCCCGAAGGGTTACATCTACTTTGCCATGGCCTTCTCGGTCTTTGTTGAGATGCTCAACCTGCGCGTGCGCTCCGGGCGGGGAGAACCGGTTAAATTACACCAGGCCTACGTCACGGCGGCGGAGGGCAGAAAGCCAACGGCGGCATCCAGATCAAAGAGCAAGAAGAAAGGTTAAGTCCCCTGACAGTCTGGCATCAACTGCCGGACCGTCGTCTTTCACAGAATATGTCCCTCGACCGGCTGCTCTCCCTCTGGCGCAACGACCCCGAAACGGCGGATGCCGTATCAGTCTGGCAAATCACCCCGCCACGCCCGGCCGACATGCGTCCCTTTCCTGCCGACTTGCCACCCGCGCTGGCGCAAGCACTGGCTGAGCGTGGCATTGCCTCTCTCTTCAGCCATCAGGCCGAGGCCTGGAAAGCCGCCCGGAGTGGCGAGAACCTTGTTCTTGCCACTGGCACCGCCAGCGGCAAGACCCTGGGATACAACCTGCCGGTCCTGGCCGCCTGGCTCAATAACCCGGATGAGCGTGCCCTCTATCTTTTCCCAACGAAAGCTCTAACACAAGATCAATTCTCCAATCTTAATTCTCTTCAATCTACAATCGAAAATCTAAAATCAGCCATCTACGATGGCGATACTTCCCAAACCCACCGTTCTGCCATTCGCAAGAGTGCCAATATCGTCTTCACCAATCCGGACATGCTCCACACCGGTATCCTGCCCCACCACACCAATTGGGCGGACTTCTTCCGGCATCTGCGCTTCGTCATCATCGACGAGATACACACCTACCGGGGCGTCTTCGGCTCACATTTTGCCAATGTGATGCGGCGCTTGAAACGCGTGGCAGCCTTCTACGGGACCAGGCCGCAGTTCATCCTGACCTCCGCCACCATCGCCAACCCGCAGGAGCTGGCTGAAAGATTGATCGAGGCGCCTGTCACCCTGCTGGATCGGGATGGTTCCTCGCGCGGGGAGCGTCATTTTCTCATTTACAATCCCCCCGTGGTGGATGAAGCGCTTGGCCTGCGCAAAAGCTCCCTGTTGGAGGCGGTGCGCCTCTCGCAGGAATTGAATACGCAGGCAATTCAGCACGTCGTTTTTACGCGTTCACGCCGTTCAGTGGAAATTCTGCTGAAATATCTACAGGAGAATCGAGAACAGAGAACAGAGAACAGTGAGGGCGTAAAGAACCATTCTCTGCTCTCTTCTCTCGAATCCTCTTCCATTCGCGGCTACCGCTCCGGCTACCTGCCCTCCCAACGGCGCGCTATCGAAAAAGGGCTGCGGGATGGGACAGTCAGGGCCGTCGTTGCCACCAACGCCCTCGAACTGGGCATTGACATCGGCGGGTTGGGCGCAGCCGTCCTGGTCGGGTACCCTGGCACGATCGCCAGCACCTGGCAGCAGGCCGGTCGGGCCGGGCGTGGCGACGATCCCGCCCTGGCTGTTCTGGTGGCCTCGGCCAGCCCGCTCGACCAATTCCTGGCCCACCATCCCGATTACTTCTTCGGCCGCTCACCCGAGCAGGCTCTCGTTAATCCCGATCACCTGGTCATCCTGCTCAACCACCTGCGCTGTGCCATGTTCGAGCTGCCCTTCCAGAAAGGCGAGGGCTTCGGCTCCCTGCCAGCCTCAACGGTGCAGGAATACCTGGATTTCCTGGTCACCGGGCAGGAAGCCCATCTCTCGCAGGAAATATATTACTGGATGGCGGATTCCTACCCGGCCGCCGGCCTTTCCCTGCGTTCCGCCTCGCCTGAGAACGTCGTCCTGCAGGTCGATGACGGCCGCGCCCCCTGGACCCTCGGCCAGGTGGACATGCCCTCCGCCCCCTGGATGGTGCACCCCCGTGCCGTTTATTTGCACGAAGGCCAGCAGTATTTCGTCCAGGAGCTGGACCTCGCCAAGCAAGTCGCCACGCTCATCCCGGTGGCGTTGGACTACTACACCGAGCCCCAGCGCCAGACGGAAGTGCAGGTTCTGACCAGGGTTGACCTGGCGGATGTGCCGGGCGGTCAAAAAGGCTGGGGCGAGCTGCAGGTCACCCAGCGTGTGGCCGGCTTTAAGAAGATCAGCTGGCTCACGCATGAAAACCTGGGCTTGGAGCCGCTTGACCTGCCCCCGACTGATTTCCAGACCACTGGGTATTGGTTTACCCTCTCAGAACAAACAATCGAGTCCTTGCGCCTCGCCGGCGCCTGGACCAGCGATCCGAACGAATATGGTCCCGGCTGGAACCGCCTGCGGGAGGCTGTGCGCAAGCGCGATGGTTATCGCTGCCAGGTCTGCGGGGTCTCCGAGACGAATGGCCGCCAGCATGACGTACACCACCGGGTCCCGTTTCGGTCATTTACAGCCCCGGCAGATGCTAATCGCATGGAAAACTTGGTCACCCTTTGTCCATCCTGCCACCGCAAGGTTGAGCAGAATGTGCGCATGCGCTCCGGCCTGGCGGGATTGGGTAATGTGCTTGGCCAGCTCGCCCCGCTCTTCCTGATGTGCGATCCGGGTGACCTGGGTATCCACACCGACCCCACCCCCGCCACGCTCGGCGGGCCAGGCATCGTCATCTTTGACGACGTCCCGGCCGGTATCGGTTTCAGTCAGAAATTATATGAAATCCACGATGAGTTAATGCAACGGGCGTTGGAACTGGTGCAGGAATGCGAGTGCCAGGATGGCTGTCCCTCCTGCGTGGGCCCGGGTGGCGAGAATGGGGCCGGCGGCAAGGCCGAGACGCTCGAGATCCTGAAGCAGTTGCAAAGTTGAAGAACCGATATCATTGTGGATAAAAGGGGGTGCGGGGGCACAAAGCGATCACCGTCATCCTTTTTTTGCTTCTTTTGTCAATATTGAGAATGCACTGATCGTCTTCATCTCCAGCTTGACTTAATCATGTTTATATTGGATAATAAACATAATTTATATATTATCCGATATAAATAATGAAACTCAACCTCTTACAGCCCTTCGAAAATATGCCTTACTTCACCATCGAGGGCTTCAGGCAGGTCACCGGGATGCAAAACCCAGAACAGGTCCGCATGCTCCTGTATCGTTGGGCAAATTCTGGTCACATTGTGCCCATTAGGAAAGGAATCTACATGCACCGCCGGTTCTTTGATCTCCACGGCGGTGATGCCAGCCTCCCGGCTGCAATCAGTGCCATCCTACTGCCGCTTTCATACCTCTCATGCGAATTCGTTCTCCAGCGGCGCGCTTTGCTCACCGATGTCACTTATCCGGTCACAGCCATCACAACCAGGAATACGCGCCGGATCACAAATCGGATGGGCACCTTCTGGTACCGTCATATCCGGCCGGACCTCTATCAAGGATACACCATCTCGGAATACTTTGGGATTCGCATCGCTGAGGCGCGTTTGCCAAAAGCGCTCTTTGATTACCTGTATATGCGTGTCATCCCGGCTGCGTTCCGGTCTCAGGGTTTCAACCTGGCGGAAGAACTCCGGCTGGATCTCGCAGAACTCACTAGCGCAGATCGCGAAGAATTCGTCTGGTATGTGGAGGAAAGCGGGAGTCTCAAGATGCGTCAAATTCACAACAATTTTCGGAGCAACATATGGCAACCTTGATCCAGACCCTGCAGCACATCCTGGAAACCAGGGCTTCCGGCTTATCCAACGAAGTCAAACGGGTGATCCTAAAGGAGGCGTTGCAGGCTCATGTCCTTGAGTACCTCTACAACCATCCTGGCTACCGGCGGCTGAACTTTTACGGCGGTACCTGTTTACATATCATTTACGGGCTGAACCGGCTCTCTGAAGACCTCGATCTGGATAACCAGATGGGGATCAATCTTGCCCGCTTGCGAGATGATCTTGTGGATTTCTTTCATAAAACGATCGGATATCCTGAGGCTGGAGCCGGCATCCAGCAGGGTGCAACTGGGATCATTCGCATCACCTTGAAATTTCCGGTATTGAACAGGCTGGGCCTGTCTCCATTCCTCAACGAAGCGCTGCATCTTAAGGTGGAGGTCAGCAGCCATAGGCAGGTCGCCGTCATCCAGCACACCCCGGTGTTCTACCAGGGGCGCAGTTTCGTGCCGTCTCACTTCTCGCTGGAAACGATGATGGCAGGCAAGATGCTTGCATGCCTGGAACGCAGTTTTCAGCGCGGCCGGGCCGGCGCATCGATCAAGGGGCGTGACTACTATGATCTGCTCTGGTTCATGCAGAAGCAGGTTCATCCCCTGGAAGAAAAGTTGGCGAAAGATAAGAAAATCTCCTATACCCCCCGGTCTGCCATGCTGGCACTGCAGGAGAAGATAAGAGGAATCAGGAAGCAGGAACTGGCGATGGACCTGTTGTCATTGTTCAATTCGACAGTCTTTGTACAATCCTGGGTTGATGCATTCCACGTTAATTTTGAAGAATACCTGCCAGGATACTTGTAAGCAAACTTGTCCATCTGCACCATGGCGCCATGCACACCTGCGAGCTGCAGGCTGGGTTGCCTCGCTGTGAAGGCCAATCATGAGGGCATGGGCTTTTTTCAGCGCCCCTTACACTGGGTCTTGCCGGAACGGAACGTGCCTCTCTGCATGGGGGCGTATTGGCATATGTGAGCGCTGGCAGGCACAGGCGAAGTGTCCGACTGGAAGAGGGGAAAGGCGGATTGGGGCGGTCTGTGCAACAATCCAACTTGACGACCAAAGAGAGCGAATGTCTAGGGACAAGCCCCCATGTCTGGGGCAAACGGGGGACCCCGTAAAGTACATCGGGCTGACAGGGAGTTCAGATATGCGACGCACTTCCAAAGTGCGTCGCACATGCGAAGCTAGGAAAAAGCGGGTTGGGGCGGACAGGCTGGATCGGTTAGGAGCTATTGGAGGGTCCAATCCCCCGCCTCTTACCCGAAAAACGCAGCGGGCGGTAAGCTGATGGAGGAAAGTGGCACATACAAACCCGGGTTGTGCCCAATGCATACCCCTCGTATGTTTAAATAGGATGAAATGTAGAAGGGCACAACAGACCGAACACCCCGAGGTCTCGAAGGCCGTCAAAAAGTGGAAGTTGCTGTATCCCAGTGTGAGAGGCCCGAATAGTTGTGGGGATAACAACTACAAGCCGGAACTCATCCGATAACAAACATTTGATACCGCCTATTGATATTACTGAGGGGTGAGTTATAATGAAGTTGACGAAATCATTACTGTTCTTGCGGAAAAATAGATCAAGCAAGGAGGGAAAATTGTTTTGGCTGAATTTCAATCACTTAGCAGAAAAGACGATCTGTAGAATTTATCTAACCAAAAACCGCCCGAGGCAGTTTGCACGGCGGTACTTTGCTTTTTAATAACCTAGCAGAGGCTGATTTACCATACGTCGGGACCACATCTTCACGCATAAAACAAACAGGAGAATGCCATGTTAAACATCAAGTATTTGCGCGTTTTTGCACTCACTTTCATCCTACTGGTGACACTGGTTGGGCAAAGCCAGGCGCAAGGGCAACAACCGCCCCTGCCAGACCAAGCAACACCTACTCCGCCAACCTATCCGCTGGGAAAGGCGGAACTGCTGGCAGGCAGCCAGATCCCTGCGCAGGCTGCCGCAGGAGCAAATGCATCCACCATTGCCCTGGGTGCTCCGGGAACCAACTTTCGATATCTAAAGACCTTTGGGGTGACCGCTGAAGCCTACTTTTCCGATACTGCCCATCTCAATTTCCCCGCCGGCCTGGGAACAGATGGCAGCAACGTATGGATAGCCGAGGGGCATGGAAACCGCGCGCTCAAATATACCAGTTCGGGTTCATTTGTCACCCAAATCGGTGTATCTGGGTTCCGATATGGGGCTGCCGGAACGGAACTGGAGTGCCCGAGTGATGTGGCCGTGGACAGCGGCGGCAATATCTGGATCACAGACGAGTGTGCCAGCCATGTGGCCAAGTTCGACGCCACGGGCATCTTTGTCAGCGAATTGGGTCAATTATGGAATTGGGGCAGCAGCAACGACCTGTTTGCTGGACCTATAAGTACAGCATTTGACAGCGCGGGCAATATCTTTGTGAGCGATACAGGCAATCATCGCGTCCAGGTTTTCACGTCCGAGGGTGTTTACTCTGCCACTATTGGCTTAACTGGCGTGCCAACCTCGTCCAATACGGGTTTCGATAATCCCCAACATATCGCCATTGCGGATGACCTGCTCTATGTGGCGGACGCCGGGAACCAGCGGGTGCAGATCTTCAATATTTCCAATCCGGCTGCTGCGACCTACGTGGCCACGCTGGGGGTCACCGGTGTCAGCGGTACTGACAATGGATATTTCGATTATCCGGCCGGCGTGGGGGTGGATGCCGGTTATATTTACGTGGCCGAAGGCAATAACAACCGGGTACAGATTTTCAATCGCACCACGCGCGCCTTTGTGGCCATGCTGATTCCGAATGTCTCGTTCTGGAATCCTTTTGATGTGGCGGTTGATTCGGATGGGAACATCTATGTTACAGAACGTTATAACTATCGCGTCCAGCAGTTCAATAGCACCTGGAATTATATGCGTACGGTTGGCACTACTGGTGTGCCTTATCTGACCGATGGCCAGCATTATTTAAGACCTTCCGGTGTGGCGGTGGCATCCGATGGCAGCATATACTTGGCGGAAGAGTGGGGCAATCGCCTGCTCAAGTTGAATGCCTCAGGAACTCCACAATGGGTGGTTGGCGAGGCTGGTGTTGAGGGATCTGATAACAACCATTTCAATAGACCACAAGCAGTTGCTCTTGATCCGGGAGGACACGTATATGTGGCTGACTCGGGAAACGGTCGTATCCAGATTTTTGGGAGCGATGGTACATATATGGCCACATTGGGAAGCGGCTGGGGATCCGGAAACGATCAGTTTGCTTGGCCGCGTGGGGTAGCAATAGATTCTGGGGGTAATATTTATGTGGCTGATGAGGGCAACATGCGAGTACAGATCTTTAACAACCTCTTGATGTATCAGGCCACGTTGGGTGTCACCTACGAAAGTGGCTCGGACAACGCACATTTTGCTAATCCCTTTGATGTGGCCGTGGACACGGTGGGCAATATTTATGTGGTTGACAACTCGAATCACCGGGTGCAGGTTTTTAATAGTAGCCGGGCCTATGTTCGCACTCTGGGTGTCTCGGGTGTTATTGGCAATGACTTTGATCATTTTGAGTACCCCACGGCTGTTGCAGTGGATGCAAATGGGCGTACTTATGTAGCGGATGGCTGGGGTTGGCGTATACAGGTATTCGACAATACAGGCGCTTATCTAACCAGCGTTGGGGGCGGTGGTACGGGTCCTGGAAAGTTTCGCCAGGTGGAGGGCTTGGGCTTAGACAACGCTGGCAATCTTTATGCCGCTGATGCCTTGAATAACAACATCCAGAAGTTTGCCCCCGGCGTGCCGGGTTGGAAGCAGGCCAATTTCAATGGCTTTGGGGATTTTAACAATCAAGGCATCACCTCGATGATGGGCTACGGGAACAACCTCTATGCTTCTACATTTAATTATGGAGGAAACGGCGCCCAGCTCTGGCGCAGCAGTGATGGAAAGAACTGGTCCGCCGTGGTGACGGATGGCTTTGGGGATGCGACCAACGTGGGCATTGATCATCTGGTTGCGTTCAAGGACCACCTCTACGCCGGCACCTGGAATGAAACGAGCATCGAACCCAATTACACCAATGGCGGCCAGATCTGGCGCAGCAGCAATGGAGACAGCTGGGAACAGGTGGTCAACAATGGTTTCGGTGACCCGACCAACGGTGAGGTTATCAACATGGCTGTCTATCAAAATCAAATATACGCAGCGACATGGAGCTATACCAGCGCGCATGGGACCGAAATCTGGCGCAGTTCCAGCGGCGCTTCGGGTAGTTGGACGAGGGTGGTGGAGAATGGGCTGGGTGATGCCACCAATGTGGGTGTTATGAGCATGGATGTGTTCAATGGCTTCCTATATGCAGGGACATACAGTATTGATTCCAACACCGGCCGCCCGGCCGGCTGCGAAGTCTGGCGTACCGACGGACTGACCTGGAGCAGGGTGAATGGCGATGGTTTTGGGGATTTGAACTGCTCGCGAGTGTCGCTGGCCGTGTTAGGAAACTTCCTTTATGCAGGAACCGGTCTGCGGAATCCGGATACACAGACTTATCCCGGCGGACAGATCTGGCGCTGCACGGCGTCCTCCGGCTGCGACCAGGTTGGCGATTGGTCCTTGTTGATGTCGGGCGGATTTGGCAATACGCAAAACAGATATATCAATTCTCTGATTCCGTTTGGTAGCCAGATATACGCGGTCACAGCGAACTATTCCACTGGGATGGAAGTCTGGAGCAGCTCCAGCGGCACAAACTGGGGGCAGGTCGGTTTTGCCGGTTTTAGCGACAGCAATAACCAATCCACCTATTGGGATAACAGCATTGCTGTCTTTAATAGCCACCTGTATATCGGCACGACCAATTCAGCCAATGGCGGCGAGATCTGGCAACTACTGGACCAGCTTTACCTGCCGCTCCTGCGGCGATAAGCATATTTTTCGATGGGACAGCCACCTCTAAGGTGACTGTCCCATTATTCCGAGGAGCCTGTAGATATCCCTTTCAATGGAAATATGGAAGCGGACGAACCGGCAAATGAAATGGAACTAAGGGAGAATAAAAACCAAACCCTTTGTGGTTGTTCAGAAGTTATAGAACATTAGAAAGTTAGAATTATTTTTAATTGCTTTTATCTTTAGCGTCGATCAATGCCTGAATAACCTGGGCGAGGACGAAGGGAACATACTGATCATTCTTTTCGATATGTCGCCATCCCGCGCATGATACGCCCGCCACCGCAGCGGTCTATCTAGAGAACCAGGAACGCATTACAGGGAGGACTTAGGCGCTTGAATGTGCTTTCCGCGTCATTATTTACAAAACAATGAGGAACAATTCACGTTTAAAAGCCATTTTTAAATGCTTTCTACCTTTCGGCGTCTGCTACTGCGAGCAGTTGGGCAAGAGGCGAGGCGCAACCGCGCCGGCTGCCAGGCTAAGCGCAGCTGGTACTTTCCTCTGCGCTTGATCAGCCTGGCTGCGCCGGAGAAAGCCCGCCCCCCTATCCCGAGTTAAACACACCACTAAGACCGGTTTCGCAGCGGCTCGAAGATGCCGCTAAGCGAAACCGGGCAATGCGGGTGGGGGGTTGGGTTCGCCTGTGCCTGCCTGTCCTGCCTGCGCCAGTACCGCAGGTACAGGTGGAGGACTAGGCCAGGGCGGCACGGTGCAGGCAAAAATGCATGGTTGGTTGTGATGACTTATGAGCCGCCAGACCTGCAAACTACGTTCTCGCCGTGTTGTTAATCCAATATCCTTGATTGACTTATCAAGAAGCACCTGCTATTATGAAAGGTAGCTAAAGCTTCTCAAATAAACCTGTCGAAAAATACTCCTTTGATCGTCATTTGGATTGCACTGACATCCGTTCAAAGGCTGGAGTCCTGGTAACCTCCAAGGGCAGACCTATGAACTGCATGAAATGTGGTCATGAAAATGATAGTAACGCCAAATTCTGTGCGAAATGCGGGAGTGCGTTATCCCTACGCTGTTCCAAATGTAACACCCCACTAAAACCAGGAGCAAGTTTCTGTACGGAATGCGGGACGCCGGTATCCTTGCAACCCTCTTCAAGCGGGGAACAGGAACGTCTTGCGGCGCTCCAACAAGCCGCGCCAGCTGATCTTCAAGAAAAGATCCGCAGCACTTCTGCACAGGTGGAAGGGGAACGCAAACCTGTCACGATCTTATTTACCGATATCGTAGGTTCCGTCTCCCTGGCGGAGAAGCTGGACCCGGAGGAGTGGAAAGAGATCGTCTCGGGTGCCCACCAGCGCGTCAGCCGGGCTGTCTACCAGTACGAAGGCACCATTGCACAATTATTGGGCGACGGCGTGCTGGCGTTCTTCGGGGCACCCATCACGCATGAAGATGATCCTATTCGCGCCGTGCATGCCGCACTCGATATTCAAGCGGCCATTGGGAAATATGCCGGCGAGTTGAAAGGCTGTGTTGACGACTTCCAGATGCGGATCGGTCTGAACACCGGCACGGTGGTGGTCGGCAGCCTGGGCAGCGACCTGCACATGGAATACCTGGCGATCGGGGATGCGGTCAACCTGGCAGCCCGTCTGCAATCGGCGGCCCAGCCCGGCAGGGTGCTCATCTCTGAGAGCACCGCCCGGCACGTCAGGGCGACCTTTGAACTTCAAGACATGGGAGAGATCAGCCTCAAGGGTAAGGCCAAGCCGGTAGCTGTTTTCGAAGTGATCAAGCGCAAGGCTACTCATGGGAGCGAACGCGGTTTCGAGGAGCTGTCCTCGCCGCTGGTGGGTCGCAGCTGCGAGCTGGCAGGTCTACGTGAAGTGCTGGAGGCTTTGGTCAAAGGACATGGGCAGATCGTCACCATCATCGGCGAAGCCGGCATCGGCAAGAGCCGCCTGATGGAAGAAGCCCGCCGGGAGGATCCGGGCTGTCAGCGGGAAGTGCATTGGATCGAGGGGCGGGCATTATCCTACGGGCAGACGCTCCCTTTCTGGACGATCACCCAGTTGATCTACAACGATCTGGGATTGTCGGATGGCGATCCTGAAGTGCGGGTGCGCGCAGCCCTCAAGCGGCGCTTGAATGACCTGTTCGCTGAGAAAGACATCCAGGTGCTGCCCTATCTTGCGCATTTGTTAGGCGTCAGGTTGGAAGGCGAGCTGGCCGAACAGGCATCCATGTTGGATGGTGAGACACTCAAGCGGCAAACCCTCCTATCGATCTGCCAATATTTTCAACGGATGGCGGAGAAACAGCCCACCGTGGCAATTTTCGAAGACCTGCACTGGGCAGACCCCTCCAGCCTGGAAGCTCTCGAAGAGCTGCTTTCTGTGACAGACCGTGCGCCATTCATGCTGCTGCTGCTGTCCCGTTTGGAACGCGAGCACGGCTCATGGCGCATCAAGTTTAAAGCGGAGACCGACTTTTCACACCGTTATACGGAGATTCTGCTAAAACCCTTATCCCAAAGTGAGCAAAACCGGCTGGTGGATAACCTGCTTGATATTACCGACCTGCCTGATCCGGTCCGGCGGGTGATCCTTGAACGCTCTGAAGGCAATCCATTTTATCTGGAAGAAATTGTACGCAGCCTGATCGACCAGGGTGCTATTCTACGGGAGCAGGAAAAGTGGCGGGCAACCAAGGATTTACCCGATATTAGCATCCCCGAGACCCTGGAGGGTGTGCTGCTGAGCCGCATCGACCGGCTTCAGGAGGATGTACGCCGCACGTTGCAGATCGCCTCCGTAATAGGGAAAAGTTTTCTGTACCGCCTGCTGGAAGCCATCGCAAAAGCCGAACAGAAGTTGGACGACCACCTGGCGCAGCTCCAGCGCGTTGACCTGGTGCGTGAAAAGGCCCGCATCCCCGAGCTTGAATATATGTTCAAGCACTCGCTCACCCAGGAGGCCGCTTATAACTCGCTCCTGCTGGAACGAAGGCGGGAGTTCCACTGCCGGGTGGGCGAGGCGCTCGAGCAGCTTTTCGCTGACCGGAAAGGCCAATACCTGGGTCTGCTGGCATACCATTTTGAGTCCGCCGGGGATCAAGCCAAGGCTGTCGGTTATTTAATCCAGGCAGGTGATCGCGCCCGCCTGACGGATGAACACAGCGAGGCAATTGGTTATTACCAGCGCGCCCTGGGACTGCTGGAAAATCTGCAGGATGAAAGCCGTGCTGCCCAGATCTGGCTCAAGCTGGGCTTGATCTACCATGCTAATTTCCAATTTGAAGAGGCACACCAGGCCAATGAAAAGGCCTTTGCGCTGCAGCAGAAAACGGCGGTACAAAAACAACCTGACCTTGGTACCAGGCCCTCCCGGCTGCGAGTCTGTCATGATCTCAACATCGTCACCCTTGATCCTGGCTATGTTACTTGGAATTATGACCATCAAATAGTTCACCAACTCTTCTCAGGTCTGGCAGTTTTGAATGAAGAATGGGATGTCATCCCGGCAGTCGCCCGTTCATGGCAGGTATTGGATGGAGGCAGGCGCTATATATTCCATTTGCGGGACGATGTAAAGTGGACCGATGGCGGCCTGGTGACCGCCCGGGATTTTGAATGGGCCTGGAAGCGCAACCTCGACCCGGCTTTCCATTCAGAGAATGCACCGTTCTTATATGATGTAGTTGGTGCCCAGGACTTTAACCAAGGATTAAATCGGGATCCAGACAGCGTGGGAGTGCGCGCCCTGGATGGGTACACGCTCGAGGTCCGGTTGGCGGAGCCGGTGGCTTACTTTCCTTTCATTATCACGCAGGCAATCACGTATCCTCTGCCGCGCAGGCTGATCGAACGCTTTGGGGAGACCTGGTGGCAGGCAGGTCATATCGTCTCCAATGGCCCTTATCGCCTGGTGGAGTTTGATGCCCGGCATGGCGGCGTCATCGAGCGCAACCCTGCTTACTATGACATTTTCCCTGGAAATTCAGAGCAGGTGGAGTGGACGGTCATCCCGGATAGAAAAGAACAAATCAATGCCTATTTGGAGGGCCGCATCGACCAGGTTAAATTGGAGATGGAAAAGATTCCCGATAACATCCCGGAGAAGGAACTAAGCAAAACCGGTGAGAATTTGGGGCTGACTTTCCTGGTTTTCCCCCTAAAAATACCGCCTTTTGATGACGTGCGCGTGCGTAAGGCATTTGGGCTATCATTGGATCGGCAAATAGCCTTCGAAAAATCCGGCATACCGATTGCGCGCGGAGGCTTCGTCCCCCCCGGAATGCCCGGACATAGCCCGGATATTGGGCTGTCTTTTGACGTACCCCAGGCACGCCGTCTACTGGCCGAGGCCGGCTATCCGGAAGGCCATGGCTTTCCAGCCGTAAAAGGAATAACCACTTCTTATTGGGACATGAGATTGGGTAAAGAGATGTGCCAGTGGCGGGATACCCTGGGAGTGCAGGTCTTTTTTGAGGAGATGGCGCCCTTGGAAGTGGTCAATTGTGTAAAGGAACATGTAAACTTCCCCCTGGTCATAACTGGTTGGTTTGCGGATTACCCCGATCCGGATAATTTCCTGCGGCAATCGGGTGGGATAAGCTTCCTGAATGATCTGGGCTGGCAGGATCCAACCTATGATCGACTGGTTGAGCAGGCCTCCCGGACACCTGACCGGGCAAAACGCCTGGCCATGTACCGCCAGGCTGATCGACTGCTCGTATCAGAGCAGGCTGTAATATTACCTCTCTTTTACTTTGGCCAGGGGTTGGAGCTGATCAAACCCTGGGTGAAAAAGGCAAGTGAAGCTACTCTGTTACATCCAGTTTCATAATACTTTCCCTCGGTGACTGTTGAAAAGAAAAAGATTCCATATGAAGAAATTCGACATAAGGTAAAACGGAGAACCGGATTGGCACGCTGTAAGTGAGTAAAATTGATCCGGTCTTTTCCGTATTCTTAAAACATGTAGCAGAGGAGAGGCCGAAGGCTGACAATCCGCGATTTGCATTTGATCTTATTTCTTCTTTTGAATTGCTTTCTCTATTCCCTCTTTAGCTTCAATAAGTGCACGTTTGGCATAAGCGAGGACAAAAGGGACGAATTGGTCATTATGATCAATGATTTCGAGTAAGCTGCCATAGTCACTCTCATCGATTTCCACAAGCTCAGCGCGATAGAAACGACGGGCGAGAACGTCGGCTTTCAGGATATTGAATTGGTCAACCTTCTTTGAGCTCAGGATGGTTGAGAAGATATCGCCAACAGTCATCTCGCGACCGATGGTCATGTGCGGGAAGCTGTTAACGATCAACGGCTGGTCATTCTCCTGAATGATGAGCTCCTGCTCGGTCATAACGGGCTTGCCATTGTAACGGGTGATAATAGTTCCAGCTTTAATTTTCATAAGCCTCCTCGGTTTAAGCTGTCCTTTTCCACATATAGACCACTAGATATGGCTGAACAACACTGGTTGCCGCTCCGGGAGTATTCGTGCCGGATGGAGTGCCGGCTGTTATCTCATCGTGCTGATGGGTGGCCATGGGAGAGCCGGTAAAAGTCGGACCGCTGTGAGTATGTCCACTGGCGGCAGCATTGGATGTGCTTGTACCAACTTTTACGGCGGCAGATCCAGAAGCGGCAACGGTTCCATTCGTACCGGCTGGAGTACCGGCAGATATTGCAGCATGTTGGTGGTTAGCAAGGGCATCACCGGCAAACGTCTGTGCGGAAGAGGCAACCGTCTTCGCGCCCCCGATCCCCACCCTGAACCCCCAAAATACGGGGGCAGGCGAACGCAGGGCGAGAAGTACCCCAAAAGTGCCCTCAAAGTACCCCCAAAGTACCCCCAAAGTACGGGGGCAGGCGGGGGCCCTGAAAGAGCGCAGGACAAGCAGGCGAGGACAGTCTGGGGCACCCGTAAGAGCCGGGTACAAGCAGGCAGGGGACAGGCGGGTGGAGAGTAGAATGAACGGACGCCGGGAGGTGTCCGCATGACTGGAGCGAACAGTACTGGGGCGCAGCAGCTGTCCCCAAACAAATATGCACCCATTTCCATTCACTAATGATTGTCATTCCCCTCTGAATTTGCTATACTACCCTTACAGGGAAATCCCATGAAATGGACTTATGTTTATACTCCCCAAATCTGGCCATCAATCTTCACTACTCTGCTGTTGATCGCGCTGGCGGTTTTCAGCGGGCGCCGGCGCAGCGTACCGGGCGCCGCGCAGTTTATGATAGCCTGCCTGTTCGCGGCTCTGTGGGCAGTTGGCTCGGTGATGGAGTTCGCTGCGGTGGATGTGCCGACCAAAATCTTCTGGATCAAGGTCCAGGCCGGCCTCCAATTGCCCTATGCCACCGCCATCACCTGTTTTTTCCTGGAATATGCCTGGCCCGGACGCTGGCTGACCCGCCGGCTCCAGGCCCTGCTGGCGATTGTCCCGCTGCTGGTCCCAGGATTGATCCTGACCGATGGCCTCCATCACCTGGTGTGGCGAAGCTTCGCGTTCGAGCCCAGCCTCGGGTCGAACGGTTCGGTCATCCCGCACGTGGGTCCGGCCGGCTGGCTCTTAATCGCTTATGGGTTTGGGTTGGGCGTTGTGAATATCATTGTCTCTGCCTGGCTGTTCGCCCGCTCGCCGCAGCACCGCCTGCCGGTGGCCATCATGTTGACCGGCCTGGTCACGGGTCATGCAGTTTACCTGTTGGAAAAGACCCATACCATCCTCTCCAGCCTGCCCCTGGACGTGCTGGTAATGGGATTTACCTACCTGATGTATGCCCTGGCCTTGTTTGGCTTCCGCCTGTTCGACCCGGTGGCGCTGGCCCGCCTGACCCTGATGGAGCAGCTCAGCGATGGGATGCTGGTGCTGGATCCGCGCGGGCGGGTGGTCAGCCTGAATCCAGCCGCCGAAAAGATCTTCGGGTTACCCGCCAGCCAGGTGCAGGGCAGACCGGTCAGGGAAGTCCTGCCCGCCTATCCCGACGAACTGCAGCCAATCCGGAGTGGAACCGAGCTCGAGTTCGACCTATCGCCAGACGGGAATAGTCGCTCCTACCGGCTGGTGATCTCCCTCCTGAACGACTGGCGCGGGCAGGAAGCCGGGCGGCTGCTTCTGCTGCGGGATGTGACCGAACAGAAGCGCGCCCAGACGCAGCTGCTCGAACAGCAGCAGGTGGTTGCCACCCTGCAGGAGCGCGAGCGCCTGGCCAGGGAACTGCATGACAACCTGGGACAGGTGCTCGGGTATGTGAGCATGCAGGCGCAGGCCATCCGCAAACGGGTGCGTGACGGCGACCTGACCCCCATCGAACCCCAACTCACCCAACTGGCGCAGGTGGCGCAGGAGGCGCACAAGGAGATCCGTGATTCAATCTTCGGCCTCAAGAGCAGCCCGGCGGAGCAATGGTCATTCTTTGCTGCACTGCGGCAGCACCTGGCTGCCTGCCAGGAACATTACGGCCTGCGTACCGAACTGGAGATCCCGAAGGGACTGCGCGAAGATCTATTCAGCCCGGAGGTTGGCGTACAGGTACTAAGGGTCATCCAGGAAAGCCTCTCCAACGCACGCAAGCATGGTCACGCCGGATGCGTGAAGATTTCCTTCGAGGAGAAGGATCATTCGGCCTGGATCGGCGTGGCGGATGATGGTTGTGGGTTTGACCTGGAAGATTTGGAAAACCAGCTGGAGGGGCATTACGGGCTGGCCTTCATGCGGGAGCGCATGGCGCAGGTCGAGGGCAGGTTGGTGATCCATACCAAGCCCGGGGCGGGCACGCAGGTGATCCTGCAGGTGCCCCTGCGGGAAGGGAGACACGGGGAGAGGGAGACACGGAGAAGAGCAGACACGGAGAAACGGTGACACGGTGAATGGGAGATGCGGAGATGAGTAATGCCATAAGGCATTTTCGAGAACTTGATGTGTACAAAATGGCGATGGAAGCAGCCATGAAGATTTTTGAATTGACCAGGCGATTTCCAGTCGAAGAACGATATTCAATGACCGACCAGATGAAAAGAAGTTCGCGCTCGGTGTGCGCGAATATTGCCGAGGCTTGGCGCAAGCGCCGTTATCCGAATGCCTTTGTCAGCAAGCTCAATGACGCCGAAGCGGAGGCGGCTGAAACCCAGGTCTGGTTGGAGATGGCAGTACGCTGTGGGTACCTGGACCAGGCAGACTCTGCAACTCTCGAGCAGGAATACGAACACATCCTCGGCAAGCTGGTCAATATGATCTCTCACCCCGACCAATGGACTATCCGTTCCATCCGAGAAGAAGAGGCCTCCTATGCCTGACTCTCCGAGTCGCCCTGTCTCCGTGTCCCCGTGTCTCGATCCCCCGTCTCCCCGTCCGCGTGTCTTATTGGCGGACGATCACCGCCTGTTGCTGGAAGGGTTGTCGAACCTGCTGGAGGCGCACCATATCCAGGTGGCCGGGATGGCAAAGGATGGATTGGAAGCCATCCAGCTGGCCCGCTCGCTGCATCCCGACCTGATCCTGATGGACATCCGCATGCCGCATTGCAGTGGATTGGAAGCCACGCGCCGGATCAAGGCCGAAATGCCTGACACGAAGATCATCATCCTGACCACCTCGACCGAGGACCAGGACCTGTTTGAGGCGGTCAAGAGCGGCGCCTGCGGTTACCTGCTCAAGAGCATGGATGCCGACGAGCTGGTGGAGAGCCTGGAACAGGCACAGCAGGGTATCCCGCCGTTTTCCCCGGGGTTGGCGGCCAAGCTGCTGGGGGAGTTTTCCCGGATGGCAGGAGGGGAAGACACGGAGACGCGGAGAAGGGGGGACACGGAGAGAGTGAGACACGGAGAGGCGGAGACAGTGAGACACGCGCAGGCGGAGAAGGTGCAACTGACTGAGCGGCAGGGACAAGTGCTGGAGCTGGTGGCGCAGGGGCTTTCCTACAAAGAGATCGGCGCCCGCCTGCACTTAAGCCCGCGCACGGTCAAGTATCACATGGCCGAGATCATGAACCTGCTGCACCTGGAGCACCGCGCCCAGGTGCTGGCTTATGCGGGTAAGTTGGGGATGATAAAAGAATGACCCGGAGAGAGGGAGACACGGAGAAAGAGCGACACAGAGATTGAGAGACACGGAGACACGGTGAAAAAGTCTCCGTGTCTCCGCATCACCGCGTCCCCGCGTCGGCACTTCCCCGCGTCACCGCGTCCCCGCGTCCCCGCGTCGACACTTCCCCGTGTCTCCGCGTCACCGTGTCAGCACTCCCCTGTCCCACGGGACAGTCTCTCGAGAACGAGAGACTGTCCTTTTTTTGTCCCTGGAGACATTGTGAACAGCTTCACAACTTGTTATTCTATGAGCATGAAAGCAAAGAGCATGGAAAAACGACAGCGAGTCATTCTTTACGGGCGAACCGTGATTCTGGGTACCGTGGGCTCCAGCCTGCAGAAGCGCCCCCAGTTTGAGGTGATCTCTTTAGCGGCTCCCTACCCGGGCATGCAGGAACTGGGGGCAATGAAACCGGATGTGATCCTGTTCGACACGGACACGCCCCGACCCGCAGCAGCCTTCGCTTTGCTGGCAACCTGCCCCGGGCTGCAGCTGATCGGCATCGACCCGGATAGGGACCAGGTGTCCTTGTGGTCAGGGCAAAACCTGCGTGAACTGTCGGTGCAGGATCTGGTTGAAGTCATCCGTGGGGGGAGAGACGGAGACGCGGAGACCCCCATGGCTGGGGGCAGGCACGGGGACACGGTGAGCCCTGAAAGAACGCAGGACAGGCAGTGAACGGTAAACCCTGAAAGAACACAGGACAGGCGG
>Ga0209253_10000821_pt1 | contig 26913 bp, 29 predicted proteins | sample FrelakmetBRP12BR_FD_187145 | JGI IMG/M metagenome (GOLD analysis project Ga0209253, IMG submission 187145) | Freshwater lake sediment microbial communities from the University of Notre Dame, USA, for methane emissions studies - BRP12 BR (SPAdes)... | ecosystem: Environmental > Aquatic >...
ACGTGTTACTCACCCGTGCGCCACTGTACTCGGGATATTGCTACCCCTTTCTCGTCGACTTGCATGTGTTAGGCACGCCGCCAGCGTTCGTCCTGAGCCAGGATCAAACTCTCCGTTGTAATTATATGAACTTACGACTTCGAGTCTGAAGTGTGGCTTCATTTCCTGCTTGTTAAGCAGGGATCTCAGCCAAGGTTAGAAACTCTGCTAAGATTGACTAATGGCTATGCACACTAATTTTCAAAGAACAACACTCTTTTTGAAGCTTCCGCATTCTTAGCGGGCTTTAAATATACACAAAAGAAACTCTGAAGTCAAGAACCCGGGAAGGAATTTCCGAGAATTTTCTTCCAGAACCTGCAGCCCGCTGAAGGGCCTATATCTTAACAAAACTATCGCTTAATGTCAAACAGCCCTCCGAAAATCCTCGAGAATTTCCTAGGTCGCCAGAATGGCCGCCAATCGCCAGAGATCACCGTCCACTACCTTCCGGCTTGACCACGTCTCTTGCAGCGGCGTGAACGCGATGCGCCCATGGATCTCTCCCACCATGACGTTCGTCCGGCCCTCCAGCAGCGATTCCACGGCCGCAACCCCCAGACGGCTCGCAAGTAGCCGGTCACGCGCTGTGGGACTCCCCCCCCGCTGGACATGGCCCAGAACGCACACACGATAGTCATATCCCGCTGCACCCTTGACTTTTTCCGCAATGCTGAATGCTCCCCCCTGTTCCTCCCCCTCCGCCACGATGATGAGCACGCTCGGCTTGTGCCCTTTGAGCAACTCCAACTCTTCGCGCAGCGCCTCAATGTCCGTTTTCTCCTCGGGAATCAGGATGTACTCCGCACCACTGGAAATCCCCACATCGAGCGCAATGAACCCGGCATCGCGCCCCATGACCTCCACATAAAACAACCGGTCATGCGACGCAGCCGTGTCCCTGATTTTGTCGATCGCCTCCATCGCCGTATTGACCGCCGTGTCATACCCGATCGTGTAATCCGTGCCGAAAAGATCATTGTCGATGGTCCCTGGAATTCCCACCACGGGAAAACCATGCTCCTCGCTGAGCTTCGACGCACCCTGAAACGTGCCATCACCACCTATCGCAACGAGACCCTCGATACCGGCCTTCTTCAACTGTTCCGCAGCCGCCGCACGACCTTCGGGCACCCGGAATCGCTCCGACCGGGCCGTGCGCAAAATCGTCCCGCCTCGCTGGATGATATTGGAAACGGACCTCGCCTGGAGATCTACAAATCTCCCTTCGATCATCCCTTCGTATCCTTGCTGTATGCCGACAATTTCGCAGCCACTATAGAGCCCGCTGCGCGCCACGGCACGCACGCAGGCATTCATTCCCGGAGCATCGCCCCCGCTGGTATACACCCCGATCCTCTTCATAGATCACCGCCTTTGACTTTCCGTGAACATCCTAGATGTAAAATTTACCAAAGGGAGGGGAGAAAATCAATCGACTGACACATCGCCTACGTTCGACCGCGGTTCGACCAGAGTCCGACTCGGGTTCGACTCAATCTTGACTCACGTGCGACTCAGCCCGTCAGCCCAGGTTTGACTCGGGTTCGACTCAGATCCGACGTAAGTCGGACTATTTCTCGACGGGGCTTCGGAAAATCACCCGTTCCTAGTGTATCAATAATAGAAACCCCTGTTCCCCCGTGAGGAAGATATGTCAGAACGACCAGAATGCGTACGATCAGTGGAGAATTGCCTCCACGTTCATAACAGAGGCGTTGACAGAAATCTCATTTTCTTCCATCCATCAGATTGCGAACGCTTCATGGGAATCATGAAGGAATCTCAAGAAGAGATCCCACTTCGACTCCTGGTCTTCACGCTCATGCCAAACCACTTTCACATCGTGGTGCAACAGGACGAGCCGTACGCCGTTTCCGCCTAGATGAAGCGATTGAGTCAAAACCATACTCGATGGGTCAACGGCAAGATGAGACGTTCAGGGCATCTCTTTCAAGGGAGGTATGGGGTTCGAGGAGTGGACGCTGCCGCGGGTCTGCTCGAGGTTTCCCGCTATGTCCTTTTCAATCCTGTCACCGCTGGTCTGGTCAAGCAGCCGGAAGAGTGGAAGTACTCAAGTTTTCGAGGATGCAGAGGTGAAACTCCCTGCGCGCTAGTCAACGTCGAACCACTCCTGGCAATTGCGGGAGGGAGGGATCAATACCTGAGGTTTCTTGAGGAGTATGACCCTTCGGATCCTGACTCTGCACTCAAGTATGTCGTCTCCAATGAATTCGAAAAGAGGGCAGGAAAAGGCTTTCGTAAGGGCAAGTCATACGGAAAGGTGTGAAGTCCAATCGACGTTCGACTGAACTGCAGCCGAGATCCGGCAAGGCTTTGAGTCCTCAGGGAGTCGTGGTTATCGCCTCCTTCCCTGACGATGTTCGTGATGCCGGCCCTTCCACAGCTCCCGGCGACAAGGGATACCGTCTTCATGTCCATGAATTAGGTCTTGCTCCTCCCACCTCTCGCGCCTCCGCGACAAGGGGTTCAACCTGAATGATGCCGCAAGGAATCGCCAGCCTCGATTACCGGAGCATTTCTATCCTCCACCCCTTCATCTGTTCAACCATGAGACGATCTGTGAGGTCGTACTGAATCGGTGTGACCGACACGTATTTTTCGCGCACCGCAATCTGATCGGTGTCTGCGTCCGTGTCCGTGATGTTCATCTTCCCCGTCAGCCAGAAATACTCCCGGTTGGCAGGATCCCGCCGAACATCAAACGTATCATCCCAGGATGACTTCCCTTGCCGCGTAACCATGACTCCCCGGATCTCTCCTTCGGGAACAGCGGGAACATTGACGTTCAACAGCGTCCCCTGAGGTAATCCCCTTTCCGAGACCAGGAGTGCAAGCCTGGCCGCAAACTTCGAGGCGTACGAAAAATCCGGCTGCTGGTATGTCGTGAGCGACACCGCAATCGACGGTATGCCCAGGATCGTTCCCTCTGTCGCCGCCGAGACCGTTCCCGAATACATGATGTTGATCGCTGTATTCGAGCCGTGGTTGATCCCGGACACCAGCAGATCGGGCTTATCCTTCAGAAGGACCTTCACCGCGAGCTTCACCGCATCCGCCGGTGTACCGTCCACGGCATACCCAAAATCCTCGCCGTCTTTCTGAACGGGAAAAGCCCGGAGCGGATAGTTCATCGTGATCGCGTGCCCCACAGCGCTCTGCTGTTTGTCTGGGGCGACTACGCTCACACGGGCGATCTTCTTCAGCTCCCGGACAAGCGCATAGATCCCTGGGGCGTTGATACCGTCATCGTTGGAGACCAGAATATTCAATGGGGAGGACATAGTACCATGAAGGTATGGCCGTGGGAGAGGGTCAGCAGTCGAAAGGATCCGGGATCTGTGGCTACCTCGGGAAGATCAGGCCAGCTTGTTCTCCTGGTCCGCCCTCGACGTTTGGCCGTCTTCTAATAGCTTTCTTTGTCCGTTGGGAACTCACCCGACTTCACGTCTCCGATATATTGACCAAATGCGGAGCGCATCATCTCCGCAAGCTCCGCATACCGGCGCACAAATCGCGGCTTGAATTCCTCTGTCAGCCCGAGCATGTCGTACACCACCAACACCTGCCCATCACAGTGCGGGCCCGCTCCAATCCCGATGGTCGGCACGGCAATTGTGGAGGTCACCCTGGCAGCCAAACCGGAAGGGATCTTCTCCAACACGATAGAGAACACGCCCGCCTCGGAAAGCATCTGGGCATCGCGGAGAAGTTGCGCCGCCTCCACTTCCTCCTGGGCACGCACTTCGTAGGTTCCGAACCGGTTGATGGCCTGCGGCGTCAATCCGAGGTGGCCCATAACCGGAATGCCGATCTTCACCAGGTGTCGGACAATTTCAGCAAGATATTCTCCACCTTCAAGCTTCACCGCGCCCACGCCCACTTCTTTCATCACCCTGCCGCAATTGCGCACGGCATCATCAAGGCTGGTCTGGTACGACATGAACGGCATATCCACCACGATCAACGCATTCCGGACCGCTCGCTTGACTGCTTTCGCGTGATAGATCATGTCATCGACGGTTACCGGCAACGTTGTCTCATGTCCCTGGACGACATTGCCCAGGGAGTCACCGACGAGGATGATGTCGATGCCGACCTGATCGAGATACTTTGCGACCAGGTAGTCGTACGCCGTCAGCATCGCGATTTTCTCGCCGCTCTGTTTCATCGTGAGAACCCGCTTCGTTGTCACGACACGCGGCTTGACGTCACCCTGGGCTGTGCTCATTCGGCATCCGCTGATGTTCAGTTGTCACCTGCACCATTTCACTCTCAACCGTTGAGGGGAGTGATGAAGGAGCAAGCGTGATCTTCCATTCCTGTTCGAATCCGCGCCTGATGCAATCTGCAAGCGCGTCAATGTCCACCGGCCCACCACGGATCTCAGCCAGATCGACAGTTTTCCGGTCGAGCTCAATGCGAAGCTCTGTCCGGAGCGCCTCCCCCGAAACCCTCAGGTATTCCGCCAGCATCTTGTGGGCAGGTCCGCAAAGAATTGATCCGTGCTGAAGAACCACATCGTGATCCCCGTCATCGAAACGCCGCTGTGCGCTCCCGACGAGCTTTCTCCCGCGCCATTCGATCTCATATCGCGCCGACGTGGTGAAACACGGAATCGAGGAGGCGTGTTGATACCCTTCCCGCAAATTCGGCTGTGTTTTCTGCAGTGCCACTTTGACGCCGAAGAGCTGGAGACCGCATACCAGCGCCCGGCTGATGTCGTTGTACACCTCGAGGATCCCTCGCCGGCCGGCTTCCATCACGACGGAGTAGGTCAACTCCTCAGCGTGCAGGATTGCTCTTCCCCCCGTCGGACGCCGGACAATATCGATGCCGTCCCGCATACACGTTTCTGTGTCCAGATGGTCAACCACCTGGTTGTAACCGAGGGATATCGCCCACGGTTTCCAGCGAAAGAGCCTCAACGTGGGGGCGCCGCCTTCGTCACGGAGGCGGCGCGCCAGCATCTCGTCGAATTCCATGTTGAAGGCACCGGACTTCGAACCCGTGTCGAGGAAGAGCCAGGAATTGGTCGGGGAAGGCATGGTCAGCTCAGGAGGCGTGGGCCGCGGATGATTCCCCGGTTGCTCCGAGCAATGAAGTCCAGGACCTGCTGGACCTCCGGGACGGCGGCAAGGCTGTCCTCATCCCTGATGCGTGCCACGGCCTGAGAGACGTTGAGCTTTGAATGGTACAAAATAGCATACGCCCGGTCGAGTGCGTTGATTGCCTCACGGGAAAAACCGCGGCGCCGGAGCCCGATGGAGTTCAACCCTTCAAAGGAGGCGGGATCGCTACTCGCGAGGACGAAGGGGGGAACGTCTTTCGGCACTCGTATCCCGCCACCCACCATGGCGTGCCTGCCGATGTGCACGAACTGGTGTACGGGGGTCAGCCCGCCGATAATCACCCAGTCCTCGACATCGACGTGACCCGCAAGCTGGGAGCTATTCGCCATGATCACGTGGTTTCCGATCACACAGTCGTGAGCGACATGGGTATAAGCCATGAAGAAGTTGTCGTTCCCGATAATCGTACGCCCACCCTCGCCGGTTCCCCGATGGAGGGTGGCGAACTCCCGGACAGTATTCCTGTCACCAAGCTCACACGTTGTGGGCTCGCCGGCATACTTGAGGTCCTGCGGCGCATGCCCGACGATGGCTCCGTGGTGGATGCGGCAGTCCCGCCCGATGCGGGCGCCGCAACCGATCAGGGCGCCCGACGCAATCGTTGTTCCGTCAGCGATAACAGCTCCGTCTTCGATGACAGCGAATGGCCCGATGCTGACATGGGAGCCCAGGACCGCCTTGGGGCTCACCTGCGCGCGGGAATCAATCTGGGTACTCATACCTGCTCAGTTCAATGACGGTTCGGTAGTTGCGCGCGACCCATCCGGCCCCGGCCCCCCCTTCACGTCGGCACGATCGACAATCGAAGCCATCATCTCAGCCTCCGCGACGAGGTTGCCGTCCACGTACGCTTTTCCTGCCATCTGACAGATCTTGGTCTTCCGGACCAGGAGCTTCAGCTCCACCACAAGCTGGTCGCCGGGTGTGACCGGCTTCCGGAATTTTGCGTTGTTGATGGACATAAAGAAAACGAGCTTGCCGTCCGGGTTCTCGACGCCATTCAACAGCAAGACACCTCCAGCCTGAGCCATGGCTTCCAGAATCAGGACTCCCGGCATGACCGGCTGGCCGGGGAAGTGCCCCTGGAAAAATGGCTCATTCGCCGTCACGTTCTTCACGCCGACGACGCTTTCGTCCATCTTGAAGTCGATGATCTTGTCGATCAGGAGGAACGGGTAGCGGTGCGGCAGGATCTTTTTGATCGCGTTGATGTCAAAGACCACGCCTTCTTTCCGTTCATGCTGGTAGGTCCGGACCAGCTTCTTCTGCTGGTACAACTTCCGGATCTTTCGCGCGAACTCGATGTTGCTTGCATGCCCCGGGCGGGCCGCCAGGATCTGCGCCTTGAGCGGCACCCCGATGAGCGCGAGATCGCCCATCATGTCGAGCAATTTGTGGCGGGCGGGTTCGTTCGGGAAGTGGAGAGGCCGATTGTTGATCACGCCGTTGCTGCCGAGGATGACAGCGTCCTTGATCCCGAGCTTGGCCGTGATCCTCTTGATTTCTTTGTCGGGGAGATCGCGATCGACGATAACGATGGCGTTGTCGAGGTTCCCCCCGCGGATCAAACCCTGGCTGTGCAGGAGTTCCACTTCGTGAAGAAAGCAGAAGGTGCGACATGGAGCAAAGTCTGTGACGAACTCCTTTTCAAGGTCAAAGAGCCCGGTATGCTGGCTCCCCAGGGCGGGGTTGTTGTAGTCCACCATTACCGTGATCCGGTAATCGTCCGTGGGCAGGGCGACGATATCGACTTTCTTTTCTTCATTACGGTAGGAGACGGTCTGATCGATGACAAGGTAGTCTTTCGGGGCATTCTGCCGTTCGAAACCCGCTTTCAGCAAGGCCTCCACATACGGTTTCGCGCTGCCATCCCCGACGGGTGGCTCGTTGGCATCGATTTCGATGAGCACGTTGTCCACCTGCAGCCCCACAAGCGCGGCCATGACATGCTCGACGGTGTGGACGCGCGCGTCTCCGACGGCGATGGTTGTGCCGCGGGAGATATCCACGACGTGGTCGACGTTCGCGGGAACCTCGGGCGATCCGCCCAGGTCCGTCCGCCGAAACCGGATGCCGTAGTCTTCGGGGGCCGGCTTGAACGTCATCGTCGCGATGCTTCCGGTATGCAGGCCGATGCCGCTCATGGACACCGGTTGCTTGATGGTTCGCTGCTGTACGAGCATGAGGTCTCCAGGATACCGTTCAGGACATGGGACGCGACTACCGTGGACGGGGCGAACCGGCCGAGGGCGACGAACGGAGCCGTTCGAGTTCCTTTTCGAGCTCTTCGACCCGCTGCTTCAGCTGGCGAACCATGACGAGGGTCTCCGGCAGCTGGGTAACTGCCCCCTGGATGCGGAACGCCTCGCGCTGGGGGTAAGCCGGGGAGCCGAAATAGGCCCCCCCGGGTTGTTCGATTGAGTGGTGTACGCCGGACTGCGCGCCGATCTTGGTGTTGTCAGCAATGGAGATGTGTCCGGTGAACCCCACCTGTCCCCCGACCATGGTGTTTCTTCCTAATTTGGTGCTGCCGGAAATCCCCGTCTGCGCGGCGATCACGGTATTTTCTCCAATCACGACGTTGTGTGCAACCTGGATCAGGTTGTCGAGTTTCGCGCCTCGCTTGATCCGTGTTTCGCCCATCGTGGCCCGGTCAATCGTGCAGTTTGCGCCGATCTCCACATCGTCCTCGACGACGACGATCCCGAGCTGGGGGATCTTCTCAAAGGTGCCGTCGGGGCGCGGGGCGAAGCCGAAACCGTCGCTCCCGATCACCACGCCCGGATGGACGATGACGTGCGCACCGATGCGGCATCCTTCGCGAACGGTGACATTCGGGTAGAGAAGAGTCGCCCTGCCGACCTCAGCACCGTGTCCCAGAATGACCCCGTGGCTGAGGATGACGCCGTCAGCAATGCGACACCCTTCGCTGATCACGACGTGAGCGCCGATGCGGACATCCTTTCCGACCACGGCGGAGGGGTCGATGACCGCCGAAGGATGGATGCCGGGGGGGAGCGGATCCTTCGGAGGATTGAACGCGAGAAGCACTTTCAGGAAAGAAAGGTACGGGTCGTCGACCCTCAGCAGGACCGGGCGGGTTCCGGCCGTTGACTCTGCCACGCTAAGATTCCTGCTGACGATCACCGCCGAAGCGTGTGTTGTGGCCAGATACCGGACGTACTTCGGGTTGGCAACAAACGTGATATCGCCTTCGGCTGCCTCTTCGATTTTTGCAACGCGCCGGATATCGACCTGGGCCGCAGATTCTCCGAGGACGTCACCCATGCCCTCCGCATTCAACAGAACGGCAATGTCACGGAGCTTCATGGGTTTGTACCCCGGGGACGGCGTTTACTTTCCAAAGGTCTGCATGCGCGTTAGGACCTTCTGGGTCAGATCGCGCTTCTCGCTGGCATACAGGAGGAGTATCTCTCCGCTCTTGTCGAGGATATAATCGTAACCGTCCTCCCGTGCGATATCTTCCAGTACCTGGAACATCTTGTTCTGGATCGGCTTCATCACTTCGTTCTGTTTCAGGAAGAGCTCGCCGTTCTGGCCAAACTTCTTGTTCCGGTACTCGGAGATCTTCTGGTCAAGGTCCCGCAGCTCCCGCTCCTGATCGGCACGGACCTGTTCAGTGAGGATCAGCTTACGCTTGTCGAACTCATCGAACTTCCGCTTCCAGTCAGCCTGCATCTTCTGCAGCTCGCCTTCCCACTGCGCCACGAGCGCATCGAGGGATTTCTGGGCATCGATGGCTTCGGGAAGCGCTTGCATGACGGCTTCGGAGTTCATATGGGCGATCTTCGTCTGCGCCGGCACTGCAACCGAGCAGAAAACGAGCAGGAAGGCCAATGCGGTCCGTTTCATGGGGCTATCCCCTATTTCCCGCGTTTGAGTTTATCGATAACCTTAAACGTCATGTCGTGGGTCGGGTCGCCGTAAAGCAGGATCTGGATCTGCTCGGTCTTGTCGAAGATGAAGTTGTACTTCTCCTCCTTCGCAACCTGTCCGATTGCTGCCTTGATCTTCTCCCGGATCGGGTTGATGATTTTCTCGGTCTCCTTCGCCACGGTCCCCTCCTGCCCGAATTTTTCCGCACGGAACTCGTTGTACCGGCGCTCCATCTCCACCAGCTTCTGCTGCTCGCTCTTCTTGGTGGCGTCGTTCATCATCGCTTCCTTCTTCTGGTAGTCCTCGTACCGGGACTGGAGTTCCTTCTGCATCGTCTCCATGGAATCCTGAAGCGGCTTGGCAATGGCGTCAATCCGCTTCTGGGCTTCTTGCGCAGCGGGAAGCTCCTGGAAGATTTTCGAGGAGTTGACGTAGCCAATGCGCTGGCTCTGGGCCTGCATTGAGGTTGCCCCGAAGAGCAGAACACTGACAAGGAGAACAGACGTTGTTTTCTTCACGTGCACCTCTTCCTATGAGTTGAATGAATAAGACCTACGACAACACTTTCCCTATGCCGACCATCAAATCGCCGCGTCCTAGAACCCGCGGCCGAAGACGAAGTGGAACCTCCAGCCATCCGGTTTTCCATCTTTTGGAAACACGTCGTCGAATCCGTACCCGTAGTCAAACCCGATCAGGCCGATCGGCATGATCTGGATCCTCGCGCCAAAACCGGCGGAACGCTTCAGGTCGAAGAAATTCGCGTGATTCATCGACTCGAACACGTTGCCGCCTTCAGCGAAGCCCAGAACGTAGATCGGGATGGGGCTCATGGACACCGCGAAGCGCAGTTCCGCCGTCTGCTTGGTCATCGCTGTGCCGCCGATGATAGTGTTTGTGGTGTTGCGCGGGCCGACAGATTGGTCTTCATACCCCCGCAGCGGCGTCGTAGCAACGTATCCGAGTCCCGTCCCGCCCATGAAGAAAAGCTCGATCGGAGGGATAATGGTGAAATTGTTGAACTTGCCGAGATATCCGTACATCGAGCTCAAGTACAGCGCAACGCGGTTGCCGCCGAAGATCGGCACGTACCAGTCAGTCTGGAAAATCCATTTGTGATAATCGATGTCACCGGGCAGGAGCACTCCGCCCGAGACCTCGATCGAGAGCGAAATGTTCGACCCGCTCGTGGGAAAAATCGGGTTGTCCGTGTCGTTGCGCGCGATGATCTGCGTGACGCTCACCTGCGACGACTTCCCTTCGCGGTAAATCCCCTGGCCGTAGCGGACGTCATTACTCTGGACGCGCAGGATCCAGTCACCGCGCCAGTATACATCGGGCCACTTGAACCGTCGCCCGATGCGGACCGTTGCCCCGACCTGCGAGAGATCGTAGCCGTACACCTGGCGGGTGCTGAAAAGGCTCACCCCGAACAGCGTGGGGGTGTCGAACATCCACGGCTCGGTGAAACCAATGGTAAAGGTCCGGAAGCGCGACGCTTCGCCAAACTGCCATTCGAAATTCAGAACCTGTCCCGCGCCCCCCGTGAACGGCTCCGCAATAGAGAAGTTGTTAATCGTAAATCCCAGCGCACCGGTGAACCCGAACGCGCCGCTGTAGCCGACGGAGGCATTGATGTTGTCGCTCGACTTCTCCTCCACTTCGTACGTCAGATCGACCGTTTTGTCATCAACAAGATTGTAGTCGGGTTTGATCTTTTCGGGATTGAAGTAATTCAGTTGCTGAAGCTGGCGCAGGCTCCGCATGATCGCAGCACGGCTGAAATAATCACCCGGGCGCGTGAACAGCTCGCGCCGGATGACCTTTTCCTGGGTCTTAGTGTTCCCCTTGATGTTGACGGCGCCGATCTTGAACTGATTCATCTCAAATACATTGATCTGGATGTCGATACTGTCCTCCGCCACGCGCGTCTCGACAGGCTCCAGATTGAAACGCAGGTAGCCATTGTCCAGATAGAGCGCGGCGACATCCGTTTGCGCCTCGTTCCCGCGGAGGTTGCGCTCGAACTTCTCTGCATTGTAAATCTCCCCCGGGACGATCCCCAGACGCTCGCCCAGGACGGTATCGGAGTAGACCGTGTTCCCCTGCCAGGTGATGTTCCGGATCTTGTACTGCGCCCCTTCGTGGACGCGCATGACAATATACATTTTCTGTCGGTCCTCGCTGTAGCCGATCGAATCCGAAAGGATCTCCGCATCCCGGTAGCCGTTCTTCCGATAGTTCTGCACGATCAGCTTTTTGTCTTCCTCGTACTTTTTCCGGTCGAATTTCGCCGAGGACCAGAACTTCCACCACTGTTTTTCTGCTGTCTCATCCATGGCCCCATGCAGCTGGCCCTCGTCGAAGGCACTGTTCCCCGAGAACATGATCCGCTCAATCTGGACTTCCCGCCCCTCGTCAATCGTGACCTTCAGGATGATCCTGTTCTTTCCGGTGTCCGCTGGCACGGCCTCAACCTTCACCTTCGCCAGGAGGAAACCCTCCTTCTCGTACTCCTTGGTGATATCCTTCTGGATCCGGATCGCCTCCTGGGGCGCAAAGACCTGTCCTTTGACGAGGTTGATCTTCTTATTGATGTCGTCGGCGCTGACCTCATTCCCTCCTTCGATCTCAGCTCTCTCGTAGCGCGGGAGCTCCTTGACCGAGATGAGCAGGTACGCCCCCTGGCCCATTTTCCGGTCGATGCCGATCTGGATGTCTTCGAAGATTTTCAGAGACCAGAGTTTGCGAATGGCCTGTCCGACCTGGTCGCCAGGAACCGCAATCTCGTCGCCGACTTTAAGGCCCGAGTTGGCGATGACGGCCGCGGGATCGGCAAGAGTATTCCCCTCGACGGAGATGCCGAGAATCTTGTAGACATCCTGAGGTTGAGACCGCTGAGCGTGAAGTGGAGAGGTGACGAACAGAGCAAGACCCGCAAGCGCCAGCACCCGCACATACTTCATCATATTACGGCCCTGTCACGCTCTTGATGAGACGATGAAAATAGTTGTCCCCACCGTGCTTTTTCCCGAGTTGCTCGCTGACCATCCCGAAGCGGCGCTCACGCTGCTGGTAGTCTTCGATTGCCGCATAGAGCTCCGGTCGGCGGAAATCGGGCCAGAATTTCGGCGTGATGTGGATTTCGGAATACGCTAACTGCCAGAGGAGAAAATTACTGATGCGAAACTCGCCGCTCGTCCTGACCAGCAGATCGGGATCAGGGATACCGTCCGTCGAGAGGAACGACGACACCGTCGTATCAGTAATTTCCGCCGCTGTCAGGCGCTTTGCCTCGATCTCACCGGCGATTTTCCGTACCGCTCCGGTGATATCCCAGCGGCCACTGTAGCTGAGCGCGAGAACCAGTGTGAGGCCGGTATTGTCCTTCGTCTTTTGGATGCCGTCGAGGAGCTCGTTCTGGACTTCCTGTGGAAGGGCGGCGATATCACCGATTGCCCGGAGGCGGACATTGTTCTTGTAGAGCCGGTCCGTTTCATCCCTCAGCGCCTTCAGCAGCAGGCGCATGAGCAGCGAGACCTCATCTTTGGGCCGTTTCCAGTTCTCCGTGGAAAAAGCGTAAAGGGTCAGAAAATCCACGTCCAGCTGTCCGCAGGCCTCAACAATATCGCGGACCGATTCAACACCTTCGCTGTGCCCGCTGATCCGTGGAAGGCCGCGTTTTTGCGCCCAGCGACCGTTCCCGTCCATGATGATCGCGATATGCCGCGGGATTTCCCCGCTGCTCCGCAATTTCTCCTGAAGCTTCCCGTCCTGCCCGGTCGCTTGCTGAGGACCTTTCGCCAAAGGCTGGAGCCTCCGATATTGCAAAGAAAAAAACCCTAATTGGAAACAAAATCTAACGGATTTTCCCAAGAAAGTCAAACCGCGAATTTGACTTTCCAGCCCAATTCCGGTATATTTTTGAAAATTTTTCAACGTTCTCAGACAAGGAGTACCATGGCGGGCCTTCCGAACATGTCGGGCATGATGAAGCAGATTCAGAAGATGCAGGAGAAAATGGCGCAGGTGCAAGAAGGACTTGAATCCAAGACCGTCATCGGAGAGGCGGGCGGCGGCATGGTGAAGGTCACCGTGACCGGCAAACAGCATCTGGTGAAGATCCAGATCGATCGGGAGGTCGTCAACCCTGATGACGTTGAAATGCTGGAGGATCTTCTGCTTGCGGCAACAAACAAAGCGCTCGAGGAATCGACAAAAATGGCGCAAGAAGAGATCTCCAAGGTGACCAGCGGCATGCTCCCCAATATTCCAGGGCTCAACCTGCCGGGCTTCTGAGATGCTACACACTTCAGAGGCACTACAGCAGTTGATTGAGGAGTTCTCCCGTCTTCCCGGTGTCGGGAGGAAGACAGCCCAGCGCCTCGCGCTTTATCTTCTGAAGCAGCCGCGCGAGGACGTCGTTAGAATGGCCAGGGCCCTCGTCAACGTCAAGGACCGGATCCGCACCTGCTCCACTTGCTGCAACATCACCGAGAATGATCCCTGCGCAATTTGCTCCAGCCAGAAGAGGGAACGAAACACGATCTGCGTCGTCGAGGAACCCAACGACGTCATTGCTCTCGAAAAAACCAATGAATTCAGGGGCCTATACCACGTCCTCGGCGGCTCTCTCTCCCCTCTAGACGGCATCGGACCTGAAGAACTGAAGATCAAGGAGTTGCTCGCGCGGGTCACGCCAGAAGTCACGGAGGTCATCCTTGCAATCAACCCCGATGTGGAGGGCGAGGCCACCACGATCTATCTGACGCGGCTTCTCAAGCCACTGGTGGTCAAGGTCTCGAGGATCGCCCGGGGGATACCTGTCGGAGGAGACCTGGAATTCGCGGACGAAGCCACGCTCTCCCGCGCGCTAGAGGGGAGAATCACCCTCTGAGGGCCATGCGCATCCAACACGCCATCAGCCTTTTCGTGCCGCCGGCGGCGGCAGCCATCCTGGCTCTTCTCGCCTCATGTGGACTATTCGAGCCGCGAACACCGGAGAATCCGTCACAGGCCAGCCTCAACTTTCGTCCCCCCACCGACCCGGCAATCGTGATCGCCAATCTTCAGAGCGCCATCGATCAAAAGAACGTCGCGAATTACGCAAGCTGTTTCGCCGATCCTATGAAAGTGGGTCGCCCGTTCCTCTTCACCCCGTCGGCCGAAGCCAGCGCCCAATATGCAGGTGTTTTCACCGACTGGACATTCGCCCAGGAGCAATCGTACTTCCAGAATCTGGTCGCCAAGAGTCCCCCTTCAGCGTTTTCGAACCTCCTTCTCACGCCGAAGTCCTCGGCTGTCACGGCCGACTCAGTCATCTACAGCTTCGATTACATCCTGACATTCGAGCACAATGAGCCGGGTTTCCCGAAGACCGCCCGCGGGAATCTGCAGTTCACCCTGGTGACCGACAACAGCAATTTCTGGACGATTTACCGGTGGAACGATTTCAAGACAGGTGGAGACATCACCTGGAGCATGTTCAAGGGAAAATTCAGCAACTGATGACCGTCACCGGACACCGATCGTCTGACCCCGCCCGTCCTTCCCCTCGTCGAGGGATGGGTCCCCGGAAGCCGCCCGCCAAGATCAAGAATTTCGCGTTGGTCCCGCTCACTCTGCTGCTGTGTTGCGCCAGCTGCATCAACCCGTTTGCCCCGGGGAGGGACGACACCCCGGGTGAATCTTCCTGCGATCCTCACACCATCGAGGGGATGTTCCGCTGTTTCCAGGCAGGCTACACGTTCCGCGACACGACGGTGTACGGACAGTTGCTTGACCCCAACTTCATTTTTGTGTATCGTAATTACGATGTTGGCATCGACATCACGTGGGGCCGGGACGAAGAGATGCGAACCACGTTCGGGCTCTTCCAGAACACGCAGAAGCTCGACCTGATCTGGAACAACATCATCAGCAGTTCCGCCGAATCCACGCGGGTGAACGTGGTCCGGGGGTTCAACCTGACGCTGGTATTTAACCCCAGCAACATCGAACGGGTCGACGGATATGCCAACCTCACTTTCGAGCGGGCACGGATCAGCGACCCGTGGAAGATCATCCGCTGGCGCGACGAGTCCAACTTCTAACGACGCCGCATGAGTCTGTCCTACACGCTGCGCGAGAGCATCTCCGGTTTCACGCGGACGAAGCTGTCCAGCACGATTTCCATCATCACCATCTGCATTTCCCTTCTGCTGCTCGGCGTCTTCGCCACAATCACTATCCATGCCTCGCGCTTCATCGAGACCATCCGGAACCGGGTGGAGCTGGAAGCTTTCATCCAAGAACCGGTGACCGCCGAAGAAATCAGCGACATCGCGAAGGCTGTCGTTTCATTTGAAGGAGTGGAGAAGGCGGTTTTTATTTCCAAGGAAGAGGCGGCCCAGATTTTCAAACAGGAGTTCGGCGAGGATATTACCACCGTGCTCGACTTCAATCCTCTGCCACCGTCGTTCAAGATTTCGCTGCAACCGGAGGCGCGGACCGCGGCCGGTGCACAGGCGGTGTACGACCGCCTCCGGGACCTGAAAGGAATCGAGAACGTTGTCTACCGGCGCGCGCTCCTGGAGTTGATCGACACGCGTGCAGTGGCCGTCAACAGGGTGACGCTGGGGCTGGGGATCCTCATCAGCCTCTCGGCCATCCTCCTGGTCTCGAACACTATCCGCCTCGCAATCTACGCAAAACGCAAACTGATCCGGACCATGGAGCTCGTGGGCGCCACCTGGGCGTTCATTCGTATGCCGTTTCTGCTGGAGGGGGTGGTCCAGGGACTTCTCGGCGGCATTCTCGCTTCGGGCATCCTCTGCCTGGTAATCGAACATGCCGTGCGGTTCGCCTCCACCGAGCTCGCCGGATACGCTCATATGGAAACCGTCTTCTACATTCTGGTCGTCGTTGCGGGAGCTGCTCTCGGGCTCGTTGGCAGCCTCATTTCGGTCATGCGCTTCATCCGGCCCGCCAACTCCGGCTGACAGATTTGCCCGGTCGGCTTGCTAAATTTCACGATGTTTCATACATTGCCCGTGTGTCGGGTGCTGGCGTCTCTCGAGCTTGCGCCATCCCCGGCGAACTTCGACGGCCCGCACCGTTCTTCCGACTGAACGCACTCTCACCCCCGTATACCCAAACGTTGAGCGAGCAGGATCAATGAACAGGATAACAAAGTTCTACACCTCCTCCGTCGGCAGGAAGTTGCTGATGGGCCTGACGGGCCTCTTCCTTTGCAGCTTTCTCGTCATCCATCTCTATATTAATCTCTTCCTCTTCAAGTCCGACAGCGGCAACTCCTTTGATCTCTACGCGGAATTCATGGCGACGTATCCGCTCCTTCGGCCGCTGGAGATCGTCCTTTTCGCGGGTTTTCTCCTTCATGCGGTCATCGGGACCTGGCTTTGGCTCGTGAACCGCAAGGTACGGCCACGGAAGTACGCCGTCAACAGCGCCTCCGACACCAGCGCCCTGACTTCACGAATCGCGTTCATCACCGGCGCACTGGTGGCCGTGTTCCTGATCGTTCATGTCAACACGTTCTTTGTCCGCTCCCGGTTCTTCGACACGGGGAAAACCATGTACGAGATTGTTGCAGAAGCCTTCCGCAGCCCGTGGTATGATGCCTTCTATGTCGTCGCACTCGTGTTTCTCGGGTACCACCTCAAGCACGGGGTCCAGTCGGCCTTTCAGACATTCGGTCTGCGGACGGGCAGGTATCAGGTGCTCATCGATGTGGTCGCCATCGTCTTCTGGCTGATCATACCGCTCGGGTTTGCGGCGATCCCTTTGTATTTCCTCTGGGCTCATCTAACGGGGGTCAACTGATTATGACGACACTCGACTCGAAGATTCCGACAGGTCCCATCGAGAAGCATTGGGACTCCCACCGGTTCAACCTGAAACTCGTCAATGCCGCCAATAAGCGGAAGTACACGATCATTGTCGTTGGCACAGGATTGGCCGGCGCATCGGCGGCGGCCTCGCTTGCCGAGCTGGGATACAATGTGATTTCGCTCTGCTATCACGAATCCCCCCGCAGGGCCCACAGCATCGCGGCGCAGGGGGGTATCAACGCGCCAAAGAACTACGCCAACGACGGCGACAGTATCTACCGGCTTTTCTATGACACGGTGAAAGGCGGCGATTACCGGGCGCGGGAGTCAAACGTGTACCGTCTGGCCCAGGTGAGCGGCAGCATCATCGACCAGTGTGTTGCACAGGGCGTCCCTTTCGCGCGTGAATACGGCGGGTTGCTCGACAACCGCTCTTTTGGCGGCGCGCAGGTATCGCGCACATTCTATGCCCGCGGCCAGACCGGACAACAACTTCTTCTCGGCGCCTATTCCGCCCTCGTCCGGCAAATGGAAGCCGGCAAGATCAAGTTCCATCCACGGCGCGAGATGCTGGATCTGGTTCTGGTCGACGGCCAGGCGCGGGGGATCGTAGCCCGCGATCTTGTGACAGGCGCGCTCGAGACCTTTGTCGGCGACGCTGTGGTGCTCGCCACCGGCGGCTACGGCAATACGTTCTATCTCTCAACGATGGCCAAGGCAAGCAACGCCACCGCCATCTGGCGTGCGCACAAGCGGGGCGCCCTCTTCGCCAACCCGTGCTTCACGCAGATCCATCCCACCTGCATCCCGGTCAGCGGCTCCTACCAGTCGAAGCTCACGCTCATGAGCGAAAGCCTCCGCAATGACGGCCGGATCTGGGTGCCAAAGACGAAGGACGACTCACGGAAGCCGGCCGACATCCCCGAGGAAGAGCGCGACTACTACCTCGAACGGATGTACCCCTCCTTCGGCAACCTGGTGCCGCGCGATGTCGCATCCCGGCGCGCCAAGGAGATGTGCGACAAGGGGTACGGGGTCGGAAAGACGAAAATGGCGGTCTATCTGGACTTCGCCGACGCGATCGGAAGAAACGGGAAGAAGTGGATCGAGGAGAAATACGGCAATCTCTTCGATATGTACCATGAGATCACCGCTGAAGACCCTTACAAGAATCCCATGCGGATCTACCCCGCTGTCCATTACACCATGGGCGGCTTGTGGGTGGACTACAATCTCATGAGCACCCTTCCCGGGCTCTACGTCATCGGCGAGGCGAATTTCTCCGACCACGGTGCGAACCGCCTTGGAGCCAGCGCGTTGATGCAGGGGCTCGCCGATGGCTATTTCATTCTCCCGTATACGATCGGCGACTACCTTGCGACATCGAAGTTCAAACCGGTGAAGGCTGACGCCCAGGAATTCCGCGACGTGCAGAAAGACGTGCAGGAAAGGATCGACAAGCTCATGTCGGTCCGCGGCAACCGGCCGGCCGACGAATTCCACCGCGAACTTGGAAAGGTGATGTGGGAGTATGTGGGCATGGGGAGAAACAAAGCCGGGTTGACCAAGGCTCTCGACCTGATCCCGGAGATCCGTGAAGCGTTCTGGAAGGATGTCAAAGTTGTGGGGGCAGCGAACGACCTGAACAGCGAACTTGAGCGCGCGGCCCGCGTGGCCGACTTCCTCGAGCTCGGCGAGCTGCTCGCGTACGACGCCCTCCAGCGCAACGAATCATGCGGCGGCCACTTCCGCGAGGAATCCCAAACGGAGGACGGCGAGGCCAAGCGCGACGACAAGAATTACGCCTATGTGGCAGCCTGGGAGTTCGCCGGCGAGGGAAAGAAGCCGAAGCTCACCAAGGAACCGCTGACGTTCGAATACGTGAAACCGTCCCAGAGAAGCTATAAATGAGGAGCCACCCGGAATGAACATTACACTTCGAGTCTGGAGGCAGAAAAATCGGACAGACCAGGGACGACTGGTGTCATACACCGCGCGCGAGATACCGCCCGATGCTTCGTTCCTCGAAATGCTCGACGTCGTGAACTCCGACCTCGTGAAAAAAGGGGAAGAACCGATTGCGTTCGATCACGATTGCCGGGAGGGGATCTGCGGGAGCTGTGGGATCGTGATCAACGGACGGTCGCACGGCCCCAACCGGGGCGCCGCCACCTGCGAGCTGCGGATGCGAAGTTTTCGGGACGGTGACACAATCACCGTGGAACCGTGGCGCGCGAAGCCGTTCCCGGTCCTGAAGGATCTGGTGGTCGACCGCTCGGCGTTCGACCGGATCATGCAAGCCGGTGGCTATGTCTCCGTTAAGACGGGCGGTACTCCCGACGCGAACGCCATCCCTATTCCGAAGCCCGCCGCGGAAGAAGCCATGGACGCAGCGGCATGCATAGGCTGCGGTGCGTGCGTTGCAGCATGCAAGAACGGTTCGGCAATGCTGTTCGTCGCCGCCAAGGTTTCCCAGCTCGCCCTCCTGCCACAAGGCAACGCCGAGAGAAAGGAACGGGTGGACCGCATGATCGCCCAGATGGATGCCGAAGGATTCGGCGCCTGTTCGAACACGTACGCTTGTGAGGCAGAGTGCCCGAAGGAGATCTCCGTACAGCACATTGCTCGGCTGAACAGAGAGTATATCAGGGCCAAGGTCCTCTGAGAGTTCGCCGCTACTGATTTCCGGTGAAGGGCCCGACGCCATCGTGTCGGGCCCTTCTCTTTCACCGGAAGACCCGCGAAAACCCGGTCTCGCTGATCAGCAGTTCACAATCTCCTTACACATCTCCGGTCCGGGCGAACGATCGCACCTGTCCGCCCCTCAGCGGCATCCAGCGTTTTTTTGCCCCCGGACACACGCCGAACGGCATTCTGTGCGCGTGACTGCCTCCACCTGAGGCTCACCCTTTTCGGCTCCTTCCGCGTATCTACAGGAGAGCGTTGTCTTTCCGGACAGAATGCGCTGCGGATCTTTTGTGCATCCGACAGTTAGGCGCAACCGCTGAAAAAGGACCATGAGAGTACGGATAGTCTTGGATACGCACCTCGTAAGGATCAATGGCACCCCACGTACCGGCCGAATGAGGGAGACTATCGAAATCGATACCGCTTCCCTGGGGAACTTTCTGTCCACACTACGCCCCAATGAGCCCGCTTCTTTGATAACACGCATGCGCTGTTGAGCCGGGGCTTCTGCACGCAAGAGTAGTAGGGCAACCAGGGTCTGCCAGGAACAGCGCAGGAGGAGACTGGCAACGGGCAGAGTGTTCCCAACGGTGGCCCAGCTATTCTTGTGCCGAAGATCGCATCAACCGCTTGCCTTCCAACCATCTGGCCCTTTCCTTGCTTTTCCCGATTCAGTTAGCGTTCTTCTGCTAGTTCCCCCGTGTCGTAGCTCCTTCGGGAGAGATCGGATGTCTATGCTCCGGGTTTCACGTTCTCCCTTCATTCTCCCATTCCTATGAATTTCCTTTTTCGAAGAGCGCGCTCCCGGGCACAGGGACGGTAGGCGAACCATTAACTATGGGGGGTGCTTCGGCTGCACATTCGGAATCTTGGGAACACTCCTGACGGTGTCAGGGACGGAGATAGTGTTGCGAAACTCCTGTTAGCGAGAAGAAGGACGGGCAGACGATTCCCTCGGCAGGAGCGCAGGATGGCGTCAGGGAGTCTCTGGGCCGGTATTCTCCACGGGAGGGGGGCGCAGTCTGAGGTAAAAGCACCGGAGCATCTTTGTTCGGTCCAACACGAGCAGAGGGGTTTCGAGACGGTGGCTCAGGCGGTGATGGATCTGAACGTCCGTGTCGAGTCAATCGCTACTGCACGCAATCGCGACACATCTCCTCGAGCAAGGCATTGATATCGGGGTGTCCGGCCGCCGCCGGGGCGTGCGAGTCCAAAGACGAGGGAGATCTTTGTGCATGCCAGCGTCAGGACGGTTGCTCAAACAGCGAGCTCGACAGAGAGCATACCTGATGACCTGGAAGGCAACGATTCATTCCTCGCGCCAGCAACCTGTACTGCCACGAGCACGTATTACGGAGAGATTCGATGTCGACAAGCGAGAACAAGCTCATCATCCGGCGCTACATAGATGAAGTCATCAACACGGGGAACATCGATGACATTGACAAATTCATCTCCCCTGATTACGCCGAAGTCTATGAGGGCAAGACATACCATCTCGGAATCAACGGCGCCAAAGAGCATATTCTCGGTGTTCGCCAGACCTATCCCGATCTTCGGCTGACAGTCGAGCGACAGATTGCGGAAGACGAATGGGTCGCCACTATTATTGTAGCACGCGGCACCCATAAAGGCATTTGGCAAGGGATGAAGCCAACGGGCAAAGTCCTTATCTATTCCGGCGTTAATCTTGACAAGGTCGTTCATGGGCGAATCGTCGAGCATGGTGGGGCAGCCAATATGTTATCACCCTTACTGGAAGCAGGAGCGATTCGTGTCGTCGGACCAGACTAGTACCCCTCCAACTCAATGATTCTACACAAAAAGGGGAGCACGTTCCAACTACGAAGAATATCCCTGAGTGTTCAAAGAGTGAGTTGGAACGGCACTAGTGCTCTGTTCCTGAAATACGTTGACTGAGGCTGACGCCGTGCCTGCGGACACCGGAAAGAACAGGATCATCCTGAAGATCACGATTGACGTGGGGCAGGAAGTCCAGATTGAGCAGATCATGCTCTCGGGGAACAGTGCCTTCGACGAAGGCCAGCTGCGTGGGGTCATGGACGAGACGGTTGAAAAACAGTGGTGGAAGTTCTGGTCCTCGCCGAAACTCGACCGGAAAAAAGAGGAAGAAGACACAAAGCTGATTGTGCTGCATCATAGGAAGAACGCCTACCGCGATGCGCCGGGCCACATCCGAACGGTTTTCGATCTCACCCGGGAGCAACGCTATCAGTTTCGTATGGAAGTTTCGCGGGACGGCGAGTAGTGGCACATTCTCACCGAAGGAACGTACGAGCGGAAGGACTGGTTCATGAGCACCGTGGGTACCCGCATGACCGACGGCACGCGTACACCCGACGCCAAGAGCGTCTCCGCGTGGATCGGTTCGGAAAATCACAGGCGTTGGACGCGACTCCTGCAGTACATCGAGAGAAGCTATCCCGGTGTTTTCGTCCCTGAGTGGCTCTTCGGAGGGAAGCGGCACGGTTGGGGACTCCGCTTCAAGAAGTCGAAATCATTCTGCACCCTGATCCCCGAACGGCGCCGGCTGGTGGTTCTTATCGTGTTTGGCGGACCGGAGCGAGAAAAGGCTGAAGCCGTCTTTCACCATCTGACGCCCGCTGTCCGCAAAGCGTATCGAGAAGCGACCACATATCACGACGGAAAGTGGCTTAGTCTCACTGTCAATCGAGATGAGATTGTCGGCGACATTCAAACGCTTCTCGCCGTCAAGAGACGTGTCGTCGCTCGAAGGGAATTTTCGGACCGGCATTCCGGGACCTGAAGCGTGGCTTGGCCGGCGAGATCCTCCAGGAATTCTCTGACGATTTCTTTCGGGCGATCATTGTGGAGACGCTCCAGAGGGTTGGAGCGACAGGTTCCGGCAGCTCAAGCACTGTTGACACATTGCGAGAAGGGAACACAGGCATGCTGAGGACCGCCTTTGGATTCATCGTTATCATTCACGGACTGGTCCATCTCCTGGGATTTGTGAAAGCATTTCGGCTCGCTGACGTAAGCCAGCTCACACAAGATATTGCCAAACCAACGGGGCTGTTGTGGCTATTGGCTGCTTCATTGTTCATCATAGCGGCACTCTGCTTCTTGCTCAAGAAGGAGAGTTGGTGGATGATTGCAGTGCCTGCCATCGTGCTGTCTCAGCTTCTTATCCTGATATACTGGCAGGATGCCAGATTTGGGACGATAGCGAATGCAATGATTCTCATCGCAGCCATTCTCGGCTTTGGAGCTTGGAATTTCAATTCAATGGCAAGAACCGAATTGAAATCACTTCTTGCCCCGACAATTTCCAGGAAGCATGTGGTAACAAGGGAAATGGCTGCAAGTGTCCCTCCTGTTGTTCAGAAGTGGCTCGAACGATCTCAGATCATCGGCAAAGAAGCTCCCCAGATCATTCACCTGCAACAGACTGGAACCATGCGCACCGCCCCTGATGGTAAATGGATGCCCTTTGACGCGGAGCAATGGTTCACAACAGATCGACCCGGCCTTCTCTGGCTGGCCACTGTCGCCGCTGCGCCTGGAATCGACCTTGCGGGTAGAGACAAGTACGAGAACGGCAAAGGCCACATGCTCATCAAATTGTTGTCCCTCTTCCCTGTTGCGGATGCAAAGGGAAAGGAAATCGACCAAGGTACAATGCTGCGCTATCTTGGAGAAGTTGTCTGGTTCCCTTCGGCCGCTTTGAGCGACTACATTCGATGGGAACAGCTCGATTCCCTAAAAGCTCGAGCCACGATGACGTATGGCGGAGTTACCGGTTCAGGCGTCTACGAGTTTGCTGGAAGCGGTGATCTGGTGAGCTTTCAAGCCAACAGGTATTATGATCGCAAAGGAGGGGCTACCCTGGAAGACTGGCATATTCATACAGAGCCAGATGGTTACAAGGAGTTTGAAGGGGTGAGAATCCCTGCCAAGTTGGCGGTAACGTGGAAATTGCGCGAAGGTGATTTCACATGGCTCAACGTGGAGATCACAGATCTGCACTACATCCCGTCCATGGAATGAACAAGGATAATCGTACAACAATCGGGCGCACATCACACGGGAAGGAATGACTATGCGACAGGCTCAGGTTGGTATCTTCGCACTCGGGTTGGCCTCGTTCCTCGTTGCGGTATTCTTCATGGGGCAAACCATGGGCGATATTCTCTGGCGAGCCGGAGTAGCAGCGATGCTCGTCGACATGGTCTCCATGAAGCTCTGGTCGTCTCCGAAGCTGTAGCAGCCACACGACGGTGCGTCCCGCCGTTTCACGACCGAGGGACCTCCCGGGGCGACCGGGGCCAAAGAACCTTCCTCGCTATGACGGACTGTCGACCGATGTTCAAACGTAACCCTTGCCAAAGGAACGCTCGTGAAGCGGAGTTCTGTAGCATTTGTGTGCGTCGTCCTCACGTTCTTGCTTCTTTCCTGTTCATCCGGAAATCAGCGGACGTCACACATACCTGATAGCCCACCCGGCTCGCAGCTGGTGAAGTGCGGTGTTGTCCTGCCCATCAGCCCGCACGGTGAATGGGATTCCGGAATGGTGGAATCCCCGGCAGTGTGGTTTGACAGCGCTCGCGCCAGATACGGAATGGTGTACACAGGGTACGGCAGTACTGACTCAACAAAGCGTGGTTACAGGTTCGTGACGCGCCCGCAGATTGGCCTCGCATGGAGCGACGACCTTCGCTATTGGAACAGAGACCCCAGGAACCCGATTTTTGGAGGGAGCGGCGTCCCCGGGTCCCCCGACGCGGAAGGAACAACAGGGCCGTTTTTGTGGTTCGAGAGAGGAACGTATTATCTTTTCTATTTCGGTGTCACAGCAAAGGGTTATGAGGGGGGGACGAAAACAATGAACCTCGCTACGTCCACTGACCTCCACACCTGGAAACGGCATGAACGCAATCCCATCATTGCCCCTCAGGGGAGTGGCTGGCGCCGGGATGCAATCTGGCATCCGAATCTCGTCAAGGATGGGGACAGCTATTATCTCTTCTTCAATGCATCAGGTATGGTGAATGGACTTCAGGAGGAGTTTATCGGTTACGCAACATCAGAGGACTTGTTCCACTGGACGGTCGATGATGCCAACTCGCCGATCCTCGTCGGAAGCGCCAGGCCCGGCGCCTGGGACGCATCGGGTCGCGCTGGAGATCCAAGCGTTTATAAAGTGGGGAACACGTGGTATATGGCCTGGTACAGCTGGGACAGGAAAAACTCGGCAGACGGTCTGGCGTGGACGACCGAAGAACAATTCCCTCTGGGTTGGCGCGTGTACGACCGTAATCCGGTTCTTCGGATTGGAGAGCCTGGATCCTGCGACGCCCTCCATGCAGGAAAACCGTTCGTCTTCAGAGCGAACGGCATGCATTACCACTTCTACACCGCGGTTGCGCTCGACGAAACGCGCCAGATTGCGGTCGCCATCTGGCCCGGGCCCTGCAAATAGTCAGTTCACGAGGAACTCGCACGTGCGCGAAAAGAGAAGCATCACTCATCAACGACAGGAGAAATCGTTTGTCTGAGAACAATGACACTGCGGTTCTTTTGTGGTCATGTCCCGACAGGAAGGGTCTGGTATCACGCATATCCCACTTCGTGTTTGAGAGGGGTGGAAACATCCTCGATCTCGACGAACATGTCGATCGTCAGGAGCATATGTTCTTCTTGCGCGTAGCCTGGGATATGAGCGATTTCAGCATCGTCGCGGACAAAGTGCATGAGACGTTTCTCCCTCTTGCAGAGGAGTATGGAGCACATTGCTCTGTCAGATTTGAAAAGAAAAAGCGAACACTGGCTCTCTTTGTCTCCAAATACGACCATTGCCTTCAGGAGATTCTCTGGCGCCATGAGCTCGGGGAGTTCCATGCTACGATAGCGCTCATTATTTCAAATCATCCCGATCTGGGCTTCCTGGCGGAACGATACCACATTCCGTTCTATCATTTCCCCATAACAGAGGAAAACAGGATGTTGCAGGAAGGCAGGGAGCTTGAGTTACTGGAACAGAAACGGACCGACACGATCATCCTCGCCCGCTACATGCAGATCCTCTCTCCCGAGTTCGTGGCGAAATATCCTCACACAATTGTGAATATCCATCATTCTTTTCTCCCCGCCTTTGTCGGGGGAGATCCGTACCGGCAGGCCTATGAACGAGGCGTGAAGATCGTCGGCGCCACCTGTCACTACGTCACGGAGGCTCTTGATGAAGGGCCGATCATCGAACAGGATATCATTCGGATATCGCACAAGGATTCGCTGGAGGATTTGATACGGAAGGGCCGGGATCTGGAACGAATGGTCCTGGCGCGGGGCGTCCGACTGCACCTGGAGGATCGGGTGCTCGTTCACGGAACGAAGACTGTGGTGTTTGACTGACGGGTCCACGTGTTCTGCAGAAGACAATTCGGCTGACCGCCAGGAATGCGAGCTGCTACGGCGACCTGTGTTCACATTCTGCCCTCATTCTCGCGAAGCGAGGTACCTTCGTCCTCTGCGATGGAATTCATTGAACGGTTGGGTGAAACCAAATGGAGATGTCGGAGGCACTCTCTTCCGTGTTGGTGTTAGCCGTTCTCTTTCTTGTTGTTGGTGTGTTCATCAGAGTGTCGATTGGATTACGTCGAGGGGGTGGCAGTCTGACGACAACAAGCTTGGGCGCAACGGACGGGTTCCTCAATAAGGAGAAAAGCAAGGCCGCGGAGACCATTGTCAATGAGAACGCCGGAAAGAAGTTCGAGGCACAGCAATCCGCAGGCCAAAAGACTGTGGATCTCGTCACGGGCCGGAATGAGCTCTCCGAAGGCACACGTGCACGCGATGGGACATCACTGCCGGCAAGAGAGGCCAGAGTCTCCCGGCACATATGAACCGTGACCAGGGCCCGTGCGACGATGGCCCTCTCGAGACAAATGAGTTGTCGGATCGAACCTGACCCTCGGATCGACCACCAGCTGCAGGCGCATCGGGTGCCCCATCGCGGAAGTTATGAGACGCATTATTACGGAGCCGGAGTCTCCGGCCCCTTCGCGGGGACTACGGCACCTGCAATGGACCGCAACGACGGTTGCCGCATTTGCCATTCTGCCGTTTGGGATCTACATTCAAGAAAACGCGTCAACAGGAGGACCACTGTCAATGGTTTACAAGAATTGTCAAAGCTGCGGAATGCCCCTGTCCAAAGATGAAAAGCGGGGCGGGACCGAGGCGGACGGAACAAAGAGCACGATGTACTGCAGCCATTGCTACCAGAACGGCACGTTGACGCTCCCCGATATGACGGCGGA
>Ga0209253_10000822_pt1 | contig 26901 bp, 26 predicted proteins | sample FrelakmetBRP12BR_FD_187145 | JGI IMG/M metagenome (GOLD analysis project Ga0209253, IMG submission 187145) | Freshwater lake sediment microbial communities from the University of Notre Dame, USA, for methane emissions studies - BRP12 BR (SPAdes)... | ecosystem: Environmental > Aquatic >...
GCGCCCGCCGTGGCGCTGGTGGACATGGCGCTGTGGCCGCTGCTGCTGGTCTTGCTCGCGCCGGCGCTGTGGCGCGTGCCGAATCGGCTGTACCGCCTGTTGCTGCCGATCCTGCTCGCGCTCGCGCTGGCCAACGGGGTCTACCACGCGGCGGTGCTGGCCGGCGACGCAGCGCAGGCCGGGCGCGCGCTGCGTGGCGCGGTGTGGGCGCTGCTGGTGCTGTACACACTGAAGGGCGGTTTGCTGACACCCGTCTTCACCGGCAATGCGTTGCGCGCGCTGGGCCGTGGCGAGCAGGCGCGTTTCGTGATGCCGCTCGAAGCGCTGGCGCTGGCGCTGCTGGTTGCGTTGTCGATCGCCGACCTTTGCGCCGCACCGTCACTCGTCACCGGCGCGCTGGCTGTCGCGTGTGCGGCGGTGCACGGCGCGCGCGTCGCGCGCTGGCGCGGCTGGCGCGTTGCCGACCAGCCGTTGCTGCCGACGATGCACCTCGGCTTTGCCTGGCTGCTGCTCGCGCTCGTGCTCAAGGCCATGGCCGACCTCGGCGGCCTGGTGCCCGAGGCGGCGTGGCTGCATGCCTTTACGGTCGGCGCGCTCGGCCTGATGATGCTCAGCCTGATGACGCGCGTGTCGCTGCGCCACACCGGGCGCGCACTCGGCACGCCGCCGTTGCTGCGCGCTGCGGCCATCGCGATGTTCGCCGCCGCTGCGCTGCGCTTGGCCGCCACGGTGCACGGCCTCGGCCCGGGGGTTGTCGCGCTCGCGGCCGGCCTGTGGGCGCTGGCGTTGGTCGCCTACCTGCTGCGCTTCGGGGCGGTGCTCGTGGCGCCGAGCTTGCCGCGTGGGGGCTGAGCGCGGTTGTATCGCAGGTCGGGTGGCTCCCCGCTACCGGCTCTTCGGTCCACCGAGGGGCGGCCGGTTCTTGCGGTAGGAGTTCTTCAGGGCGATCTTGCCGTCTCGGAAGGTGAACAGATCGCAACCATGGACTTCGACGCGGGTGCCGTCGGCCCGTGTGCCGGTGAATGTCCACTCTGATACGCCGCGCTCGCCGCAGACGAAGTGGCGCGCGCCACCCCAACGTGCATCGGGGAAGGTGGCCCAGACTTCGGTATAGGCGGCCCGCACCGCATCACGGCCGGCACAGCGGGTGCCGCAGACCTCGGGGCCCGCCGACGCCTCGAAAACGCAGTCGTCGGTCATGAACGACATCAGGGCATCGGCGTCGTGGCGATTCCAAGCATCGGCAAATGCCTGCAGAGTCTCGACGGTGACATTCGCGACGGGTTCGGGCATGTTCCATCTCCTCGATGCATTGGCTCGATCAGTAGGCGTACCTGGCAACGGCCTTCTCGTCCCACGCGATCCCTTGACCCGGCCGGTCCGGAATGTTGAGAAAGCCGTTCTCGATCTTGAAGGGTTCCTGCAGCAGCGGATCGGCCCAGTCTTGCCACTCCAGCCAGTGCGCCGTATCGGTGACCCGCATGAGGTGTGCCGCGATCTCGGGGTACAGGTGCGAAGACATCGGGACGCCTGCGGCGCTTGCGATCGCCGCCGCGCGCAGCCAGCCGGTGACGCCACCGATCCGCATCAGGTCCGGCATGACGAGGTCTCCCGCGCCCGCCAGCAGCGCCTGGTACATCTGGCGCGGGCCGTAGAAGTTCTCGCCGAGCTGCAGCGGAGTCTTCAGCTCGCGCGCCAGTCGTGCGTAGCCGGGGATGTTGTCGTAGGTGATCGGCTCTTCGAACCAGTACAGACCGTGATCGTCGAGCGCGTGGCAGCGCAGCAGCGCGTCACCCAGGGACAGACCCTGGTTGAAGTCGCACATCAGCTTGACGTCGGCGCCGACGGCGTCGCGGACGGCGGCGATGCAGGCGATATCGTCGTCCAGCCGATCCCGGCCGAGTCGCAACTTGAGCGCCGAGAAGCCGCCCTCACGGACCAAGGCTTCGGCTTCGGCACCGATCGACTCGATCGGTGTCAGCCACAAGCCGTTGCTGTTGTACGCAGGCACCGGGCCGATGGTGCCTCCCAGATACTCGGCGAGCGGCTTGCCCGCGGACTGCGCGAGAGCGTCCCACGCAGCCATGTCGATGCCCGAGACGGCGATCAGCGTCAAGCCCTCGCGCCCGATCAGGTGGAGTGCGCCGATTCCCCTGCGGTACTCGTCGAAGGGCGCGACCGGTTCGCCCTTGAGCGCCCGCGCACGATCCTCGATCATCGGGACGATGTATCGCGCAGACTGCTTGATGTAGGGCTCGAGGTAGCTGCGACCCACGACGCCTTCGTTCGTTTCCAGGTCGATCAGGATGATCGGCCACTCCTGGAACACACCGACCCGGGACACGATCGGCCGTTTCAACGGTACGAGTACGGGTCGCGCGCGAACGTTGCGGACAGTGAGCTTGTTCGAATTCATCCGATCCCCCTTGACGGCGCGCCGGCGGCAACCAGTGCCGCAGGTTGCGCCCGTTCCGGGCTCGGCGCAACTGCAGGCGCCCCAGGCTGGATCATGCCTTCATGGTTTGTGTCGGGGCGCGGCGTCGAGGACGAGTTGGGTCTGCGTGACCACCGCGCAGAGCTTGCCGGCGGCGTTGCGCACCGACGTCTGCCAGACCATGGTCGTCCGGCCTCGGTGCAGGGCAACGCATTCGCCGGTGACGGTCGTGCCTACCGGGGCTGCGGCGATGAACTTGGTGCTCGAGTCGGTGGTCGTGGTGCGCTTGTAGGGGCCGAGATTCACGATCGTCCCCACGGCACCGAGGGTGTCCGCGAAGGCCATCGTCGCACCGCCATGCAGGATTCCTCCCGTGGTGCACAGGTCGGGTCTGACCGGAAGCTCGGCGACGACACGGTCCTCGCGCACCTCGGTCAGGCGAATCCCCATCAGCCCGGGAAACAGTTCGTCGAAGACGCCGTGAATCGCCGCGATGTCGTGCATGGTGGCTCCGGCGGTGTCAAAGATCGAGCACGCAGTCGAGTCCGCGATGGACGCCGACGAGCGTGGAGACCTTCCGGATGGCGAGCAGGGCGCCGTCGGCATACGGGCGCGCGCTGTTCCCCGACTCGTGACGGATCGTCAGCTTCTGGCCGGCGTGCTTGCGTGCGACCGCGGCGAGGAGGGCCAGGTCGGCTGTCTTGGCGATCGGTCGCGCCAGCGCGGAACCCGCCCAACCGGTTGCGCCTGCAAGGCAGACATTGAGCGTCATGGAGTTTCCCTTCAGCGCAGGTCTACGCGCGGCGCTCGAACGCGAGCTTCACGCCGAGCGCGACGAGGATCGTGCCGCTGACGCGATGAATCCAGACCAGCACACTCGGCCGCGCGCGCAGCCAGGCCGACAACAAGCCGGCAAACAGCCCGACCGGCCCCTTGACGAGGAAGGTGAGCGCGGCAAAGAGCAGGCCGAGAACCAGCACGGCCAGTGTCGGGCGGCTGGCGCCAGGCAGGACGAACTGGGGCAGGAACGCGAAATAGAAGACGGCGATCTTCGGGTTAGACAGGTTGGACAGCGCCCCGTCGGTGAACAGTTTGAGCGGCGACCGTTTCGACGACGCCTGAACGACCAGCTCGCTGCTCTTGCTGCGAAGCAGTGAAATGCCGATGTAGACGAGGTACGCCGCGCCGACGAATTTCAGCGCCAGGAACAACCACTCCGAAGCGCGAAGCACGGCCCCCAGGCCCAAAGTCGCGAGGATCGTGTGGCCGACCAGACCGACGCTGACGCCTGCGGCCGTGGCGACGCCCGCGCCCGGCCCCTGGGCGATCGAGCGCGACATGACGAGAACCATGTCCTGCCCCGGCGTGACGATGACCACCAGCGACGCGACGACGAACAGCAGCCAGGAGACTTCGAGCATGCGCGCATTCTCGCGCAGAGGGTCGATGCCAGGCTTCCCGGTCACGTCGCACATCGATGACGCGAACGCATCGATGCAAGAGTAGCCGTCCTCATCGCGGCTGGACAGGTGGCGACAACGCGGCCTGCAGGGCGGCGCTCATGTCTGCAGGCAGCGATGAGGTGCCCTTGATGACCATCGCGCCACCATTGCGCCAATGCGTCTGCACGCTGGCGAGTGATGTGCCGGCGCGTGCATCGATCGCGTTGAGCCCGAACACGACCTCGGTTTCGCCCTCGACCAGAGCGGCCGAGCCGAGCAGCTTCACGATCGGGCCGAGCTCGCGGACGGTGACCACGAGCACCCGGTCCGGCCTGAGGTTGGCCGCGGCGGCAAGCGCCAGCAGCTCTTGCGTACTTGGCGTGGCAGCGGAACCACCGCCGGAAAGACGCCGGACCTCGTACCTGGCAAAGCACCCCGAGGATGCGAAAAAGCTCTCGATGCCCTGGCGCGCCGCCTCTTCACGCTGCGGCACATCCTTCTGGTCTGGGCGCCAGATCGGCCCCCAGAGCACCAGCGCCGACAGGTTCTCGCTGCGCGCCTGGCACAACGGCGCCGTGGGCGCGGTTCCAGAGGTTTCGACGGTCGTCGACGCGCAGCCAGCCAGCAAGGCGCAAAGACCGAGGCGGGCGGGGGCAGACGAGCCGAACATGCGGTGAGTCTACCGAGGCGGTGTTGCGTCGATGCGGTTGTGCATCGGGCAGGCACAACTGCTGCGCAACGAGCGATGCAGATGCACCGGTGCCGTTGAACATGCCCCGCGGCACGGCCGCGGGGCCGACCGAACCTGCGCGCCCTAAGCCGCTTCCTTCATCGAAGGCAACCCGGCAAGCGCCATCGCGAGTTCGGCCTCGTCGTAGTTGAGGTCCTGCAGCTTGCCGCCGAAGTAGTCGATGTAGGCCTGCATGTCGAAGTGGCCGTGCCCGCACAGATTGAACAGGATCGTGCGTGCCTTGCCTTCCTCGCGGCATTTGATCGCCTCGTTGATCGCGCCCCGCACCGCGTGGTTCGCTTCGGGTGCAGGGACGATGCCTTCGGCGCGCGCGAACTGCACGCCGGCGTCGAAGCAGGCCACCTGGTGATAGGCGGTGGCCTCGATCAGCTTGAGCTCGAGCAGGTGACTCACCAGCGGCGCCATGCCGTGGTAGCGCAGCCCACCGGCGTGAAAACCCGGCGGCGTGAACGTCGACCCCAGCGTGTGCATCTTGGTCAGCGGCGTCAGGTGCGCCGTGTCGCCGAAGTCGTACGCGTACTTGCCGCGCGTCAGGCTCGGGCAGGCCGCGGGTTCGACCGCGACGATGCGCACCTTCTTGCCGCCCCGCAGCTGTGCGCCGAGGAACGGAAACACGATGCCGGCGAAGTTCGAGCCGCCGCCCGTGCAGCCGACGATCACGTCGGGGTAGTCGCCGGCCATCTCCATCTGGGCCATGGCCTCCTGGCCGATGATGGTCTGGTGCATCAGCACATGGTTCAGCACGCTGCCGAGCGCGTACTTGGTGTCGTCGCGCTGCGCCGCCACCTCCACGGCCTCGGAGATCGCGATGCCCAGGCTGCCCGGGTGGTCGGCGCGCTGCGCGAGGATCGCGCGGCCCGACTGCGTTTCGCTCGATGGCGATGGGATGCAGCGCGCGCCGTAGGTCTCCATCAGTGCGCGGCGGTACGGCTTCTGGTCGTACGACACGCGCACCATGAACACCTGCACCTCGATGCCGAACACGCTGCCGGCGAACGCCAGCGACGAGCCCCATTGCCCGGCGCCGGTCTCGGTGGACAGGCGCCTGATGCCGGCCTCGCGGTTGTAGAAGGCCTGCGGAATGGCGGTGTTGGGCTTGTGGCTGCCGGACGGCGACACGCCCTCGTACTTGTAGTAGATCTTCGCCGGCGTCTTCAGCGCCGCTTCGAGGCGGCGCGCGCGGTACAGCGGCGACGGCCGCCACTGGCGATAGACCTCGCGCACCGGTTCGGGGATGTCGATGTAGCGCTCGGTCGACACCTCCTGCTTGATCAGCTCCATCGGGAACAGCGGCGCCAAGTCGCCGGGGCCGATCGGCTGGTGCGTGCCCGGGTGCAGCACGGGTGGCGCCGGCTTCGGCAGGTCGGCCTGGATGTTGTACCAGGTCTTGGGAATCTGCCCCTCGTCGAGCAGGTACTTGATCGTCTCGCTCATGTCTACTCCTCGTGTTTGCGGTGAAGTGAGCGGCCTACGTCACATCGGTGATCAAGCCGTTGCGCATACTGCGGTGCGGTCCCGCTGGTTTATTGATCTTACGCAAAAAGACCCGGGATCGGCCAGCGGAGAGTGCTTTCACCTATGGGTACTCCGGCCGCGCCGCAAACCCCACCGTCGTTGCCGGATCTGCGCGTCGTCGCGGTGGCCGATCTGCTGCTGCACGAGCAGCACGACACGCAGCGCAGCGAACCGCTGCTGCGGCGGCTGCAGGCGGACCAGGTGTTGCGCAACCCGCCCATCGTGGCGGCGATCGACGGCGACAGCCGCTTCGTCGTCCTCGACGGCGCCAATCGCGTGACCGCCTTCGAGCGCATGGACTTGCCGCACATCGTGGTGCAGGTGGTCGACTACGGCGATGTCGAACTGGCGCTAAACAGCTGGCATCACCTGGTCACCGGCCTCGCGCGCGAGGTATTCAACGGACAGCTAGAGCGCCTGGCCGGGTTGATCATCGAGCCGGCGTCGCTGCTGCACGCGCGCGCCCAACTGGCGCGGCGCGAGGCGCTGGCGTTCATCGTCCATCCCGGGCAAGACGTCCGCACGGTCTGCGTCGACGGCACGCTGCACGAGCGGGTGGCGCGCCTGAACGACATGGTCGATATCTACCGTTCCAGCGGCCGCATCTTTCGCGTCGATACCGACCACCTGGAGGGCCTGCTGCCGCACTACGACGATGTGACGGCGCTCGTCGTCTTCGCGCGCCATGATCCGGCGGAGATCATCGAGCTGGCCCGCCTCGGTGCGCGGCTGCCGGCCGGCATCACGCGGCACGTGATTCAGCGGCGCGCGCTGCGCGTCGATATTCCGCTCGCCGAGCTGCGCGAGGCCAAATCGCTGGCCGACAAGAACGCGGCGCTCGACGTCTGGGTGAAGAGCAAGGTGGAGCGCAAGCAGGTGCGCTTCTACCAGGAGTCGACGTTCCTGTTCGACGAGTAGCCGCTCTGCGCCGGGCTCATGCCCGGCCGCATGAGATGCGGGGCTGCGGGAGCCGGGCGCGACCGTGCAATGTCAGCGGCAAGGCAGCTACTGGCCACGGCTGCGCGGGTCCACGCCAGCCAGCGTCAGCAGGTCCACCATGTCGAACTCGCCGCTTCCGCGGCGCGACGGCAGCGTCGGTCGCCAATGGGGATCGCTCGCTAGCCAGGAATTGCGGTCGGTCTGCATCAGGCCGATGATCACTTCGCCGACGATACGCCCACCCACCGGGCCCAGGTGCTGACCGCTGGCAAACACCGCAGCCTCTTTGAGGACGTAGTACCACAGCGGTGTGTTGGCATCGAGGCCGACGCCGTAGCCGGACAACTCGGCGAGGTCGCCACGCCGCAGCGCTGGCACGCCGATGGCCTCGGCAATGCGTTGACCCGAGGGCAGTTGCCAGGTCAGATGGCGCAGCAGGTTGCGTTGCGGCAGCGATGTCGGTTGCGAACCGTCGGCGATCGCCCCCAGCGGCAGTTGGAACAGCGGCGTTGAAAGCCGCGTGTCGATCAACTTGCGCGGCTTGACCTCGCCGTCACCGAAGTCGAAGAAGGTCTGCCAGCCGACGAAGCGGCGCGCCGAGCGTGCACCGCCGCGCAGATCTTCCGGGTCGAGCTGCCTTTCGGCGCGCGGGTCGAAGATGAAACCGAAGAATGGCCCGCCGCGATCGCCCTTCAGGTTGGCGCGGTATGAAGGCCGCACCAACGAGTGGCCGAAGCGGTATGCCGCGCCCTGGAACTCCACAGGCATTGCAGCGCTGCTTCCGTCGTGCGGCCGGTACAAGCGCCGGCCGCGCCACAGGATGTCGTCCACCATCGCGCGGCCGATGAACGACGGCAGCAATTCGTGCAACACGATCCAGTGGTAGTGCCAAGTCGTCAGGCGTCGCGCCTGCGTGAATATGCCAGTGGCATCGGTCTCGCCCGAGGCGCGCAGCCGATCGACCATGCGGTTGTGGAAGAGCTGGAACGCCGCATGCAGGCCGGCCAGGATCACGTGTTCGTCATTGCGCGGGTCGCCGATGAGCGCCCTGCCGGTCGCGTCGCGCGGCAGATCCTCGAAAACGCCGCCACTTTCGAGCCGAAAGCGCGCCCGGTCGCTCGGGTCGAAGAACTGCGGGTCGACCACCGGGCCGCGGCCATAGACCGAGTCCAGGTCGAGCGCTGGTACACGCGCGTTCGGCGATGCACGCGGTTCGGTCGGCACACCCAGCGGCGAGCTGGCGTCGAAAGTCATGTCGTGGTCGACGAACTGGCCGAGGAAGGTGCTGCCTGCATTGCCGTTGGGCATGGCTGCGTTCGGGTTGTTCGCGCTCAGCGCAGGGTCGGTGATCAGCGCGATCGGGCCTGCCGACAAGGGGTCATTGGCGTCCATCAAACCTGCGGGCCGGCCGAGATCCGTCAGCGCAGCGATGACCTGCGGCGATGCTGCCGCAAATGGCGGCAGGCCTGGGAACAGGCGCGTGAAACGATCGGGCGACGTGAACGCCGCGCGCACCGGATCGGCCAGCGCCCAAGGGCAATGCGAGACCAGAGTCGCGATCGCAGCGCCGCTGAGCAGGCGGCGCCGCTCGGCGGATCTGCTGTGGACTTGGCGGAGGTAGTCAGTTGCCATGCAGGGCTCCCGGTGGATGCGCGTGTCTCGCGCTGCACTGCAATCAGGCCACGCACCCGGTTCCCGGGGCAACTTAATCGTTCTTAAACGATTAAGCTGCCCACCTGTTGTGGCAACCGGTTGCCCCGTGAACACGACCTGTTCCGACTACCGTTTCGGGCGTTTCTCGTTGCATCCTGCGCAGCGGCAGTTGCTCGTCGATGGCCAACCCGCCAGGGTCGGTGCGCGCGCCTTCGACATGTTGCTCGCACTCGTCGAGCACCGCGACCGGCACGTGAGCAAGAAGGAATTGCTCAACCGCGTGTGGCCCGGCGTTGTCGTCGAGGAGAACAACCTCGAGGTCCACATCTGGTCGCTGCGCAAGATATTGGGCACGCAGGCGATCGCGACCATTCCCGGGCGCGGGTATCGCTTTGCCGCCCAGCTCGACGAAGAGGCACCGACAGCCACGCTGGCTGTGATCCCACCACAGGCACTGAAGACCAATCTGCCCGAGCGCCTGCCGCGGCTGATCGGCCGCGAGGGCGACCTCGAGGCGCTGCGTCATCTGGTCGAGCAACACCCGCTGGTCACGATCGTCGGCACGGGTGGCATCGGCAAGACACTGCTCGCGCAGCACCTGCTCGACGCCGCACGATACAGCCGGCCGCACGGCGTGTGCTGGGTCGAACTGGCGCCGTTGAGCGACGCGTCGCTGGTTGTCGGCACGATTGCGAGTGCTCTGGGTGTGCAGATCAGCGGGGGCGATCCGCTCGGCGCTCTAGCGAGCATGGTTGCGCCGCTGAAGATGATCATCGCGCTCGACAACGCGGAGCACCTCAGCGATGAAGTGGCGCGCGTGGCGGGAGCGCTGCTCGTGCGTGCGCCGAGGGCAACCATCGTCGTCACCAGCCAGGCGCCGCTGAAGCTGGCGCGCGAGCACCTGCACCGGCTCGGCCCGCTCGCCACCCCCGAGCAGGAGGTGTCACCGACCGAAGCGCTGGACTACGGTGCGGTCGCGCTGTTCACCACGCGGGCCCAGGAGAGCCAGCGCCGGTTCGAACTGAGCGACGCCAACGTCGACGCGGTTTGTACGGTGTGCCGGCGGCTCGACGGCAGCGCGCTGGCGATCGAACTGGCCGCGGCGCGGGTACCGCTGCTCGGGGTGCAGCGGCTGGCCGAGTCACTCGACGAACGGCTGCACTTGTTGACCAAGGGACATCGCGATGCGCCGGTGCGGCAGCAGACCTTGCGCGCGGCGCTCGAATGGAGCCACGGCCTGTTGAACGCACATGAGCAGCTCGTGTTCCGCCGCCTGGCCGTATTCGCCGGCGGCTGCACGCTCGAACTCGCGCAGGACGTGCTGGTCGACGACAGGCTGGAGCGTTGGCTGATGCTCGATGCGCTCGATGCGCTGGTCGATCGATCGCTGGTGGCGGCGAGCGGCGCCGCGCTGCCGCGCTACCGCCTGCTCGAATCGCCGCATGCGCTGGCGTGCGAATCGCTGGCAGCCAGCGACGAAGAAGCACCGCTGCGCGCGCGCCATGCCACCGCTGTGCAGGCGCGCTTCGGGAAGATCTACGACGAATACAGCTGCGGCATGCGCGGCAACGATGAGATGCGAGACCTGCTCGAACCCGACCTCGACAACGCCCGCGCGGCCATGGACTGGGCGCTGCGCCACTCGCCGGCGCTCGCGGTGGCGCTGGCCCCGCTGCTGAGCGGCGCGCTCACCACTCGCCGCATTGGCGAAGGCCACCGCATGTGGCAGGCCACCGAAGCCTGCTTGAGCGACGACCTGCCCCTGCCGCTGCGTGCGGATTGGGCCGTAGGCGCAGCGCTCTTTCACACGCACCGCAATTCCGCCCTCGCACAAGCCTGCGCGCAGCGCGCCGCCGACATGTGCCGGTCCCTCGGCAATACGCAGGGCCTGGTACGTGCCCTGTCCGTCCTGGCCCGCGGGCGCAGTGCGGATGCCGTCGACCTACAGCGCACGGCGCTCGACGAACTGCAGCGCCTGGTACGTCCCGACTCGCCGCCGGTGCTGCGCGTGTTCAGCACGACAGCCGAATGCATGTTCGCCTACCACCATGGTGAGCTGCAGCGCGCCGAGACGCTGCTGCGCCAGTGGTTCGTCCTGTCCGAACAGGTGGGCTCCCAGGGGGACCGTGATGCGGTGCGCAACAACCTGGCCGAGCTGGCGCTGGCCAACGGCAACGCGGCCGAGGCGGTGCGGCAGGGCCGCGAACTGGAGCATGACTGGAGCGGTTCGCGCGACATTCGTTCGCTCGCCACCGCACGCATGAACCTGACCGCGGCGCTGCTGGCCTGCGACGACGTGTCTGCGGCACGCGAGACAGCGCAGCGCGGCTGGCCCTTGGCGGCGCAGTTCGCGCTGCAGCCGTATTGGGTCGATTCGCTGGCGCTGCTGGCCGCCCTCGAAGGCCGCGCCCGCGCAAGCGCCTGCCTGCGGGGGCACAGCGATGCCGGCTATGCCGCCATCGCCGAGCAGCGCGAGGCGACCCAGATGCGCTCGGCCGCGCGCGCCGAGGCGATCTCCCGCGCAGCGCTCGGCGACGCCGCCTACGAAGCCCTGCGGCTCGAGGGTGCGCAGCTGTCGCACGAGCAGGCCGGCGTGCTGGCCTTCGAGCACAGCGACGCCAACTGAAGCCGGACCCGGGACCGCGCCTGCGTGCTGGCTGACGCCTGGCAATTGACTGAGGCGCCTGCGAGGTTTCGGGCTCGGGGCCTCAGTGGAGACCCTCGTACTTGGCCATCAGCTCCTCGGGGCTTTCGACGAAGTCCGGGTTCTGCACGATGCAGTCGGCCGGGCAGACCAGCTTGCACTGCGGCTCGTCTTCGGCGCCCACGCATTCGGTGCAGCGCAGCGCGTCGATCACGTAGACCGGGCTGCCGACGCTGATCGCTTCGTTCGGGCACACCGGCTTGCAGGCGTCGCAGGCGGTGCAATCGTCGTTGATGAGCAGGGCCATGGCGCGAATTCCCTTGTGTCTGGCGGCCGTTCACGCAGCGGCGCGCTCTTCGAGTTCGAGCAGCTTGCGGTGGCGGTAGCCGCCCCACAGCGCCGCACCGATCGCTCCGGCGTAGATCGAGTCGGCGTGGCTGACCGCCGTGACGGCGATCTTCTCGTTGACCATCTCCTCGCTGATCGCGGCCAGCAGGCCGGTGTCGAGCGCCAGGCCACCGGTCAGCAGCGCGGTGCCGGTCTTGATGCCGGTGACCTTGAGCAGCTTGACGATGCGCGACGCCATCGACAGGTGGATGCCCTTCAGGATGTCGGGCGTGGCGATGCCGCGGCTGACCATGTTGATGACGTCGGTCTCGGCCAGCACGGCGCAGATCGAACTGACCTTCTCGGGGTTCGTCGATGATTGCGACAGCGGGCCGATCTCCTCGATCGCCACGCCGAGGTAGCGCGCGATGTTCTCGAGGAACTGGCCCGAGCCCGAGGCGCACTGGCTGGTCATCTTGTAGCTCAGCACCTTGCCGCGTTCGTCGACGTAGATCGCGCGGCCGTTCAGCGCACCGATGTCGACCACCGCGCGTGCCGACGGGTCGAGAAAGATACCGCCGCGCGCGTGCGTGGTCATCGAATAGAAGTGGCCGGTGGCGAACTTGACGTTCTCGCCCTCGCCGGTGGTGGCGGTGTATTGAATGTCGCCCGCGGCCAGGCCAGCCTCGGCCAGCACGCCGTCGTAGCCTTCGCGCGCCAAGGTCATGGGGTCGCGGCTGCGGATGCGCTCGCAGCGCTTGGCCAGCCACTGCGGCGCGCCCTCGCCGTGCCGGAACAGCACGGATTTGACGGCGCCCGAGCCGATGTCGATGCCGATGGTGTGGATCATGCCCAGCCCCTATGCCCTTGCCTCTACCGCCTTGCCCTCTTCGACCACCGCGCGCCAGGCGAACGTGGCGCCGCCGAGCGCGCCGGTGTAGATCGAATCGGGGTCGATGTTGAGCGTGACCTCGCCGTAGTTCTCTTTGATCAGTTCCTTCAGCGACTTCACGGCCGCCTCGTTCTTGGCCACGCCGCCGGTGAAGGTGAACTGGTCGCGCACGCCGCCCGAGCGCGCCAGGATCGACATCGCGCGCAGGATGATGGCGCGGTGCAGGCCGGCCATGATGTCCTCGCGCTTGTCGCCCAGGCTCAGGCGGTCGCGCAACTCGGCGCCGGCGAACACGGTGCAGGTGCTGTTGATACGGATGGTCTTGGTCGACTTCATCGCCATCGGCCCCAGCTCGTGCAGGCCCATGTTCATCTCGTCGGCGATGTAGCCGAGGTAGCGCCCGCAGCCGGCCGCGCAGCGGTCGTTCATCTGGAAGCTCTCGACGATGCCGGCCGGATCGACCTGGATCGCCTTGGTGTCCTGGCCGCCGATGTCGAGCACGGTGGCGGTGCGCGGGTACATCACATGCGCGCCCAGCCCGTGGCACAGGATCTCGGAGCGGATGTGCTCCTTCGAGAACGGCAGCCGCGCGCGGCCGTAGCCGGTGCCGACCACATAGGCCTCCTCCAACTCGGTGTCGAGGATGCCCTTGATCGGCGCCTCGACCTGCGTGCGGCGCGCGGTGGTCTCGGGCAGCGCTGTGAAGGTGCGTTCCAGCGCCGCCAGCAGGTGGCGGCGGATCGAGTCGGCGTAGACGCGGTTCTCGACCTCGATGATCGAGCGGTCGAACAGGTTGAGCAGATAGTCGTAGCGCGTGCCGGCCTCCTTGGCCACAGCCTCGCCGGTGGCCAGGTACTGGCTGCCGGCGATGTCGCGGAAGAAATCGCTCTTGCGCTTGGCGCCGGGCGCGAACAGCAGCGGCGCCTCCTTCGTCAGGCGCCGGAACACCTCGGCCAGCGCGTCGCCGACCGCGCCGGCGCTGTCGCCGAAGTGGGCCGTGGCCAGGCTGCGCCGGCAGGTCTGCTCGAGGTCGGCGAGCTGCTCCAGGTACTGCTCGGAGCGGAAGTCGCGTTCGAGCTGGGCCAGAAAGCCGTCGAGCGCGCCATTGAGTGCCTTCGTGTTGCCCAGCGCCTGGCGAAACAGATGGAAGCGGCTGTTGACCAGCGCCTCCTGCTTGGCGATGGCCGCCGCGGTGTCGTAGTTCGAGCGCGAGTTCGTGATGCCGCGGCCGAGCACGTTCTGGTTCTCGTCGACCACCACCGCCTTGGTGGTGGTGGAGCCGAGGTCGATGCCGATGAAGCAGCGCATGGTGCCTCCTCAGTGTGCCGACGCGATCGGGATGATCGACGGGCCGTGACTGCCCATGCCCATCCCCGCGCCCGCAGCGCCGCGCTTGGCCTTGACCATCTGGAAGTAGCTCTCCAGCCGGTTCTTCACGTTGGCCGCCGAGAAGTAGCGCGGGTCGACCAGGTCGGTCTCGATGAAGGCGGCCGGCTTGCCGGTGCGCTTTTCGACCTCGCGCAGGATCAGCAGCTGTCCGGCCGAGAAGCTGTTGCAGCTCTTGATCGAGTTGATCAACAGGCCGTCGGCCTGGTATTCGTCGATGTAGCGGCAGATCATATCGACGCGCGAGGGCAGGTTGAGGTTGGTGTAGCAGCCCAGGCAGTAGTCGGCCAGCGATTCGAGCGGATGATCGGGGTCGTGGCGGAAGCCGAAGTCGTACAGGCCGCCGACCTTGGCGTAGGTGGAGGAAACCACCACCGCGCCCTCGTCGTAGAACATCTTCCAGAAGTCGCGGAAGTTGGTCCAGTTGGGCGGGCCCTCGACGATCAGCCGGTACTTCTCTTCACCCATGTCGCCTTCTGGTGTGATCGGGCCCTTGCCATCGCGCACGCGCTGCTCGATCTCGCCGCGCAGCACGCGGTAGAACTGGGTCGCCTCGGGCGTGCCGCGGAAGGCGGTAAAGATCGGCCCGATGTAGTAGACCGCGCCGAAGTAGCCGTCGATCGGCGAGGGCCGGTGCTTGGCCGACTGCAGCACGGCCACCAGGTCTTCCTCGGCCTTGACCGACTCCTTCATGTACTGGCGCAGGCGGTCGATGTCGAACTTGACGCCCGAGACGCGCTCGAGCGCCGGGATCACCGTCTCCTTGAGCTGCCTGACCACGTACTCGCGCATGTTGGGCGCAATCCGGCCCTCTCCCTGGTAGGGCACGTGCAGCATGACGGTCTCGCAGCCGTACTTGTGGCGGATCAGCTCGAACCACTTCATGAAGGTGAAGCAGCCGGTATAGCTGAGCAGCAGGATGTCTGGCGTGGGCAACACATCGCCGGTGGGGCCGATCTCGCCGCCCATCATCATGCCGAGGTCGGCCTTGACGTAGGTGCAGACGTCCTCGCTCTGGCCGTCGCGCTCGGCGTCCATGATCATCTTGCCGCTCTTCTTGCGCATGCCGTTCTGCAGCGCGTTGGTTTCGGGCAGGCTGCGCGCGAAGTCGAAGCACATCAGCAACTCGTTCAGGTTGCCCGGCACGAAGGTCGCCGACACCTTGCGGTTGTTGGCGCGCGCGGTGGCAAGCTCCATGTAGTTCTGGTTGATGAGCTCCTTCTGCAGGTTCATCGCGTCGTCTTTTTGCACCGGCGCGGCAGGCTTCTTGGCAGTGCCCGTGGGTTTGGGCATGGCGATGGGCGTGTTCATTGCCGTGTCTCCTCATTGGTGTTGTGCGCCGGACAGCGCAGTAGCCGGGCCGAACCAAGTGGCCGCCGCGGAAACGGCTTTGCCGGGCCGCTGGCGGGCCTTGCAGGCCGCATGGTCGCGAGACGCGGCCATTCCTCGGCTCGGAGCCGCGGGCCTCGGCCCCCTGGGGGGAGGCGACCGCCAGGTCGCTTCGGGGGGGTCGTCATGCAGCACTCCAGAGCTTGATCGAGTCGGCAAAGGTGCCGGCCTGTTCGCGGATCGGGGCCATCTGGCCGGTGTTTTCGGCGTACTTGAACGCCGTGTGGGGGACCTTCTGTTTGCCCAGCACGTCCTGCAGCATCGGGCGCTCGAGCAGTGCCGGATCGCAGAACGACGGCGCGGCGAAGATCACGCCCTCGGCGCCGCGCGTCTTCACCTGCTTGAGCAGGAAAACGCCCTTTTCCTCGCGCGTCGTGTCGTACTTGGCGGCGGTCGAGGCCGAGCGGTGTAGGAACGCCTTGGACAGCTCGTCCAGCGGGTCGCCGTTTGTGGGCACGTCGTCGAGCAGCCAGCGCGTCACGAGCACGAGGTCGTCGTCGACGATGTAGCAGCCCGACATCTCGATCGACTTGATCAGCGCCAGCGGCGGCTGCTCGCAGAACGCGCCGGTGACGACGACGCGTGCGTTGTCGCGCTTGGGCCGCGGCACGGCGTCGGTGGCGGCGAGGTATTCGCGGATCAGCGTCGTGTGCTCCTCGGGCGGCAGCACCATGCCGGCGCGCAGCAGCAGGTAGACCTCGGAGGTCGGTGCCTGCCACGGCTTGGTGGCGCGGTAGGTGTAGAGCGCGCGCACCGCGTCGCGGTTGTCGTTGTAGACGGCGATCGACGCATTGAGCTCGGCGTCGGTGATCGGCGCGCCGCGCAGCTTGCCGAGATCCTCGCGCAGCACCTGCATCTCCTGGATGTAGAAGCGCCCGCCGATCGAATCGACGTAGTTCTGCGGCACGTCGATGTAGCGCACGTACTTGTCCTTGAACAGGATCTGCCACATGCCCGAGAGGTTGCGGATCACGTCGCAGATCGACGGGAACAGCATGCCGTCCAGGCAGTTCAGCCGGCCGGTCAGGCCGAGCTCGATGGTCGAGCGCGGGATGCGGCAGATGTAGCTCTGGTAGTAGGCGTCGCCCTGGATCACCTCGAGCGCGTCGCCACCGCCGAGGATGCCCACCGGCAGCATGCCCGCGGCGTGGATGATCTCGCGCGGCACGTACACCGGCATGTAGCCGATCGCCTTGCGCCCAGGCTGGGCGGCCTTCCAATCCTTGACGGCGTTGAAGTGCAGGTCTTCGAACAGCGCTTCGCAGCGCTGCACGATCGAGGCGACGGGGTTCAGGGCGGTCATCAACGATGCTCCCATTGGGGTTTTCGCTTGGCCATGAAGGCCACCAGGCCTTCGTTCGCGTCGCGTGTCTTCATCAGGCGGTCCAGATACAGCGCCTCGACCTCGGCCAGGCGGTGGCGCACGTCGCGCACCATCGCGCCGCGCGCAGCCGCCATCGCGCAGGCCAGCGCGGCAGCGCTCTTGTCGGCCAGGTGCGCATGGAAGTAGGCCAGCGCGGCGATCTCGGGGTCGTCGGCGACCGTGTGCACCAGGCCGATCGCGCGCGCGGGCTCGGCGCCGATGGAGCGGCCCGAGAACAGCAGATCCTCGGCGGCCGGTTGGTTGACGCGGTAGGGCAGCAGCACCGACGCCGCCGGCGCGAACACGCCGAGCTTCATCTCCGGCTGGCCGAACTGCGCGTCGGGCGCCGCGAAGATCGGCCCGCCGGCCAGCGCGACTTCGAGCCCGCCGCCGAGGCACTGGCCGCGCACGGCGACCAGGATCGGCACCGGGAACTCCACCATCGCGACGATCAGCGCGTGCAGCGACGCGAGCATCGCCGCGCATTGCGCCGGCAGGTGCTCCTCGACGCTGGCGCCGAAGCTGAAATGCGGCCCTTCGGCGTCGAGCACGACGGCGCGCAACTGCGGCTGGCCGCGGTAGGCGACCAGGGCGCCGTGCAGCGCGGCGATCATCGTCGCGTCGATCAGGTTGGCCTTCGGCTTCGCCAGGCGCAGGCGCAGCAGCGCGCCGTCGTGCTCGACCCAGTCTTTCACTTGAGACATGTCGCGGCTTCCTCAGTCATACGCCGGCCCATGTAGCGCCCCAGGGCCTTCAAGCGGGCGCCGCGGAACCGGCTCTGCCGGGCCGCTGGCGTCGCCCCCTTGAGGGGGAGGCGGCCGAAGGCCGCTAAGGGGGTGGTCATTTCCTCGCCTTGGGCTGGATCGAGTCGTGCATCGGCCCGACCCAGCTTTCGCCCGCGGCGAGCTTCTGGCGCAGCAGCACGAAGTCGGCCTCGCGATCCTCCTTGGTGCCTTCGTTGAACGCGGTGAAGCCGGCGCGCGCCTCGGTCATCATGTTCAGCGCCAGCCAGGCACGCGAGTTCTCCTTGTTCTTGTTCCAGGCGTCGAGCTTGGGCTTGCGCAGCTCCTCGATCGTCTTCAGCGTGCATTCGGGGAAGGTCAGCAGGATCTTGGCGCACAGTTCCTCGATCTTGGCGTCCAGCAGCGCGAGGTCGACCGTGCCGCTGGCCATCAGCGCCTTGGCTTCCTTGGCCGCGGCGCCGGTCTTGGGCTCGCCGTATACGTTGCGGCCGAACTCGTCGACCATGCGCTGGGTCTCGACCATCGGGTTGGCGACCCACTGTCCGTTCACTTTCAGCGCCGGCACGATATCGGTCAGCATGCCCATCTGGTAGGCCTTGTGCGCCGAGAACGGCTCGCACAACACGCAGGCCGCCATCGCGCGTTCGGCCCCCACCATCACCGGCAGAAAGTCGGTCGCGCCGCCGATCGGCGCCGAGCCGTGCTTGGGGCCGGCCTGGCCGTAGCGCGCCAGGTCGCTCGACACCGAGAAGTCGCAGGCCATGCCGATCTCCTGCCCGCCGCCGATGCGCATGCCGTTGACGCGGCAGATCACCGGCTTGTCGCAGGCCAGCAGCGCGCTCACCATGTCGTTGAACAGGCGCAGGTACTGGCGGTACTCCTGCGGATGGCCGGCGTAGTACTCGGCGTATTCCTTGGTGTTGCCGCCGGTGCAGAAGGCCTTGTCGCCGATGCCGGTGAAGACCACGCAGTTCACGTCGCGCGCGTTGCTCGCCGCGCGCAGCGCGAGGATCACGCCCTTGACCATGTCGGTGGTGTAGCTGTTGTACTGGTTCGGGTTGTCGAGCGTGATCCAGGCGTTGTACAGGCCTGCCGCCACCTTGCCGTCGGGCGTCTTGGCGGGGCGCTTCTCGTAGCGCACGCCGGGCTTGCTGGTGTCGTCCACCAGATCGTGGTTCTTGAAGTCGCGCATCGGGCTCAGGGCTGCGGGGGCGTTCATCGGTTCTCCTTGTGGGTCAGTGCGGCACCATCACCGCACGTTTCTTGATTTCACGGTGGTGTACGGCGGCCAGCACGCGGTTGATGTCGTCCAGCGGATGTGATTCGACAAAGGGCTTGATCTGCACCTTGCCGTCGAGCACCAGTTCGAGCGCCGCCGGGTACGACTCGGGCGGGCAACCCCAGTTGCCGAGCGCGCGCGCATCGAAAGCCATCAGGTTGGACAGCCTGACTTCGACCTTGTCCATCGTGAAGCCCACGACCGACAGCGTCGCGCCGTGCACCAGCAGGCCGTAGGCCGTCAACTGACCCGCGGCCGTGCCCGAGCATTCGAAGATCGTCCACTCGGTGCTGCGCAGGCCGCGCTCCTTCGCGAACGCATTGATCGCGCCCTTGATGGCCTTGAGATCCATCTCGCGGCTGTTCAGCGTCAAGGTCGCGCCGTGCCCGGCGATCGCGTCGAGCTTGGCGTCGTCGACGTCGATCGCGACGACCGCGGCGCCGAAGGCATGCGCCACCTGTACGCAGTAGCCACCCACGCCACCGGCGCCGATGACCACCGCGAGTCCGCCCGGCGTGACGCCGGCGCGCCGCACTGCCTGGTAGGGCGTGGTCAGCGCATCGGCGACGATCGACACCTCGGACAGCGTCAGCCCGGCGTGCTGCAGACGGTTCAGGTCCACCTCGCACAGGCCGCGCGCCGGCACGACGATGTGGGTCGCGAAGCCGCCCTGGATGTCGTTGCCGGGCATCTTCTGCTGGCGGCAGATCGTGCCTAGGCCGCGCTGGCACAGGTCGCAACTGCCGCACGGCAGGACTGCGGGCACGATGACCGACTTGCCGAGCCAGGCGCCTGCGCCGGCGCCCGCGGCCACCACACGGCCGCTGACCTCGTGGCCGAGCGCCAGCGGCAGCGGATGGTTCGTGCGCACGCCGTCGTACAGGTAGCCCAGATCGGTGTGGCAGACGCCGCAGCCCGCGACCGCGACCACCACGTCGCCGGCCTGCGGCTCGGCGAGGAAATCGGCGCGCTGCAGCGGGGCGTTGACGGCGGTCATCAACCAGCGGTGGGCGACAATGCTCATTGGGCGATGCTCCTGTATGGGCTGGGGACGTGGGCCGGGTCGGCCCGCGTCAATTGTGGTATTGCGGTACCAAAATGCCCCTTTGGCTGCATTTTGGCTGTCCCGGCAGCGGTTTTATTGATCTGCATCAGATGCAATCGGCGTCGCTGCCGCTTCACTGGCGGTGCCCACAATCCGCAGGAGCGATTCGAGATGGCTGCATCCGCTATGCAAGCACCCGCCCCGACGGCCCGCATCGCCGCCGGCGCCGGGATGTCGATCGCCCTGGCCGGCAGCGGCGGCAGCGGCGTCATGACCGCCGGCACCTTGCTGCTGGACGCGGCCGCCAGGGCCGGTCTGTACGGACTGATGGTGCGCACCAGCGGCCCGCAGATCCGCGGCGGCGAGGCGGCCGCGCTGCTGCGGCTGTCGCCGCAGCCGACCCAGTCGCTCGACGACGGCTTCGACCTGCTGCTGGCGATCGATTGGCAGAACGTGAATCGTTTCGCCGACGAGATCCCGCTCAAGCCCGGTGCGCTGCTGATTGGCGACTCCGACGAAGGCGAGGCGCCCGAAGTCTTCAAGGCCGGCGGCGCGCGGCAATTCGGGTTTCCGCTGAAGAAGATGGCCAAGGCGATTCCCGGCAGCTGGATCAACATGCTCGCACTCGGCCTCTCCGGCGCGCTGGCCGGGCTGCCCGCGCAGGCGCTCGAGGCCGCGTTGACCGGGTCGTGGAAGCGCGGCGACGCGGCGCTGCAGGCCAATCTCGCGGCGCTGCGCCGCGGCATCGAAGCCGCCGCCGGCATCGAAAGTCCGCGCCGGCTCGAATTGGGCGCCGGGGCGCGCACTAAACGCTGGAATGTCAGCGGCAACGAGGCGGCGGGCTACGGCGCGATCCGCGGCGGAGTGCGCTTCGTCGCCGCCTATCCGATCACGCCGGCCACCGAGATGCTCGAGTGGATGGCGCCGGCCCTCATCAAGGTCGGCGGTTCGCTGCTGCAGGCCGAGGACGAACTGGCTTCGGTGAACATGATCATCGGCGCGTCGTTCGGCGGGGTGCCGTCGCTCACGGCCACCGCCGGGCCAGGACTGGCGCTGATGACCGAGGGCATCGGCCTGGCCGTCAGCGCCGAGGTGCCGATTGTCGTCGTCGACGTGATGCGCGGCGGTCCTTCGACCGGCATACCGGCCAAGAGCGAGCAGAGCGACCTGTCGTTCGCCGTCGGCGGCCTGCACGGCGATGCGCCGCGGCTGGTGGTGGCCCCGACCTCGATCGGCGACTGCCTGTCGGCAACCCAATGGGCCGTCGAGTTGGCCGAGGCGCTGCAAACCGCGGCGATCGTGCTGTCGGACCAGTTCATGGGCCAGTCGCGCGCGATCATCGACCCGCCGGACGACGCAGCCGGCAGCGCGCGCCGCGAGACGGCCGCCGCCGGCGCGCCCGACTACAAGCGCTACCGCGATACGCCAAGCGGCGTGTCGCCGATGGCCATTCCCGGCACCCCGGGCGTCACCTACACCGCCGACGGGCTCGAGCACACCGAGGCCGGCGTGCCAAGCAGCCAGGCGCGCGACCACCGCGTGCAGCTCGACAAGCGCGAGCGCAAGCTGGCGCTGCACGACTACGGAGCGCGCTGGGCCGACATCGAAGGCAAGGGCGCGACCGCCGTGATCACCTTCGGCTCGGCCAGCGGCCCGGTGCGCGAGGCCGTGCTGCGTGCGGCGGCGCAGGGCGTGGCCGTGCGGCTGATCGCGCTGCGTCTGCTGGCGCCGCTGCAGGCACAGCACCTCGCGGCGGCCCTCGAGGGCGTGCAGCAGGTACTGGTCGTCGAGCAGAACCACGGTGCGCAGCTGTACCGCTATCTGCGCTCGATGATCGATCTTCCCGGGCGCAAGGCCAGCTTCCACCGCCCGGGTCCGTTGCCGTTGCGGCCCGGCGAGGTCGCAAGCTGGATCGTCGAACAGGCGTCCGCACTGGAAGGGGTATCCACATGAACGACATTGCGCCGCCGGTCGCGCTGACCGCGGCCAACTACAAGTCGGGCACCAAACCGATCTGGTGCCCGGGTTGCGGCGACTTCACGGTGTTGAACGCCGTGACCAAGGCGCTGGCGCTGGTGCAACGGCCGCCGCACGAGGTGGCCGTGGTATCGGGCATCGGCTGCTCGTCGCGCATACCGGCCTACACCTCGTGCTACGGATTCCACGGCGTGCACGGCCGCTCGCTGGCCGCGGCCACCGGCCTGAAGGTGGCGCGACCCGACCTCACGGTGCTGGTCGCCGGCGGCGACGGCGACGGCTATTCGATCGGCGGCAATCACTTTCTGCATGCGTGCCGGCGCAACGTGGACCTCACCTACATCGTGATGGACAACCACGTCTACGGCATGACCAAGGGCCAGGCCTCGCCGACCACCGAGCCCGACTGGGACAACAAGCTCTCGCCCGGCGGCACCGGCGTGCGCTCGTTCCACCCCCTGGTGATCGCGCTCGCCTCGGGCGCCAACTTCGTGGCGCGCGCGTTCGCGGGCGACCAGAACACCACCGCCGAGATCATCGCGCAGGGCATCCGGCATCCGGGCTTCTCGTTCATCGAGATCCTCAGCCCCTGCATCACGTTCCGGCCCGAGCAGCGCGAGTGGAAGCACCACGTGCACGCGGCGGCGGTGGAGGCCACCGACGATGCAGCGCGCGCCGCGCGCCGCATCATGACCGACGACGGTTTCAACATCGGCGTGCTCTACGCCGGCAACCGTACACCCTATCCGGCCCACGCCGCGTCGGATGCGCAGTCCACGCGCAACGCGGTCGCAGCGCTCGAAACGGAGTTCCAACTGTGAAGACACCCCACACGATCGAGGAGTTCATGGCCCAGGCGCTGGTGATGGAGCGCGAGGCCGCGCAACGCTACAACGACCTGGCCGATGCGATGGAGGTGCACAACAACCGCGAAGTCGCACAGATGTTCCGCACCATGGCCGGCTACGAGGCCAAGCATGCCGAACAGATCATGGCAGAGATGAACTGGGTCGAGGTGCCCGGCGTACCCAGCGGCGCCTGGCCGGCGATGGAACCGCCCGAGTCGGTTCCCAGCGACGAGGTGCACTATCTGATGCACCCCTGGCACGCGCTCAAGCTGGCGTTGGCCGCGGAGGAGCGAGCCGAGGCTTTCTTTGCCGAACTGGCGCGCGTGGCCAGCGACGACTCGGTGCGCCGCGCGGCGCTCGAACTGCAGGCCGAGGAAACCGAGCACGTCGCGCTCGTCAAGGCCTGGATGGCCAAGGTGCCGCAGCCCGAAGGCGACTGGGCCAACGACCCCGACCCGCCGCGCTACATCGATTGAAGGGAGTTCGCATGCAGCAGGTTCTGCTTCCGCCCGGCTGGGCACCGCCGATCGGCTACGCCAACGGCATCGCGGCCGACGCCGGCCGCCTGGTCTTCATCGCGGGCCAGGTGGGCTGGGATGCACAGCAGCGCTTCCAGTCCGACCAGATCGCGCCGCAGTTCGACCAGGCGCTGCGCAACGTGCTGACCATACTGGCCGAGGCCGGGGGCCAGGCGAAGGACATCTGCCGCATGACGGCGTTCTGCTGCGACAAGCCGGCCTACCTGGCGGCGCGCAGCGAGCTCGGCGCCATCTGGCGTCGCCACATGGGCAGGCACTTTCCGGCGATGAGCATGATCTTCGTCGCCGACCTGCTCGACAGTCCGGGCAAGATCGAGCTCGAGGCGACGGCGGTCGTGCCGCAGCGGTAAGCGCGCCGGGTCTTGCGCTTAGTCTGGGACAGGATCGCGCGCGCTGCTTGCCGATGCGACGGCGCGGCGCGCGCGACGGTCGCTTGAATCCCGTTCGCGCTCGCATCACAACGGCGTGACACGCCGCTATGTGGCAGTAGGTGGCCAGTCGCGAGCCCGCGGTGAACTTCCGCAGCCGGCCACGAAGGAACCATTACCGCAGGGTGGTCGACGATTCCCGCCCGGCCACTTGCGGTCGCTCGATACGCCTGCTTTGAGCGGACGTTCTACAGTGGCGCGCGGGCCCCTATGGCGATTGGAGAACGTGACATACGCGCTCGACCATCGGTCACATCGCAGCGGTGAACGCGCCGTCCACGGTCATTACCAGCCCGCTCACGTAGGACGCCTCGTCGGACGCAAGGAACACGGCCGCCGGGCCGATCTCCGAAAGCCGTCCCCAGCGGCCGGCCGGCGTGCGCTGGCAGACCCACTCGTTGAACGCCGGGTTGTCGATCAGCACGGTATTCATCTCGGTGGCGAAGAATCCGGGGGCGATGCAGTTCGCGGTGATGCCATCGCGGGCCAGTTCGACGGCCAGCTGCTTGGTCAGTGAGTGCACGGCGCCTTTGGCCGCGACATAGGCGCTGATGGTCGGCCGCGCATTCATCGCACTGATCGAGCCGGTCAGGATCAGGCGGCCCTGCTTCCTCGGGATCATCTGCTGCGCGGCCGCCTTGCAGAGCACCCAGGCCGCGACCAGGTTGGTGTCGATCACGCGCCGGAAATCGGCGAGCTCGAATGCGGTGATCGGCCGCCGGTGGTTGATGCCGGCATTGGCCACCAGGATGTCGAAGCGGCCATGGCGCTGCGCGAGATCGGCGACGCAGCGCTGGGCGAGTTCGCTGTCGGTGACGTCGAACGCGCAAGCCTCGCCGGAGAGCCCCTGGGCAGCGAGTTCGGACACCCGGGAGGCGAGTGCCGCCGCGTCGCGCGCATTCAGCGCCACATGGGCGCCCGCCTTGGCCAGCGACTGGGCAAACGCCCAGCCGAGCCCGCGCGAGGCACCGGTGACGAGCGCGACTTTTCCGCTGAGGTCAAACATGGGCGATCACCTTGATTACCGATTTCGGCATGCGGCCGTTCGCAAAGTCGGCTATGCAGGCCAGCCCCTCGCGCGCGATCGCATCGAAGCATTCGTCGGTCCAGCACAGCGCATGTGGCGTCACCAGCACATTGTCCATCGCCAGCAGCGGACTGTCGGGCGCGACGGGCTCCTGCTCGAACACGTCGATGCCTGCGCCGGCGATCGTGCCGCGTTGCAGCGCCGCAATCAGGGCCGACTCGTCGACGAGCGGCCCGCGCGCCAGGTTGATCAAATACGCGCTGGGCTTCATTTGGGCCAGGCGCGTGGCATTCAACAGGTGGCGCGTTTCGTCGTTCAGCAGCGCCGTCACGACGACGAAGTCCGCCTCGCGCAGTAGCCGCTCGAGCGGCACGCACTCGGCGCCCAGCGCGGCGAGCGCCGCCGCTTCGGCATAGGGGTCGGCTGCCAGCATCTTCCAGCCGAAGGGACGGGCCAGCGCGAGCAACTCGCGGCCGATGCCCCCAGCGCCGATCACGCCGAGCGTGCGGGTCGTGAAGCCCAGACCCATGTGGCTGGTGCGTTCGTTCCAGCGGCCGCGCCGCGTCAATCGGTCCTTCTCGATCAGACGGCCGGCCAGCGCAAAGATGAACGTCAGCGCAGCGACCGCCACCGGGCGCCGGACCGCGACCGGCGTGTTGGTCGCGATCACGCCCTTGGCGGCGAGGGCGTGCAGGTCGATCGCGTCATAGCCCACGCCGTGCCGGCTGACGATCCGGACCCGCCGGTCGGCACGCGCCACCGACGCCGCGGTGACCCGTGGCGCATTCACGTAGAGCCCGTCATAGCGCGCCATGATGTCGGGCGTGATCTCGTCGACCGACTCCGGCAGGAATTCCCAATCGATGCGCGAGTCGCTGTCGAGCAGCGCGAGCGGCGCCTGGCCGAACGACGGTTGACCGCTGCGCGTCAGCAGGTCGCGCGTCAGGCCGACCCGGAAGCGCTCCTGCCCATTGCCAATCATTTGGCAGTCGCCTCGATCTGGCCGACCATCTTCTTCAATGCGAGTTCGAGCAGGCCGGTGTCGGTGCCGCCGGCGATCATGGTGTAGCCCATCTCGCGGGCCCGCGAGATCCACGCCGCGTCGGTGGCCATGAAGCCCGCCGCCTTGCCGCGGCGCCGGGCGACCTGGGCGACCTTGCGCATGGCCGCGTCGAAGCGCGGATCGTCGAACTGGCCAGGGATGCCCATGAAATTGGAGAGGTCGAAATGGCCGACCCACAGCACGTCGATGCCGTCGACCGCGGCAATCTCTTCGACTTGCTCGAGGCCGCGTTCGGTCTCGATCTGCGCGATCACCATCGTGCGCTCGTTGTAGCGGCGGATCTTCTCGCCGACATCACCGCCAAGGTAGTCGCACTGCGCGAAGCCGAAGGCCGCGCCGCGGCGGCCGATCGGCGGATAGCGGCAGGCCTGAACGATCGACTGCGCCTGCGCTGGCGATTCCACCATCGGAATCATCACGCCGCGCGCGCCCAGATCGAGCGCCCGGGCGAGCCAGGCGTATTCGCCGCGCGGCACGCGCACCATCGGCTCTAGGGCCAAGCCTCGGCAACTCGAGAACAACCACTTCAGGGTCTCGAACCCGAGGCCCGTATGCTCCATGTCATAGAGCACGAAGCGGCAGCCGGCATTGGCAAGGATGGCCGACATTCCCGGCGAAAAGAACTCGAAGATCATGGCGCCGGCCACCGCTTTGCCGGCCAGGACGTCCTTCTTGATCGCGTTCGGTTTCATCGAGGTTTCCCAGACTGCTTGTAGCGCCGCCGCAGGTTCGCGGATGACGCAGTCCACTTCAATCTCCGCTTTCTGTCCCTTGACCGGTTCGACGCATCATGTCGGTTGTGTCTGACGCCCGTAATCGTCCGCGCAGCGCACCTCATCGCAAACCAGGGTGGGGTCCGGAACATCGGCGACCCGGAGTTCCAAGCAGCCGTGTAGGCCGCCGCGATTTCCATGACCTTGTCGTGATCTACCGTCATCGAACTGCTCCCCGGGGTACGTCGCAGCGCAACTATACGTAGCGTGGCAAGTACCGCTGAGCCGAGGCGGTAGGAAATTCAATCGTCCCAGCCCACGTATCGTCGCCGGGCAGGTCGAGGCAAGCGCCGTTTTGCCGCCGTCCGTGCGTCGCACTGGCGGCGCACGTCGGCTGTGCGCACGCTCAACTCAGCATGTTGGTGTCACCGCACACCGACAGCGCCTGGCCCGAGATCGTCGCCGCGCGCGGGCTGGCCAGGTAGACCACGTAGTCGGCGAGCT
>Ga0209253_10000823_pt1 | contig 26899 bp, 22 predicted proteins | sample FrelakmetBRP12BR_FD_187145 | JGI IMG/M metagenome (GOLD analysis project Ga0209253, IMG submission 187145) | Freshwater lake sediment microbial communities from the University of Notre Dame, USA, for methane emissions studies - BRP12 BR (SPAdes)... | ecosystem: Environmental > Aquatic >...
ACGCTGCGTCCGCTGGCCTTCAGTCCGGGCAAGCTCACGCGGGAATATCTCCGCGGACGCCGCGCGAGCTACACGCCGCCCTTCCGGATGTACCTCATCCTGAGCGTCGCGTTCTTCCTGTTGGCGACACTGGGCAGCGACCCCGGCTCGGACCTGCACTTCACCCTCGACGACAAGGGCGGCGCCAGCCTGCAGCTTGCGGATGGCGGGGCTGGGCAGCCGCCCGCGAATTCGCCAGCGGGGGGCAGCGCGAAGCCCGCCACCGCCCCGGCCGCTGGACGACTCGACGCGGAAACGACCCGGCTGGTCGAGGCGATCGTGAAGCGCCTGCCGGAAAAGGATCGCGCGCGGGCCAGGAAGGAGCTCACGAAGAATCTCGCGGCCGTGCCTGCGACCGAACTCGCGCCGGTCAAGAAGCTCATGGACAACCCGTGCAACGACAAGGACCTGGGGTTCAAGGTCCACGTGTTCGGGAAGAGCTACGAGCCCCAGCTGCGCCAGGCGTGCAACAAGATCTGGACGGACACGCCGAGTTTCGGCCGGGCGCTATTCCAGAACATCCCGAAGATGATGTTCATCTTCCTGCCCCTCATCGGGATGGTGATGTACGTGCTGTACATCGGCTCGGGGCGCTACTACGTCGAGCACCTGCTGTTCGTCGTCCACTACCACGCGTTCTTCTTTCTCGGCGGCCTCGCGATCCTCCTGGCGGAACGCGCGTCCTGGCTTTCTCCGGGAACGGCATTCGCCAGGGGCGGGGAGGTCGTCGGCGGGATCCTCACGGCGGCCCTGGTGGTCTACGCACCCCTGTACCTGTACGTCGCCATGAGGCGCGTCTACGGCCAGGGCCGCCTCGTGACTTTCGCAAAGTACTCCGCGCTCGGCATCGCCTACCTCGTCTGCATGGCGATCACCGCCGTGGGCCTGCTCTTCTACACGGCGCTCACGCTCTGAGCGGCGCCGGCGCCACGCCCATGACCAGCGGGCGTTTCATCCTGCACGTGGACATGGACGCGTTCTACGCGTCGGTCGAGCAGCGCGACGATCCGGCGCTGCGCGGCAAGCCCGTAATCGTCGGCGGCACGGGCGGCCGGGGCGTCGTCGCGGCCGCGAGCTACGAAGTGCGGAAGTACGGCGTGCACTCGGCGATGCCCGTGCGGGAAGCGATGCGTCGCTGCCCCGACGCGGTCTGCGTCCCGCCGCGCATCTCCCACTACGCGGCCGAGTCGGAGAAGATCTTCGCCGTCTTCCACGAATTCACGCCGATGGTGCAGGGCCTGTCACTGGACGAAGCCTTCCTCGACGTGACCGGCAGCGTCGCCATCTTCGGGCCCGCCGAGCAGATCGCGAGGGAGATCAAGCTACGCATCCGCGAGCGCACGGAACTCACCGCGTCCGTCGGCGTCGCGCCGAACAAGCTGGTAGCGAAGATCGCCTCGGACCTGCGCAAGCCCGACGGACTCGTGGTCGTAGCCCCGCACGAGGTCCGGGCGCTGCTCGACCCGCTGCCGATCCGCAAGCTCTTCGGCCTCGGCGCCAAGACCGCACCCAGGGTCGAGGCGCTCGGCATCCACACCCTGGGCGAGCTCAGTCGCGCGAGTCCGGCGCGGCTCCGGCCCATCTTCGGCCGCTACACCGAGCGCGTGCTCGAACGCGCCGCCGGCATCGACGAACGGCCGGTGAATCCCGACGTCGAGGAGAAGCAGATCAGCGCCGAGGAAACCTTCGAGACCGACATCCGGGACCATGCGAGGCTCGCGTCCGAGATCGTCCGGCTGGCGGACAAGGCCTGCGCCCGGCTGCGCGCGCAGCAGCTCAGCGCGGGCTGCGTAACCGTAAAGATCCGCCGTGGCGACTTCACGACCTTCACGCGCCAGCGGCGCTTCGAGCCGCCGACGCAGGAGACGCGTGTCGTCACCGCAATCGCGCTCGAGCTGCTGCGCTCGTGGCTCGCACTGCAGCCCCGCGTCGCGCTCAGGCTGCTCGGCGTCGGCGCGAGCGAGCTCAAGCCGGCCCTGCAGATGGACCTCTTCACGGTGGCCGAGACGGGACGCAACCGGCAACTCGACGACGCCGTGGACCGGATCCGCGGGAAGTTCGGAAAGGTGGCGCTCAAGCCCGCGAGTTCGCTCGAACCGAAGCGGCGGCCGGATGGGTCCGACGGTTCCGATGCCGGGCAGCCGCGCAAGCGGGACCGTTGACGGGGAACGGCCCGGACATCAAGGCAGGCGATCGATCATAAGTGGGTCGATTTCCATCTGCGGCAGAGTCCAACATTACGCTGCTCGCTGGGCGGGGGAGCTTACGGTCTTACTTGCTCTCATCGGCCATTGGGCACGCCAGTGAGACGTCGCTAAGACGCTTGAGGTTGCGCCCTTCCGGATGACAATTCGCCTCATTGAGATGAATCGTGGCGTCGTTGGCTGCGTTGACAAAGGCGCAACGGAATCCGTGATCCATTTTGTATGCCACTAGAAATCCTCCGTCAACGGCTTTCACGCCATATAGCCGATTTACAAATGTTCCGCGGCGTGCAGCGAGAAGAGCATTCCAATCCATGTGGCCGTTTCTTGAGTACGTTAGGTTGTCCCAGAGTTCCAGGTAGATCTTGTCGTGGTCCGATTCTTCCGGCCCCTCAAGATATCCGTTCGACCTTAGAAATGACCGCGCTGCGCAGACCGCCTTCATCTGTTCATCATTGCCACCGCCAATGGTTCTATTTGTTGTGCACGCGGCCGCCAACGAGGATAGGGAAGCAATGATAATGAGTAGTCGCGTACTCATTGACCGCGGCTCCTGCTGTCTCGCTGCAAATCATTCAAGGCACGCCGGACCTCTCGCGCCTCTGAAGGCGTCAGGCTGCCGCCTACGACGCGAGCTCTGTATTGGCCGCCAGAACGTTCAATGACAATGACCTTGCCGTTCCTCGTGATGTAGTTTGGATAGCCGTGTTCAACTGCGGTGTGATCTCCTTGTCCGCGACCTTGGTAACCCGGCTCTATGCCGTAGTTTGAATTGTTCGGATGCGAATGTTCGATCGCGACGGTCGCAGTTGTGGGCGTCACGCCTGTCTGCTGACCTGCCGAGTTGTCGTTGCCTTGTTGAGCAGTTCCTGCGCTCAATGTGCCGTCGCTGGCACGATCGATAGTGGTCGCGCGTTCCGTGTCTTTGTTCTCAAGGCTCGGGGCGGTCTCTGTTGCCTTCGCGTCAACGTCAGGTTTGGATACCGTTGTCTGCGTGCCGTCCTTCTTTTCCTTATAGGCGGTCGCGTCAATACACTTTCCTGCGAGCCCCTGACCGCCAGCATCAGCACATCCGGCAAGACCACTCGGATCGGTACGGTCTAATGGATCATTTCCGACGTAGCTGTAGAGATTGACGTCATCGTCATACCCAACCGGGTCCGTCTGCATGAACCGGCCCAGCGCCGGATTGTAGAACCGCGCCTTGTAGTAGTAGAGGCCGATCGTCGGGATCGCGGCTTGCCCGGTGTACTGGAACCGCCCGGTGTTGGCGGCAGTGGTGACGCCGTAGGCGTCATAGACGTTCTTCTGGATCGTCCCTCCCGTCGCACCGGTGAGCGCCACGATCGATCCTTGGTGATCCGCATGCAGGTAGCGGCGGTTGGCGCTCGAGACGGTTGAGCCCTCGTACCAGACCAGCGGCTCGTCGACGCCGGCACCGTGCACATAGCGCCGCTGGATCGCTCCGCCGGTGCTGTACTCGGCGATCAGACGGTCCCCGTCGTACAGGAAGCGGGTGGTCGTGCTACCCGTCGTGGCCTGATAGAGCCGCCCGAGCGGATCGTAGGTCAGCGTCGCGCTCTTGGCGCCGCTGGCGCCGGTGAGGCGGTTCTCGGTGTCGTAGACGAACGTCGTCGAGCCGTCGGCGGTGAGGTTGCCGTTCGCATCCCACCCCAGCGTCCCGGCTCCGGTCCCGGCGATCTGGGTGTACTGGTTGCGGCCGTTCGCCGTGTAGGTCTGGTTCACGCTCGCGATCGGGTAGTCATAGGCATCGTTGGTCTGCGAGCGGGCCGCGATCTGGCTGGCGGGATTGTAGGAGAAGCCGATCGCCAGGTCGTTGACGGCGGAGTTGCCGTCCAGGTCGTGGGCGATCGATCTGAGCCTCGAGACCGGATCGAAATCGAACACCGTCTTCGACCCGACAGTGTCGCGATCGATCTCATATCGTCGACCGAACTGGTCGTAGAGGATCGATGCGAGCGCGGTGGACGGCCCGTTCTCGGACACGAAGAGCAGGCGATCGTTCGGATAGTAGGCGTACTCGAAGAACATCCCGTCCGGGTGGGTGATTCGGACCCGATTGCCATGGGGGTCGTAGTCCGAGGTGACGGTACGCGCGACGCCGTCCAGGTTTGTGGCCGCGGTGTGTAGACGACCGAACCCGTCATATTGATTGGTGATGCCGATGCCGCTCGTGGAGCTGAATCGGGCGTAGAGCTGCAGGCCACGCACATCGTAGCCGTAATACACACTATATCCAGGTACTCCACTCGTGGAGGTCGGCACCGTCTTGAGCCGTACCCGGTTCAGCGCGTCGTAGGCAGACGTAATCGTCTTGCCGTCGCGCTTCCGCAGCGAGAGGCGGTTGCCGACGCTGTCGTATCCGTACTGTTCATAATCTGTCGTGCTCGATTGGCCGGCGCCCGTGGTCGCCACCGGAAAGCGCATCTTCACCAGCCGATCGAAGCCGTCGAACTCGAAGGTCGTCAGGTTGTTGTTGGCGTCCTTGACCGTCTTGCGCTGGCCATTGGACGAGTACGTATAGGTGGCATAGTTCTGCTGGATGGAGGTGCCGTAGGCGCTCTGGATCTGCAACAACTGACTGGCGTTGTCGTAGACGTTGTGGCTGATCCGGTCGTCACCGAATTGCCCTGGCACACCAAGGGTGCACGCGCTCGTCGGCAGCGCGAGGAACGCATCCGGGTTCATGCGCCGCGCCTCGCAATCAACCCGCCCGCGGTCGTCGTAGGTTCGCTGGGTGAGCACGTACGTCAGTCCACCCGACGAGATCGCCTCAACGGTGGGATTGCGGCGACTGTCGTAGCTGTTGTCGGTGCGCGTGCTGATGATCAACACCGGGTTCAACGCATCCGCTACCGACCCTTCTTCGATCGTCATAACCTTGTCATCCGAATCGCGATAGTCGTAATGCCTGGCCACGCGCATGCTGTTGTAGTCGGTCGGGCCTATGTCCCAGGTCTTCCGGCCGTACTGGTCGTAATAGTAGTACGTGGCGTCGCTCGTACCGGGAAGTGGCCCGTCTGCTACGCGAAGCCGGCCCGCCGAGTCGTAGGTGTTGCGTGTTTCAAGGGTCTCGCCGCGAACGGCATCGATCCGGCGCACGACGGAAGGCAGCAGCGTGTTGCCCCAGTATTCGTATTCCGTGCGGATCTCGTCGGCGGTGCCGCAGGTCGTGACATCCCCGCACACGCGAACCACGCTCGGGCGGCTGATGCCCGTGCTCGTCTCGTAGGTCACATACGTCTTGCGCCGCACGCCCGTGGCGTCCGCCGGGTCCGTGCGCTCGATCAGCTGCCCCTTCGTGTTGTAGGCGAAGTCGGTCTGTCGGCCGAGGGCGTCTCGAAACCAGAGCGGCCGAAAACACAGAATGTTAAAGACGATGCCGTCACAGCCGCTGGCCGGAAAACTCGTCGTCTCGCTGACCGCGGCCAGCCCGGAACCGGGCTTTGGCGTGGTGGTCTTGGATGTAACGTTGCCAAGAGTGTCGTAGATGGCCGATTCTGAGTTGCTCTCCGGATGAACGATGCCGGTCAGGCGGTAGGCTGAGTCGAAGTTGACCGTCGTGACCCGTCCGAGGGAGTCGGTCATGCGCGTCATGACATTGCGCCCATCCGACACGTGCATGTCGTAGGCGACGTTGTAGCCATTCGGCCCGGTCGCGGTGACGCGGTCGTACCAGTAGCCTTGCAGCGTCGAGTCGTTGCGCACATTTGTGTAGGCGTAATTCCACGCGACGCCGTCCCGGGTGACCGCTCCGATGATGGAATAGTTCGGGTTTCGCGTGACTTGCCGGGCTGGTGTCGTCTCGCCAGGAAGCGTCAGACTTCCGGCGGACGCCTCGATTGAGGTTCCCAGGAAGTTCTGGCAACCGGTGCAGCTGTAGGCGCGCGTGCCGTTTTCCGTGATCGTGCTGCCGTCGGCGCCATAGGTGAGCCGGTCGAGCGGTGTCGATGGACTGGACGCGTTGTAGATCGCTGCTTCCGCAGGGGAGCCCCACGGGTCGATACCGAGCACGCCCGGATGGTACGAAATCGTGATGAAGAAGCCGAGATTGCTCGACACCCTGATCGGCCGGTAGAAGGTACGGTTGAAAGGATCGCCTGGGAGCGTTGCGGTGTCGTACGTAAAAGTGAGGATCTCGCCATTCGGGTAGGTCACGGACGACGCGTAGTACAGAAGCGTGACCGGATTGGTCGTCGTCATGACGTGCTTCAGATCGAACGTGTAGCGTTCACCGCTGTTGCCCGTCGTGTAGGACCGCGGAGTTTGAACGAACGTCGACCCAGAGCCCGTCACGCTCTCGCAGTCGTAGTCGATGCACTTGAACGACTCGGACATGCCTGTGATCGTGTGCACGGAGAAATTGGCTTGAGGGTACTCGCCCGCACTGCCCCAAAGCTTGCCCGACACATAGGGGGCCGCGTTCTGCACCCGATCGAATCGCAGGTGGGGAGCACCCGGCACCGAAAGCACCGGCGTATCCATCGCGGCCGTTCCGCTGACGAGGTTGACTCCGTTCGGGTCGCTCTCGATGCGAAGCGGCGAGATTACGATTGGAACTTCTTCCTGGGCGCTGGCGGCCGCCGGCGCCTCGATCGGCGGCAAGAACACGAGCGGCTCTTCTTCCTGCGCATTGGCCGCTGTCGTTGAACCAAATAGCGCGGTGGATGCCAGCAGAGCTTGCAGAACGACCAACGCGGAAATGTGGGGCTGGGCAACCGGGGATGCTCCGTGTGACATGGTCAGCTCCCTGGAATCGTCAAGGGATCACTCGCAAGGCTATGGAGCGATCGCGACGGTCACGCCGTTGGCCCCGGTCCGGTAGGCGCTGCAGTCGGCGTCGAAGCAGGCCTGCACACGGTAGTAATAGGTCCCGTTGCTGCGCCTCGAAAGCGCGACGCTCAGCGCCGTCCCGCTGTAGACGAGTGTCTGGCCCGAAAAGCTTGCATTGGAAGCCTGGTAGAGCTTGTAGGCTGTGACCGTGCCGGAGGCGGCACCCCAACTGATCGTGTAGGCGTCTGTGGTGCTGCTCGACGGAACAGTGATCGATGCGGGCACCCCCGGCAGGGTACCGCTCAGGACTTGAGAGCGGTTGCCTGCCGGGTCGTATCGGTAGATCGCGACTTTGCCATCGGCATATTGAACACGCGTGAGGCGCCCCAGGGCGTCGTAATCGTACGTTGCCGTGGCCGCGATCGCGGCGCCGGTCGCAAGTAGCAAGCAAATCAGAATGCTGCCGAGGCGAAGATGTTCAGCCATGGACTTGTCCCCCGCGAATTGCCGCAAGAGCGGCACGCGCTGCGACGACCGATGCGATAACAACCCCCTGGTCGTTCTCCCCGACGGTGTCCTGCGCTGCGCGGACGCCTGGGGAAGTGCGTTCCTGTCGGTGGCTGGTATCAGTCGAGTAATCCGACTGTCAATGCGCATATTCATCGCCGGCAGGCGACACGCTCGATGACCAGGTGGTGTCCGTCCCCCGCCGGCTCTGCAGCCGATCACTCCCGAAAGCGGGACCATTGAAGTGCGGCCGGCGCGGGATCAGGGCAGGCGATCGAACGCCAGCGGCTCGATTTCCATCGAGTTCAGGCGGTTAACCTGCCCGTCCATTCCAACGACGAACTCGATCGGCGCGGACCAGCCCGGTGCGAGGAAGCGCGTGTCGGACTGCGCGATCAACTCGATCTCGGGGCCGTCGTTCTCGCGCCCATATAGCCGGTCGCCTTCGCGGCGAATCGCCAGGGTGACCTGGACTTCGCCCGAGTGGTAGCGCCCCGCGAGACGTTCGAGCCGCCGGGCCTCGACCGGCACTCGCGCCGGCGTCTCCAGGTGATTGAATTCGCCCAGGGGGTGTTCCTGGCCGCACACCGCGCAGTGCCGCGGGACGCCGACGTTCCCGATGTAGTGCGCCACCGGCTGCACGCCGCCGAGTGCCTCGTGGATCGCCGCGAGATCGTCGTCGGCGAGTCCGCCGAAGACGATCCAGGGCATGATCGGGCTCAGTGATCCGCCCTTGCCGGTGCGCATGACCATGACAAAAGTTTCGGTGGGATAGCCAGTGCCGGATGCGTGCCGCGTGATGTTGGTGCTGAACGCGGTGCGGGCGCCGCGCGTGATCAGGTTTCCCCCGGCAAGAAGTCCCGGCATCCTCGACGAGTACCACGACGTGTGGCAGCCCTCGCAATCCGCGAGTCGGATCAGGTAACGGCCACGTGCAACCCGATCGCCCGGGATCGGGCCCGCGACCGGTGCTGTGATCGGCGTCGGGTTGGCCGCGTTCTCGGCCAGCTCGTCGGCAGGCAGTCGCGTGGCCGGCAACACGTTGCGCACCGGCGGGATGGTTCGCAGGTAGACGACGACGGATGCAAGGTCCTCGTCGGACAGGTTTGCGAACGACTGGTACCACATGCCCCAGTACAGGCCGCGGCCGTCATGCCCGATGCCTTCGCGGATCGCGCGCGCCAGCATGTCGTCGGTCCAGGTTCCGGCACCCGTCTCGGGATCCGGCGTGATGTTGGGCGCGACGATCCTCCGTTCACCCTGCTCGCTCAGGACTGCACCGGCGCCCTTGCGTGCGGGGATCGGTGGCGCGCCGGGCTGGGCCCAATCACGATCGGAATGGCAGATGAAACACTGCAGCAGGTGCTCGGTGAGATACCGGCCACGGTCGACCCGGCCGGCGCTGGCCTCGAACCTGACGTCGGTGAGCGGCCGCTGGCGCGGGAGCGCCGGCTCGGGAACCGCGTTGCCCAGTGCGGGCATGACGGCGAGAAGCGCCAGTAGCGCTCGAAACGACATTTTTGAAATCTCCCCGCCGGCCCGAGGTCGCAAGGTAGCACCCGGCGTGGCAGCCCGGCGACCGAGGCATGCGGCGGCGGCGAGCGCCGCTAGCCATGCCCGTCCCGGGCAGGCATGATTGGCGACCCGACCCACGGGCCCTTGCCGAAGCTAACCCCGCATGTACACGAGCTTTTTCGGGCTGCAGGAAAAGCCGTTCGCCATCACCCCCGACCCGCGCTACCTGTACCTGAGCGGGCGGCACGCGGAGGCGCTCGCGCACCTGCTCTACGGCATCAACGAGGCGGGCGGGTTCATACAGCTCACAGGCGAGGTCGGCACCGGCAAGACCACCACCATCCGCAGCCTGCTCGAGCAGCTGCCCGGTCACGCGGAAGTCGCCCTGATCCTGAATCCCCGCGTCACGCCGGCCGAGTTCCTGCTCACGATCTGCGAAGAGTTGCACATCCCGGTGCCGGAGCCGGGCCGCGGCAGCACCAAGACGCTCATGGACCTGCTCGGTCGGCACCTGCTCGACACGCACGCGCGCGGCCGCCGCGTCGTGCTGATCGTGGACGAGGCCCAGAACCTGAGCACGGAGACGCTCGAGCAGGTGCGGCTCCTCACGAACCTCGAGACCGCGACCGCGAAACTCCTGCAGATCATCCTGATCGGGCAGCCCGAGCTCCGCGACCTGCTCGATCGCGCGGAACTCAGGCAGCTCGCGCAGCGCATCACCGGGCGCTATCACCTGGACCCGCTCACGACCGACGAGTCGGCCGGCTACGTGCGCCACCGGATGCGCATTGCCGGCGCGACGGCCGAGGTCTTCACGCCGTCGGCGCTGCGCGAGATCCAGCGCCTGAGCCACGGCGTGCCACGCGTCATCAACGTGGTCTGCGACCGCGCGCTGCTCGGCGCATTCACGCGCGAAGAGCACCGCGCCGGGGCAGCGCTGGTCCGGCAGGCGGCCTCGGAGGTCTACGGCCGGCCGATACCCGCGCCCTGGCTCAAGTGGGCCACGGCAGGGGCGACCGTCGTCGCAGTCGCGCTCGTGACCGTGGGACTCGTGAGCCTGTGGTCCGCGAAAAGAAATGCGCCCGGGCCGACGGCTGCGGATGCGCCCGCGGCAACGTCGGCCACGGTGGCTCCAATGGCGCCAACGCCCGCAACCCCGGGTGTCGTGGCGCCGGCCGCTGCGGGCGAGCCCGTGAAACTCGAGGACCTGCTGGCACAGCATGCCGGCGACACGACGACCGAGGCCGCGCTCGCGCAGCTCTTCACGCTCTGGGGCGTCACCTACGACCCGGCGAAGGGCCGGGGCTGCGAACAGGCGGGCGGCCAGGGCCTCGAGTGCCTGTTCCAGAAGGGCTCGTGGGCGCAGCTCCGCACGCTCAACCGGCCGGCGATCCTCACGCTCACCGACGACACAGGCCGCACCCACCAGGTCGTGCTTGCGGGACTGACGGACGAGACGGCGACTTTCCAGCTCGGCGGACAGGCGCGCGCCGTGCCGATCGCCCAGGCCTCGCGCTACTGGTTCGGCGACTTCCTGCTGCTGTGGCGGCCGCCGATGGCGGTTCCAAAGTCACTCGGGCCCGGCATGCGCGGCCAGGACGTGAAATGGCTGCGCGACGGCCTGCGTGCGGCGCAGGGCCTGCCGGCGGCTCCGGGCAGCGATGCTTACGACGCGGATCTCACCCGCCTCGTGCAGGATTTCCAGCGCCAGCACCGGCTCGTCGTCGATGGCGTCGCCGGCGTGCAGACGCAGATCGTGCTCGACACCGTCATCCGCGCGACCGGGTCGCCCACCATCGTGTCGCAGACGGCGGGGAGCTGAGCCATGTCGTTCATCCTCGACGCCTTGCGCAAGTCCGAGCACGAGCGCCAGCGGCAGAGCGGCCCGGCGCTCGCCGAGGCAGCGGTTGCCGCGCATCAGCCGCGAAGCAATGTCTGGGCTCCCGTTACGATTGCGCTCCTGCTCGTGAATCTCGTGGTGGTCGGCGTGCTGATGATCCGCAAGTCGATGCGCGATCCGACGACATCGCCGCCCGCAGCCGCGATCGCGGATGACACGCCGGCGCCGGTATCGGCCGGGCCTGCGCCGGCCGCGCAACCTCCGGTCGTGTCCCTGAATCCACCTGCCGCATCCGGTCCCGCGTCGCCGCCAGCGGTGCCTCCGCCATCCGTCCCGGCGGCCGGCGCGAACGGAGCGGGCAATCCGCTCGAGGCAGAAACGGCCGACGGGCCGCCGATGCTCGATCCCGGGATGGCGGCGCAGGCAGCGGCCCCGCCGCCCGGCCCTCCGGCGGTGACGCGCACGCCAGCATCGCGCGGATCGGTCGTCTACGAGTCGCTGCCGGACTCTGCGACGCTCGGCGGCCCGCAATACGCACCACAGCCCGGCGCGGGCCGGCCGGCCGCGAACTCCGGGACGGGACTTCCCGGGGCGGACGAACTGTCCGGGTCCGGCGCCGTGCCGGCACTCAATCTCGACCTGCACGTTTACTCGACCACGCCGTCGGAACGGCTGGTCTTCATAAATTCGCGCAAGTATCGCGAGGGCGACACGATGCAGGAAGGGCCCGTGGTCCGGCAGATCACCCCGGCGGGCGCCATCCTCGAGTACAAAGGCCGCTCCTACCTGCTGACCCACAATTGAGCGCGCCATGAAGATCGAGACACTCGCGGTCCACGCGGGCCGCGAACCGGATCCGGGGACCGGCGCGGTGCGTGAGCCGATCCACCTTTCGACCACCTTCGAACGACACGCGGACGGCAGCTACCCGCACGGCCACAACTACACACGCACCAGCAATCCGAACCGAGGATCGCTCGAGCGAGCGGTCGCGGCGCTGGAGGGCGGCGCAGAAGCCGTCGCCTTCGCGTCCGGCTCGGCCGCCACGCTCGCGGCGTTCTCGCTCGCGGCCCCCGGTGGGCGGATCGTGTGCTCTTCCGACTGCTATCACGGCACGGCGAAGCAGTTACGCGGCCAGCTGGCGAGCTTCGGGATCAGCGCGGAATTCGTCGACACCTCCGACACCGCGGCCACGGCCCGCGCGCTCGAGTCGCCCGCGTCGCTCCTGTGGGTCGAGACGCCGTCGAATCCGCTGCTGAAAGTGAGCGACATCGCGGGGCTCGCCCGCCTCGCCCACGCGTGCGGCGCGCTGCTCGCATGCGATAACACTTTCGCGAGCCCGGTGCTGCAGCGACCGTTCGATTTCGGCGCGGACCTGGTCATGCACAGCACGACGAAGTACCTGGGCGGTCACAGCGACGTGCTCGGCGGCGTGCTGGTGGCCCGCGAGGCAGGATCGGTGCTCGATCGGCTGCGCGACTTCCAGGGAACCACGGGCGGCGTCCCCTCGCCCTTCGACTGCTGGCTGGTGCTGCGCAGCCTGGCCACGCTGCCGCTGCGGGTGCGCGCACAGGCGGCCAATGCGGCCGCGGTGGCACGCTTCCTGCGCGACGACCGCCGCGTCGAGCACGTGTATTACCCTGGGCTCGCAGACCACGTGGGTCACGCGCTCGCCACGAAGCAGATGAGCGGCGGTTTCGGCTCGGTCGTGTCCTTCCAGGTGCCAGGCGGCGCCCCGCAGGCGATGGCGGTCGCGGCGCGCGCCAGGCTCTTCACTCGCGCCACGAGCCTGGGTGGCGTCGAGAGCCTCATCGAGCATCGCGCCTCGGTGGAAGGTCCGCAGAGCCGCACGCCTCAGAATCTGCTGCGATTATCGGTGGGCCTCGAGAACCACTCGGACCTGATCGCCGACCTGGACCAGGCCCTGGGCGGAGGCGCTTGACGCCCGGCGGACGCGCATCGCGCCCGGTCGCATCAGGGCAGGGCAAGTCGCAGCGAGACGGCTATTTCGCGACGGCCGGCCCGGCCGCAGCCTCGACCGGTCGGCCGGCACTCTGCCATCCCTGCATGTCGCCTTGAAGGTGCGCCAGCTTCGTGTAGCCGTTGGCTGCAAGCACTTCGGCCGCAAGTCCCGCGCGCCTGCCGGAATGGCAATACAGCACGACCTCGTCGTCCTTCGGGATCTCGCCCAGGCGGGCCGCGACCTGGTCGTAAGGAATATTGACCGCGCCCGGGATGTGCCCCGCCGCAAATTCGTCGGGCCTGCGCACGTCGAGCAGGAACAGCGAGGCGTCCTTGTTCGCCTGCATGTCGAGCAGAGCCTGCTGCGAGACCTGGGTGACCGGCGGGGCCTGCGTGGCTGGCGCGGCCTGCGGCGCCTGCGCCGCGGGTGTGGGCTTGGCGACTTGAGGCGACTGCGCAAGCACCGGGCCAATCGCAAGCGCGCTCAGCAAGCCAAAGAAGATCCTGTGCATGTTCGTCTCCTGATTAGTGATCGTGCCCGCACCTGCCGGTCAGTCCGTGACGCAGGCATCCACCTCGATTTCCACCAGCATGTCCGGGTCCACCAGGCCGCTGACCTCGACCATGGTAGCGGCTGGGCGAATGGCCCTGAAATACTCGCCGTGCACGCGGCCGACCGCCTCCCAGTCGCGAACATTGCGCACGTAGATGCGGGAGCGGACCACGTGGTCGAGCAGTGCTCCCGCCCGCTCGAGGGCGTCGCGGATGTTCTCGAGAACCTGACGCGTCTGCGCCGCGGCGTCGCCGGGCGCGACGATGCGCCCATCCGGCCCCGTGGCAGTCGTGCCGGCAACCCACACGAAGGGCCCGACGCGCACGGCGCGGGAATAGCCGACCACGGGCTCCCAGGGCGTACCGGTCGAGAAGTTCACGCGTTCGGTCATGCCGACTCCTTTTTTCAGATTCCTTCGACAGACATGACGACGATGCCTTGCGATCGGGCAAGTTCGCCAGTATTGTCAACCAATAGTTTACTCGAGGCTGCGACGATGGCGGCGGAATCCAGCCGGCTCCCCCTGAACGCTTTGCGGGTCTTCGAGGCCGTCGCGACGCACCTGAGCTTCACCGCCGCGGCGAAGGAACTCGGCGTCACGACCGCCGCGGTCAGCGCCCAGGTGAAGTCGCTCGAGGCCGACATCGGCGTGCCGCTCTTCCGTCGTCACACGCGCGCGGTCGCGTTGACCCAGGAGGGCGCCGAGCTCCTGCCGGGCGTGCGGCGAGGGCTGGACGAGCTGCGCCGCGGCGTGGACCGGATTCGCCGCGAGCGGGTCGGCGGCATGCTGAACCTGAGCGTGCCGAGCGAGTTCCTCCAGCGCTGGCTGCTGCCGCGCCTCGGCGAGTTCACGCGCCAGCATCCCGAGATCGAGGTGCGTTTCGGTCCCGCGCGGGCGGCGCTCGACTTCAGCCGTGACGACTTCCACGCAGCCATCCTGTACGGCTCGGGCGCCTGGCCGGGGCTCAAGTCGGAACGAATGCTCGACGAGTGGGTGTTCCCCGTCTGCAGCCCGGCGCTGCTCGCGAAGCTCGGACCCATCGACACCCTGAACGACTTCGCGCGCTACCCGCTGGTGCACAGCCGCTCGGAGCCCTGGGTGGCCTGGCTGCGTCGCGTCGGCGGCGACACCTCGCGGGCGGAAACCATCCCCATGGCGGAGGACTCCGCCGCGACGCTGGCCGCGGTCGAGCAAGGCAAGGGCGTGGCACTCGCGCGCTGGTCGCTGGTGGCCGCGGACATCGCGGCCGGGCGGCTCGTGCGCCCGATGATGCCGAGCGTTCAGCAGCACAATGCCTGGCACCTGGTCGCACCGCCGGAGAGCTTCTCACTGCCTAAGGTGGTGCGCTTCCGCGCCTGGATCGTCGAGTGCTGCCGGGAATTCGCCCCGCCGACCGGAGAAACGCTCGCGGCAGAGTGACCTCGCGGCGGAGTGATTACGTCTCGAACCGCAGCCGCGCCAGCACGGGCCGATGGTCCGACCCGATCGCCGGGCCGACCTCGGCCGCCTCGACGCACAGTCCGGGCGACACGAACACGTGGTCGATCCTGAGCGCGAGCGGCCAGAACCCCGCCATCCATGTCGGTTCCCAGCGCGACCCCTGCGCCACGTCGCGCATCCCCGAGGCCCGCAGGAAGTTCGCATAGACGGGCGAAAACGCCGTCGCGTTCAGGTCTCCCAGCATCACGGCCGGACCGGCTCCTGCCGTGAGCGAGCCCGCCGCGGAATCGAGCGCGCGGTCACGGGCGCGCGCCAGGCCGAGCGAGACCGGCCAGCGCGTGTGCAGTCCCAGGAAACGGAGCGACCGTCCGGCGAGCTGGGCGCGGCCCGCGATCGAGGGCAGTCCGTCGCCGGCGAAGTCTTCCGGCTGGACGGCGCCGAGCGGCCAGCGGCTGAGGACGCCGATGCCGTAGGCATCCTCCCGCACGAGCAGCGTCCGGTAAGGATAGGCCCCGAGCCGGGACAGTTCAGCAGCCCACGATGCAGTGACCTCCTGCACGACCACGAGATCGGCCGGGTGCCTTGCCAGCCAGTCGAGGAAGCGGCGCGTGTCGTGGTTGCCGTACTGGACGTTGGCGGTGACCACGGTGAACCCGGGGCCCGCGCACGCGCCGGACGGCGGGCCGGCCTGCGCGCGCTGCAGGACGGGCAGCGCGTTGAACGCCGCGAGCAGGGTCAGGAGCAGGGACGTGCGCCGACTGCCGGTCGAAAAGAGAATGGCCGCCACCACGAGGGCAGCGGCCGCGTACTGCACCCGGAAGTGAACGAAGAGTTCGAAGGGCCAGCCGAGCGGAGCGGCGAGCGCGAGCACGGTCGCCACGCAGAGTGCGGCCGGGAGCGCGAACAGGAGGGTTGCCGTCCGCCTCGCCGGGCGCTCAGGCCTGCGCACGGGGCCGCTGCGCGCCATAGTGCACGCTCAGGCGACGAACTCCCTTGACCCGCCTTGCCGAGCGCCGGATTTCCTGCATGAGCCGCAGGAGCAGGTTCAGGCTCTCGCGTTCGCCGCCAGCGCAGTATTCCTCGCGCAGCCCGATGTGCAGCACCGTAATGTGCTCTAGATCCGGGCGCGTATAGACCGCCACGCCGAACGGCTCGCCGGTCGCCTCGTCCACCACGAACAGCGACTGCACGTCGGGCAGCTCGGCGATCCTGACGCGGAGCCAGCCTGAGTCCGCGTGGATCTCGGGCGGACCGTACTTGTCGATCGCATCCACGATCCTGTCCGCCACGCGGTTCTGGCAACCGTTGAAAAACAGCAGCCGCTCGAGCACAGGCCGATGCTCGGCCGCGATCCGCGACGTGTATTTGACCGGTGTCCTCATGCTCCGACTGGACCGGTGCACCGGTCTTCTAATGCACATAATGCACAGGGGAACGATCATGCTCGCGCGGCCGACCCGTGTCGAGAGGGCCGGAACGCCCGGTCGGGCGTCGCCGGATGACAGATATCTGGACTTGATCCAGAACATCCCGCCGCATGACGCTGAACTTTGAATTGCCTCAGGTTTTCGGACAGAGGAGATGGACGTTTCGGGCCCGGTACTGCTGAATCTCCAAAGTGCCAAACCCTGTCTCGCAACCCCAGCCCCGGTCCGCGGCCGAGTGGCGCGATTCCGCGCTGCTCGTGGACGTGCTCGTGCTGTCCTCGGACCTGCTGCTGTTCGAAGCGACCCGCGCGGCGATCGGCGAGCGCAACCCGGTCTGGCGCGCGCGCTCCGCCGAAGAGGCCGTGGACCTGTTGCTCACCGGGCGATGCGGCGTGCTTCTCGTCGACATGGCCGCCATGTCCACCGGGCCTGACACCCTCATTGCCCAGATCGTCGAGCAGTTCCCGGACGTCGTCGTGGTCGTCGCGGGACGCCAGGAGGACGAAGGCCTGCTCGGCCGGCTGATCAGCGACGGACTCGTCTACCGGTTCATGCACAAGCCGCTGACAGCGAAGCGGGCCGGCATGTTCCTGCACGCGGCCATCCGTCGTCACGTCGAGCTCCGCGAGTCGCGCGCGACCCAGCCGTTCACGCCGCTCGCCGGCGTCATGCCGAGGCGCTTCGACCTTGGAAAGTGGTTGTTCGTCGCCGCAGGCCTGGCGTTGTTCGTCGCGCTGCTCTGGTTTCTCGGCGGCGACGGCTCGAGCCGCGTCGAGGAAGCAGCGACCTCCGCCGCTCCGCACACGGCAGCACCTGTCGCAACCCCCGCCCGACAGGCCGATCCCGTGCTGTCACGAGCGCGCGCGGCCTTTGCCGCGGCCCGCTACGAGGCGCCGGCGGGACGAAATGCGCTCGACCTGTATGCAGCCGTCCTCCTGGCCCGGCCAGACCAGGCTGAAGCCCGTTCCGGCCTCGACGATACGATCGACCGCATCGTCGGCCTGGCGAGACGCGCAGAAACCGACGGCAACCACGCGGAAGCCCGCCGGCTGCTCGCCCGCGTCGAGTCGGCCGATGCCTTGAACCTCGCGGTCCGGGACCTCGCCGCGGAACTCGCGCGGCCGATGCCGAAGTCCATGGCGCCGCCGCCAGGCGTTCCCGCTGCGAGCCCCCCGGCCATGCCGAAAGCACCCGAGAACACCGCACGCCAGGCTGCGCAGGCGACGGTCCGCAGCACGCAAACCACCGCAACCACCGGCTCCCGACCGACGGAGCCCGCACCCGCTACCCGGGCACCGCAGGGAACGAGCGCGCTCGACCATCGTCCCGTTGCGACCGCGCCGCCGGTCGCGAGACCCGATCCGCTCACGCCCAGGGTGGTGAACGCCGACGAGCTGCGGGCCAGCGCGGCGCTCGCGCGACGCGCTCCCAGGAACTTCGGGGCACCGATCTCGAACGGACTTCCGACCGCGGGCTACGTCAAGCCGCGCCGGGCCGAACCACCGGCACCGGTCGCGTCCGCGTCAGGAATAGACCCGGCAGCGGCCGAAGCGCTCGCGATGCCGGCAGACGAGTTCGGGCGTGTCCATTCGACCGATCCCGTGTACCCGCCCGCCGCACTGCGTGATCACGTCGAGGGCTGGGTGGAACTGCTGTTCACGATCACCGAGACGGGCGCAGTACGCGACATCGAGGTCGTCGATTCCGAGCCGCGCGGGGTATTCGAGTCCGCGGCGAGCGAGGCGCTGGGTGCCTGGCGTTTCAGGCCGCGGCTCGCGAACGGACAGCCGGTGGCGCGTCGCTCCACCTTTACGCTGCGATTCAACGTCGACCGCTGAACTCAGTCGGGAGCAGGTCCAGGGCGCGGCCCGACCGCCGACAGGCTGCCCAGGTCCAGCCGCAGCCCGGGTTCCGCGACGTGCGCCTGCACACCCTGCCGGGTGAGCGCCTCGCGCAACGCGTCCGACGACTCGCGCTCGCCGTGCACCAGCCAGACGGGCGGGCGGCCCTTGAGTCCGGAATACCAGCGCAGCAGATCCGCCTGGTCGCCGTGCGCCGAGAAACCGCCCAGCGTGTGCACGCGCGCCTCGACCCTCACCGGCAAGCCGTGGATGTTGACCTCGTCGCGGCCGTCTACGATCGCGCGTCCCAGCGTGCCCGCCGCCTGGAATCCCGTGAACACCACGTCGCACTCCCGGCGCGGGAGATTGTGCTTGAGGTGATGCACGATGCGCCCGCCGGTGCACATGCCGCTGCCCGCGATCACGATCGCGCCGTCGGCAACGCGGTTGATCGCCATCGACTCGTCCACCGTCCGGCAGAGCTTCAGGTTCGGCAGCTGGGGCATCGGCCCGCCGCGCCGGCGCAGTTCGCGCGCCTCCTCGTCAAAGAGTTCCGCGTGGCGCCAGTAGACGTCCGACGCCTCGATCGCCATTGGGCTGTCCAGGAAGATTTGCCAGTCGCCGAGCTGCCACTCGTCGAAGTGGGTGCCGAGTTCGTAGAGAACTTCCTGGCTGCGCCCTACGGCGAAGGCCGGGATCAGGACGTTGCCGCCGTCCCTGCGCGCCCGGCGCAGGATCTCGCCGAACTCGGCAAGCGTCGCTTCCCTGTCCCGGTGCTGGCGCGCACCGTAGGTGCTCTCCATCACCACGACGTCGCCAGCAAGTCCCGACTCCGGGTCGCGGAGAATGGGCGTGTCGTACTGGCCGAGGTCGCCGCTGAACACGAGGCGCCGCTCGAGATCGCCCTCCGTCAGGCGCACGCAAACGCTCGCCGATCCAAGGATGTGCCCGGCGTCCCGGAACGTGAGCTCGACGCCGGGCAGGACCCCGATCGCGCGTCCGTAGGGCACCGCGCGGAACGTACGCAGCACCGCCTCGGCGTCGTCCGTCGTGAACAGCGGCTCGATTGCGTGCCGGTCGCCGCCGCGACGGCGTTTTCGCTGCTCGCGTTCCGCATCGCGCGCGGCCATGGCCGCGCTGTCGAGCAGCAGGATGCGCGCAAGGTCGCGACAGGCCGCGGTCGCGTGGACCGGGCCCCGGAAGCCTCGCTTGTGCAGGAGCGGCAACCGCCCGCAGTGATCGATGTGCGCGTGACTCAAGATGACGGCGTCGATGCCCGCCGCGTCGAACGGAAACGGCGCGCGATTCCGCTCGGCGGGCACCGCGCCGCCCTGGATGAGTCCGCAGTCGAGCAGCAGCCTGCGGCCGCCGACCTCGAGGATGTGGCAGGAGCCCGTGACTTCCCCCGCCGCACCGAAGAACTGCAGGTGCATCGGCGCCTCAGGCGATCCGCTGTCCTGCGTGGGCCTCCGGTTCCGCCTGGGCCTGCCGCTCGCGAAGCAGCCTTGCGCAGGCCCGAACCACCGCCGCATCGTAGCGTCGGCCCGCCTGGGCCTGCAGTTCATCGAGACAGGCCGCCATCGAAAGCGCCTGGCGCTGCGGCCGCGGGGACAGCATGGCTTCGACCGCGTCGGCGACCGCGACGATGCGTGCCTCGAGCAGGATCGAGTCGCCCTTGAGGCCGCGGGGATAACCCGACCCGTCCTGCCGCTCGTGGTGCTGACGCACCGCTTCGGCGACCGGCCAGGGAAAGTCGATGTGGCGCAGTATTTCGTGGCCGCGATCCGCGTGCGTCCTGACCAGCTCGAATTCCGCCGCGCCGAGCGGCGCCGGTCGCCAGAGGATCTCGCGCGGAATGTGCAGCATGCCGACGTCGATCAACTGGCCGATGACTCGCAGCCCCCGCACCGTGTGCCCCGGCAGGCCCATGGCCGTGCCGATCCCCGCCGCGAGGTCCGCCACGCGCTTCGCGCGGCCGGTCTTGCAGCCATCCTGCGCCTCCGAGAGCGAGCCGATCGCCTCGATCGCGCCCAGCATCACGCGCTCCATGTGATCCATGACGCTCACGATCTCGGCGTCGGAGCGGCGGCGGCGGAGCGCCTTCCAGAGCCCGTCGGCCACCTGCGCCGCGTGAGCGCGGTCCTCGTCGTCGAAAGTCTCCGGCTTGTTCGCGAGCAGCAGGACCCCGGCGAGGCGTCCGCCGTCCAGGATCGGCGTCGCAAGCTGGCGGGCAAGCCGGCCGGGCAACCCGGCCTGCCGCAAGCCGCCCGTGCCCTCCGCGTCCTTGCGCTCGGTGACACGCTGCGACGTCATGCACTCCCAGAGAGCCGATTCGGCCGGCGGCGATCCTCGCCAGCGGATTGGAAGGGCCTGGCCCGGCTCCGCGTCGGCAATGCTGCGCGAGGAGAGTTCCAGCTGCCCGGCGTCCGTCGTCGCCAGGAAAATGTATCCCTGCTCGCTGCGGGTGAGCTGCCGCGCAAGGTCGACCGCGCGTGCCGGGATCTCGGTCTCGGTCAGCGCGTGCGTGTGCTGCGCGAGATCGAGCAGGGCGGTGTGCCGGCGCTGCTCGCGCCTGGTCCGCTCCTCGGCGCGGCGCTGCTCCGTGAGGTTGCGCACGGTGACGATGCGCGCACCGGGGGAATCCGCGACCGCAGCACCCGAAATCTCGGCGTCGAAGGTAGACCCGTCGGCGCGGCGCCACGTTGCATGGCGAGGCGTGCCGCCAGCCGCTGCCGGCAGGCTGCCGGCAGATGCGCCGGCCTCCCCGGGTTCGAACTGCTGCAGCGTCAGGTCGCCGGTCCTGCCCGCTTCGAGCGACATGAGCGCGTTGAATGCCGCGTTCGCATGACTGAGCCGGCCCTGTTCGTCCACGAGGCAGGTGGCGACGGGCGAGGCGTCGAGCGCCGCCGCGCGCGCGCGCGCCAGGCGTTGCCCCTCGCGGCCCGCCCGCTCGGCCGTGACGTCCACGAGCGACGTGAGCCAGCACGCCCGCCCCGCATAGGAAACCGACGTGCATCGCGGCTCCAGCACCGCGCGCGAACCGTCCGGCTTCACGAAGTCGATGTCCGCCGGAGACGCCTGGTCATTCCCGGGCACGCATCCCGGCAGGATTTCCACCAGTGACCGGCCTCGCAGCTCGTGGGGCGCGATGCCGAGCAACGCCGCGGCCGAGTCACTTACCGCCCGGATCTCGTGGGTCTCCATGTCCGACAGCAATGTCGGCACGGGCTGCGCGCCGAATGCGCGCTCGGCATCGACCGAGGACGCATGGGCCTGCGCGCGACTCGACTGCAGCTCCGCAAGCCGCGCCTCGAGCACTCCCACGCGCGAAAGTCCCGCGCGCGTTTCCTCCGCCGCGTTCCGGGCCTGCAATTCCACGGCCTCCCGGGCCTGCGACTCGGCTGCGGCCAGCTCCTGCTGCCGCGCCTCCAGTTCGTTCACGCGCTGCTGCAGCTCGCGCACCCGGTCCGCATCCGCGGCAGCGACGTCTGCGCGCTCCCTGGCCTGGGACTCTGCCGCGGACAGATCCTGCTGCAACGCCTCGAGCTCGTCTATCCGCTGCTGAAGCTCGCGCACCTTGTCCGAATCCGCGGCAACGACGTCGGCGCGCTCCCTGCCGTCACGATCCAGCTTGGTGCGCGCGGCGCGTTCGGCGGCGGCAAGCAGCTTGTTCGTGTACTTGAGCCCCCGTACCTCGCGCTCGAGTTCGGCGACGCGACGCCGGTCCTGGTGCTGGCGATCCAGCAGTTCCGGCACGAGCGCCGGGATGCGCATCGTGTCGGATCCAGTCTTCAGTGAATCGATGGCCGTCGAGAGTTCCTCGAGCGTGGACCCGCGTGGAAAGAAGCGCTGCGCGCCCACCTCCGCCGCAAATGCCTCGTACTTGGGCCCTTCCACGCGGAACGACAGCAGGAACACCGGCAGGTACCGCGTGGCCGGGTCTTCCTTCAATCGGCGACAGAGCGCGAAGCCGTCCAGCAGCGGCAGGAGGACGTCGCTCACGACCGCGTGAGGGGGCTCGTGCCTGACGACGTCGAGCGCCTCGACCCCGTTGCGCGCCTTCGTCACGACATGGCCGCGCGACTGCAGCAGCGTCTCGAGCGCTGCGAGGTCCTGGTCACGTTCGTAGACGAGAAGGATGAAACTCATGGGCGCGAGACAGCCTCCGCTCGTAGCGACCAGCCGCGTGATCGACGCATACGCCGTTCCATCGTACCGCTCCCGTGACCCCGCCAAGTATGCCCGGACGCGGCGCAGGCACCAACATCCCGCGCTGCCGCGGGATGCGGGTCACAGAATCCCGGTGTGACCCCCCCCCTTTGCTACGGGTTCACGCTCGCGGCAAGCCGCTGCGCCAGCACCGCGGGCGTGCTGTGAACGAGGTCCTTGCGGATCTCCCGGGTCACTCGCGCGCGGGTCGGGCCGGACAACTCCTCCCGCATGAGCCCGAGGAACGGCGGGCCCGCCACGACGACCAACTGGTCGAACTCGTCATTCCTCCGCGCGTCGTCGAGCCTGCGGGCGATGCGGCGCGCGAACCGCACTGCCTCCGTGCGGCGGGGCGTCTCCTCCCGCTGGATCGAGTGGCGAGTCGCGCCCATGCTCTCGTGGGTGCGCCCCGGGCGCTCGGTCCCGAAATCCCGATCGTGAAGACGCGCCAGTGGATCGCTGATCCGGGCCACCTCCTTCGGCACAGCGCGCAGCGTCGGGGCGTCGTAGAAGATCGCTTCAGCCTGGTCGGCGACGACAATTCGATACCTGCTCATGTCAGCCTCCCTGCACTCGGGTGTGTTTTCACGTTGCGCCGGGCCGGCGACCCGCGCAATGGTGGAATGTGGCAGTCGCGGTTGGCGGCGGGCTTCCGCGGTTCCTATACACTCGACGAACGGGCCACGGAGACGACCATGGGATCGAGACACCACCTCGCGGCACTGCTGCTCGTACTGGCTGCCGGCTGCGCCGCCACCTGGCCTGTCGAGACCTTCGAAGCACCGGGTGCAGGTCTCACGGCCCGCCGCAGCTTCGCGTGGACGGGCGGCGAGCTCGGCTCGGTGACTGCGGTAAACGCCGCCACGGTGACCGCTACCGACCAGCACATCCGCGAAGTCGTCGTTGCAGCGCTCGTGCGCAAGGGCTACCAGGAAGTGCCGGACGCGGACAAGCCTGAGATGCTGGTGAGCTACGAGGTCGCCGGAACCAGGAAGTACGTGACTTCCTCGGCTCCCAGGTTCAACACGCCCAACCCGGACGACGTCCTCATGGCCAGCAATCCGCAGCTTCCGGCGGCATCCGAACTGCCGCGGGAACGCCGCGTGACCGAGGGCTCGGTGATCGTGTTCGTGGCCGATCCTGCGTCCGACCAGATCATCTGGCGCGGTGCGGTCACGGCGGAGACCCGATCGTCATCCTCGGAGCAGGCCATGCACACGGTCGCGGACATGGCGGCCGGCATCATCGAGTCGTTCCCGGCGAGAAGCACAGGCCCCTGAGCCGTTCTCGCGGGCGGGCCGCGGCCTCCCGGCAGGGATCGCTCAGCCGGTGAAGTAGTCCGGTTCCGCGCCGGGCCTCCACTTGATGTTGCAGCCCACACTCGGGCGCTGGTCCGCGTCCGCCGGCAACCCCGCGAGCACAGCATCCACGGCCCTGCGCAGGTCCACCCCGGTCACGGGCCGGTCGTCGCCGGGCCGGCTGGCGTCGAATTGCCCTCGATAGACGAGCCGACGGGCCGCGTCGAACAGGAAGAAGTCGGGCGTGCACGCGGCGCGGAAGGCTTTCGCCACCGACTGATCGGCATCCAGCAGGTAGGGGAAGACGTAGCCCGAGGACTCCGCCTCGCGGCGCATCCCGTCGGGACCGTCCTGCGGGTAGGCGTCGAGGTCGTTCGAGTTGACGGCGACGATTGCGAGGCCGCGGGGCGCGTACTCCCGCGCGAATTGCGCGAACGCGCCGCGGATGTGCCTCGCGAACGGGCAGTGCTCGCAGGTGAAGACGACGAGCAGCGCCCGGGAACCCGCGAAGTCGGCAAGCGCGTGCCGCCTCCCGTCGAAGTCCGGCAGGGCGAACGCCGGCGCCGGCGTGCCGAGTGCGAGCATCGTGGAAGGCGTCCTGGCCACTGCGGCGTCCCCTCAGCGACGAACGATCAGCAGCGCGCCGGCAATCACGAGTACCGCGCCCAGCAGGCGCGCGGGCGTCACCGGGCTCTGCGGGAAGCCGATGACGCCGTACTGATCCACGGCCAGCGCCGCGAGCATCTGCCCGCCGAGCGTGAGTGCGAGCAGGGCCGTGGCGCCGAGCCGCGGCCCGAGCACCGTGGTGGAAGCCACGTAGGCCGCGCCGAGGAGCCCGCCGAACCACGCCCACGCCGGCACCGCGGCCGTCGATCCCGGCACTACACGCGCGCCGCTCGCCACCGCAACCAGCCCCAGGGCGGCCAGACCGACCGCGAAGTTGACGATGGTCGCGACGACCGGGGAGCCGATCGCCATGCGCACGGTCGAGTTCATGCCGACCTGCAGGGTGAGCCCCGCACCGACGAGCACAGCCAGCAGGTGCGGCCAGTAATTCATCGCGATCAGCCGGCCGCTGCAGGTGCGCCATCGCGCCGGGCCCAGCCCTGCCAGACCAGGGCGCCGACGCCCGCGATGAGCGCAAGGAACGCGACGAGGCCGCCGATGTAGGGAACGTGACGAATGAGCGACAGTGCCACGAGCGCGAGCAGCAGGGCGAGCAGGCGCCAGCCGGTCGTCACGGGCCCGGCGCCGTGCATGAGCGCGAGGCCGCGTTGCCCGACGAAGAGCGCAGCGACGATCCAGCCCAGGAACAGCAGCAGCAGGTACAGCGGCACCAGTAGCAGCGCGAGCGGAATGCCGATGATCGTGATCAGGAGGACGACCCCGACGAATGGCACGCATAGGAGGACTGCGAGGCCCAGGCCGATAGACCGCAGCGGGTCGCGGCCGATCGCGTCAACGGCCCGCGAGGACAACCCCGGGAAGAGTATGAGGAACAGCGCCCCCACGAAGAACACGCCTGCATGCCACAGCGCCGAGCCGACCCAATGCACGGTCTCGTGCACCGGACCGTGGTCGTCGTGCATGTAGTTTCCGTGGCTGACTTCGTGGAACTCGACGCCACCCGCGATGACCGCGCCTTCGGGAACGACCGGTGCCGTCGGTCCGTGGTAGACGAGCCGCCCTCCGATCTGCGTTTCGGGGCTGATCACGAGTTCCTCGGCACGGACATCGGCATCGCGGTGCACCTGGCCCGCGATCGTCACGCTCCCGCCGGTGGCCTTGAGGTAACCGTGGGTATTTCCCTCGAAGTTGACCCGGCCACCGGTCAGGGTCGCCGACCCCGCGATGACCGTGGCCGGCCCGACGGCCACGTCCCCGCCCGCAACCCGGGCGTTGCCTTGCACGATCGCGTCCACCTTCACGTCGCCACCCGCGGCGTACAGGTCGTCGCCCACGCTGCCGGCGACGGACACCTCGCCGCCGGCCGCGACGAGGTCACCCTTGACCTCGCTGACCGTGGCCACCTGGCCGCCGGCCAGGAACGCATCGCCTTCCACCGGATCTGTGAGGTTCAGGAACCCGCCCGCGCCGAAATAGTCCGGCCCGAACTGGTGCGTCACCGCGTCATCGCCGTCCACGTTGACTGAACAGCCGCTGACCGCCAGCACGACCAGGGTCGCGAGCACCGCGACTGGAACGAAGGTTTTCATTGCCGACTCCTCGCTGGCGGCACCCGCTTTGCGGCGGGCGTCGTCGGGTTTACAGGCCACCGAAGGCAGTTTAGGGCAACCCGGCCGCGCTGCGTACCGTTCAGGGCTTGCGGGCGACGCCCTCGCTCACATACCCGATGAGCGTCGGCACGCCACGAAGGTAGCCGGACTGCACGGGGCCGGCTTGGAGGCCGGCGGTTTCGATCAGTTCGAGTATCGGCCGGTTCAGGTGACACCCTCCGCTGACCGGCCGCCACGCCGGCGTCAGCCGGTCCTGCCAGCGGGCAACCGACTCCTGCGGTGCGCGCCCGTGCTCCATGAACAGGAAACGGCCTCCGGGCTTCAGCACCCGCCGGACCTCGGCCAGCGCGTGCGCCACGTCCGGGATGGAGCACAGCGTGAGCGTACTCACCACGGTGTCGTAGCGGTCATCCTCGAACGGCAGGTGCTCGGCATCGAGGTGATGGAAATCCACCGCGATCCGCGACGCCGCGATGCGGGGCCGCGAGTACCGGTCTAGATCGGGGTCCGGGTCGATGGCCTCGATGCCCCGTACGCCAGGCGGGTAGTGCTCGAGGTTCGCGCCGGTGCCGAAGCCGATCTCGAGGATACGGCCGCTGGCCGACGCAAGGGTGCGCACTCGCGGGCGGCGATAGGCGCGGCTCGACATCGCGAGATCGAGCAGCTTCGGAAAAATATAGTGGCGGTAGACGCTCATCCGGGGCGACTCCTGCGGACCATGTTGCACCGTCCAACGGGTGGCCATCCAGACGCCGTCAGCGAGTGAAACCTGTATTCAGTGATAGTTGATAATGGTGCCGCCCGCACAAGGCGTTTCAACGGGTTCATTTTGCCAGTTGTTATGATGAGCGGGTGAGCCGATTGGCCCGCGCCGCGCGCTCAGGTAGATTGCGCGCCCTCCCATAAAGGTCGAGTTCCCATGGGTCGCATATTCGAAGTCCGCAAGCACGTGATGTTCGCGCGCTGGAACCGGATGGCGAAGCAGTTCGCCAGGATCGGCAAGGAAATCACCATCGCGGTGAAGAAGGGCGG
>Ga0209253_10000824_pt1 | contig 26880 bp, 28 predicted proteins | sample FrelakmetBRP12BR_FD_187145 | JGI IMG/M metagenome (GOLD analysis project Ga0209253, IMG submission 187145) | Freshwater lake sediment microbial communities from the University of Notre Dame, USA, for methane emissions studies - BRP12 BR (SPAdes)... | ecosystem: Environmental > Aquatic >...
TGCCTTTGGTCATGGTTAGCACTCCTTTTAGTGAAAGATTATCAAAAATCCTCTCGCTTGGAGTGGTACTAAATATCAGGGCAGATCAGTTTCAGTTACCCGACAAGCATAATTTTCTCACTTGTTCAGACTCTATCTAACCAGACTTGCTTCCTAAGATCCTTATGTTTAACTCGAGTCTTGTATGCGCGTAGTCATCACCGGAATGGGGATTGTTTCGCCGATTGGTACAGGCGTTGACCAGTTCTGGGCAGCAGCCGTCAATGGCGTCAGTGGAGTGCGCAGGATTGAAGGCTTTGATGCATCGGGGCAACGCTCCCGAATAGCAGGAGAAATCGCTGGCTTTAATCCAACCACCTTTCTATCGGCCAAGCATATCGAGCAAACTGATAGATTTACGCAACTGGCACTGCTGGCTGCCAGCCTTGCGCTCGAGGATGCCGGCGGACTGGACAGCTATGCGCCGCGACGTTTGGCCGTAAGCATGGGTTCGGGTATGGGCGGCTTTGCCACATTTGAGTCTGCCGCCGTGCGCAAACAGCAGAACCGGCCATTGCCTCCCTTTACTGTGCCGCGAACGATGACAAATTCTGCCGCTGCCTGGATAGCGAGCAGATATCGACTGCAAGGAGCAAATCTGACCTGCAATACCGCCTGATCTTCCGGTGCCAATGCAATTGGCATGGGCCTGGATCTTTTGCGTACCGGGAAAGCCGACGCCGTGATTGCGGGTGGTGCGGAAGCATGCGTATTACCGCTGACCATGACGGGTTTCGAGACGCTGCGTGCTTTGACTACCAATTCCAATGACGATCCAGCGCGGGCATCACGGCCTTTCGCCAAAGACCGAGACGGCTTTGTGATGGCGGAAGGCGCGGGCATCCTCATCCTGGAGAAAGAGGAAGAGGCGCTGCGCCGCGGGGCAAAGATGTATGCCCGCCTCGCCGGCTACGGATGCACATGTGCTACAACACATATCGTGGTGCCGGATATGGATGGTCAAGTAGCGGCGATGCAGGCAGCCATCGAGGATGCCGGGATGGAGCCGGATGCAGTCAACTATATTAATGCGCATGCAACCTCCACACCAGCCGGCGATATTGTGGAGACACGCGCGATTAAACATCTTTTTGGGGAGCGGGCCAGAGAGATTGCCATCAGCGCCATCAAGTCAATGATTGGTCATACGATCGGGGCATCGGCTGCAATCGGCAGCATCGCCACTATCATGACGCTGCATAGCGGCACGATACATCCGACCATCAATCTCGATGAGGCTGACCCCGAGTGTGACCTCAATTACACACCCAATCACGCACTGCAGAAGAGACTGCGAACCGGCTTATGTAACGCCTTCGGATTCGGTGGCAACAATGCAAGCATCATTTTTACAGCGGTCGCATAAATAGGAGAGCAGATATGAGCACAGCAGATCTTGAAGCGAAACTGATACAGTTCATCGCCGAGAAAGTCGAATTTCAGGACCCTTCCAAAATAACTGCGTCCTCGCAGTTCGGCGAACTCGGACTTGATTCCATGGATGTGGTGCAACTTTTGTTTGATGCGGAAGAGGCTTTCGGTGTCAACTTTGAGGGCGAGAAAGCGGAAGGACTTCACTCCGTTGGAGATATTATTTCCTATATAGATAAACATCAAATGTCGGCGTCCTCGTGAGAGATGAAAAACAGAAAATGCCATTGCAGCCGGCCTTGATGACCCGCCGCCTTGGTGTTTAGCTTCAAGTGCTCTGTATTGACTTGACCGACCCGATCCGGAGGTGCCCGATACCCTTGGCGTGACCAACGCCGGCCCTGCTTGATAGTCGCAAGTGGAAACACTGCGAAGCATCAAGAAACTTTGAGATAACCCTCTACCACTATTTTCCCACCGGATCTCATCGGTCTCGAATATATTCGGCTAAGTTGCCTGTTTCCACGTAGAATAATCAAAGCAAAAACAAATCTTCTCTGATTCTCTCTGCATCAGAAATAGCCATTAAAGGAGTGACAAATTGGCACAGCCAAATTTCCAATACGAAAAGCGCCAGAAAGACCTGGCCAAGAAAAAGAAACAGGAAGAGAAAAGGCAGCGCAAGCTGGATAAAGGTAAGATACCATCCGATGACAATCCAGACCAGCCTCCGGCTGCGGCGGAAACTGAGGATGCGGCAAAGACCAAATAAATCAGAGGCCACCTGCACGACCAGGCAATAAATCAGTACAGCGGATCAACAAAACCGCATCAGGCTTATCGGCAACCTGCCATGGACAGACGCAGATTCAGCCTCGGATTCCATCATCGGCATGATGCGGAAAATAGTGCACCGATATTCCGTTGCTGCAATCACTGTCAATGCCATCTGCCCGGGCATACCGCGCGCATCAAACATTCCATTCATGTCATCATATAATTTCACTGTTCCTGACCCGAGCCCGCATGTCGGCAAGGTTGGGCAGGACTGAGGCTGCCGAAACACTGAAGTTGAGAACCGGCTGCCACCAATAGCACTCATAAAAGCTTTATCTACAAGATCCGTAGCAGCGGTAAAATGATCCCATACAAGCTATTGGAGGCAACCATGCCCATCTCGACAGGTACCAGAAGTCTGGCACTATTCTGCGATTTCGAGAATATCGCCCTTGGCGTACGTGACGCCAAGTACGAGATGTTCGATATCAGCAAGGTACTGGAACGCCTGTTGCTGAAAGGCAATATCGTGGTCAAGAAGGCCTATTGCGACTGGGATCGTTACAAAACCTTCAAAACGGCGATGCACGAAGCTTCCTTCGAACTGATTGAGATTCCTCATGTGCGACAATCCGGCAAGAATTCTGCCGATATCCGCATGGTGGTAGATGCACTTGATCTTTGCTATACGAAATCGCATGTTGATACCTTTGTCATCATCAGCGGCGATTCTGATTTCTCGCCATTGGTGTCAAAGCTGCGGGAAAACAACAAGACCGTGATCGGCATCGGTGTGAAGAATTCCACTTCTGATCTGCTCATCGCGAACTGTGATGAGTTCATTTATTATGACGATCTGGTGAGGGAAAAACTGAAGAAGCAGACAGTGAAAAAACCTGCTTCTAAGAGCATGGCGGTCGCAGATGCGCTCAAGGAAGCCCCCAGGAATAAAGGCGACAAGAAGCAAGAAGCCCTCGATCTAATGATGGCAACGGTGGAGGCTCTATTCTCGGAGCGGGGCGAGGAAGAAAAAATCTGGGGCTCGATGGTGAAGCAAGCACTGAAACGCCGCAAGCCCGGCTTTAACGAAGCCTATTACGGCTTCCGCTCATTTGGCAAACTGCTGGATGAAGCCGAGGAGCGCAAACTCTTGAGTCTGGAGCACGATGACAAATCCGGCGGCGTAATTATCAAAAGCTTCAACCCCGATTATTAAGAACAAGTGAAAATGAAATCTAGCGCAAGGCTACCGGCAGGAGAATCACAAGGAACTGATACCGTCACATCCCTGCGGGTTGCAGTCTGTCAAAATGGTGAGCAAATTATGCGGCTATTAACGCTTACAGGATTGGTACTGGCACTGCTGGCACTTCCGGTTGTTGCTGGAGACTTTGAGGACGGAAGGCAGTTTGCTGCCAACCGGGACTACACCAGAGCCATGGCATCTTTCAAGAAAGCTGCGGAGCAGGGGAATGTGGATGCCCAATTCAATCTGGGCGTCATGTATGCCAGAGGACAGGGAGTTGCGCAGGACGAACAGCAGGCCGTGATATGGTATCGCATGGCAGCAGAGCAGGGAGACCTCCCGGCGCAGGCTATTCTGGGTTTTATGTACCTCACGGGCCGTGGCGTTCCGCAAGACGAGCAGCAGGCCGCCTCCTGGTATCTCAAAGCTGCCGAGAAAGGTCATGCGGAGGCGCAATACAGTCTAGGGGTCATGTACGCCAAAGGTCAGGGAGTTACGCAGGATGACCGGCAAGCCGTGGCCTGGTATCTCAAAGCCGCTGAGAAAGAGCACCCAGGGGCACAGTTCAACCTGGGTGTCATGTACGCCAAAGGCCGTGGAGTCGCGCAGGACGAGCAGCAGGCCGCGATGTGGTATCGCAAGGCGGCCGAGCAGGGAGATGTGCCGGCGCAAGCGATTCTGGGTTTCATGTATCTCAAGGGCCAGGGTGTTACCCAGGACGATCGGCAGGCTGTGGCCTGGTATCTCAAGGCCGCTGAGAGAGGACACCCATGGGCGCAATATAATTTGGGCGTCCTGTACGCCAAAGGGCGGGAGGTTGCACAGGACGAGCAGCAGGCCGTGACGTGGTATCGCAAGGCCGCCGAACAGGGCTATGCGGATGCGCAGTACAATCTGGGTGTCATGTATGCTCGAGGCCGCGGGGTTGTACAGGATGAGCAGCAGGCCGTGACATGGTATCGCAAGGCTGCTGAACAGGGCTATGCGGATGCGCAGTACAATCTGGGGGTCATGTATGCCCGAGGCCGCGGGGTTGCACAGGATGAACAGCAGGCTGTGACATGGTATCGCAAGGCGGCTGAGCAGGGGGATGCGGATGCGCAATACAATCTAGGCATCAGGTATGCTGATGGCAAAGGTGTTACTCAGGATTACATCGAAGCACATATGTGGTTCAGTCTCGCGGCTGCGGGCGGTGAAGAAAGGGCCATCAAGAATCGTGCTGTTATCGAAGAAAAAATGACGCGCGAGCAGATCGCCGAAGCGCGGCAACGGACAAGTGCATGGACGAAGACAGAGTCGAAGTAATGCATGCCACTACGCCATTGCCTGATCACGAGCAGCCATGAAGATAGTCACCTGGAATGTCAACTCCCTTAAAGTCCGTCTGCCACAGGTTATTGACTGGTTGATGGCCAATCAGCCGGATGTGTTGTGCCTGCAGGAAACCAAGCTGCAAGACGAGAATTTTCCGCTGGCTGAAATCACCGCAGCAGGATATCAGGCAATCTATGCCGGACAGAAGACCTATAACGGCGTCGCCTTGCTTAGCAAACAGACGGGCAGTGAGATCGTCAGCGCCATCCCTGCTCTGGACGATCAGCAGAAACGTGTACTGGCGGCAACCTACGATGATGTGCGGGTAATTTGTATCTATGTCCCCAACGGAGAAAGCGTTGAATCAGAAAAATACCAATACAAACTGAAATGGCTGACTGCTCTCAACGTATGGTTGCGAGATGAGTTACGCAAATATCCAAAACTAGCGCTACTGGGTGATTTCAACATCGCGCCGGAAGAATGCGACGTGCATGACCCGGAATTATGGCGAGGACAGGTGCTGTTCAGCCAACCGGAACGAGATGCGTTTCACAAACTGCTCAAACTGGGCTTTGTGGATAGCTTCCGGCTGTTCAAACAGCCGGAGAAATCATACACTTGGTGGGATTACCGCATGATGGCTTTCCGCCGCAACATGGGCATGCGCATAGACCATATTCTGTTGAGTAACGAACTTGCCGGAGCCTGCACTGCCTGTGACATAGACAAAGCAACGCGTAAACTTGAACGGCCATCGGATCATGCCCCGGTGGCAGTGGAACTTATGGTGCAACCATAATGCCAACTTAATTGATCGCAACTGCAGCGCCTTCTCCTGGATTTATATAGGCACTCCTATCTCCGGCTGGAGTCATCCAGACCTTGAAGCTCCAGTCTGAGTACCCTGATACTCTCCTCATGGAAAGCCATTCCATCCTTGAGTTGCTGCACCCGATCAAGGTATCCCTGATAATTTCTTTCGCTGCCTAGACGGTCTGGCTCACCATTGTTGTACTCTTTTTTTATCTCCTCCAGGAGTATCATCTCCCCGGCGATTTTATCCTCAATGACCATGCGGCGCGCTTCATTGCCGGGAGTATCAGACAGGCCTGGGGGTTTGGTTTTCACTTTGGGTTTGATTGCCGGTATGACTGTAAGCGGTGGCAGATCAAGTTTCTTGGCATCCTTCAGGGGAGCATTTGAATAGCTGGTTTTGCCATCCTTATCCACATATTTATATACCTGAGGCTGGGCATAGCATGCGACGCTAAATATTGCCAAAAGTATGCTGCTTTTTATTTTCATAGATCCGTCAGCTGAAAAATCTCCGCAAGCCTCGTGCGGGCGTAATAGCAACCTTGCAGAATGGGATGCACGTAAAGCATCATTCCCGAGATACTCAGTTTGCCAGCTCTCTCTTCAGCGCCACGATATTGTTCTCATGCAGCAACACCTGTTCCCGGAATTTCTTCATCTGCTCTTCGGAGTTAATCACGTTTTGTCTGGATTGAGTGGAACTGATTTTGGAAACTTCAGGGCTCATTTCACCTTTCTTCAGAGCCTGTCTGGCATCTGACAGCAGCTTCTCTTCTGTAGCCAGCTCCTCTGCGAGAATTTCACGACGCTTCATGTCCCGTTGCTGCTGCACTTTGCGAGCCACCTTGGGGAAACCATCAGGAGTCGCCACCGCAGGCTTGGGCTGCGCTGCTGCCGGATCGAGATAGAGCCTTTTCGCACCCTTCGTGGGCGTATTGGAATAGGTTATGCGCCCCTCCTGATCTACATGTTTATAGATTTCAGCAACAGCAATAGCAGCCATGGCCATGCCGGCAATTATCAGAATCGGAATAATGACTAAAATTTTTATTCCCATATTGTTCGGCCGATTAATCCTAGTTTAGCCTGAACCCGGCGATTGGTCGTATTGATGATCGTCAATCAGCAATACTTTAGCATGTGCATCATTTCTGATACTTCGCGACGGCACGATTATGATCCGTCAAGTTACTGGAAAAATGCGACTCGCCATTGCCTTTTGCGACAAAGTATAGCGCACTGGTTTTAGCCGGATTCATCGCCGCCTGAATTGAAGCCAGTCCCGGCAGGGCGATAGGTGTGGGCGGCAGACCGCGGCGCGTGTAGGTATTGTATTCCTGATCGGTCAGCAGATCTTTCTTGCGTAAGTTTCCATCAAATTTATCCCCTAGGCCATAAATGACCGTGGGGTCGGTTTGCAACCGCATACCCAAACGCAACCGGTTGACGAATACGCTGGCGATGTTGGTACGGTCGCCTTCCCTACCGGTTTCTTTCTCGATGATGGAAGCCAGAATCAAGGCTTGGTAGGCATCCGTCAGCGGCAAATTCATGGCACGCCCGGCCCAGGCAGTAGCAAGATTATTCTGCATCGCACGGTAGGCACGTTTCAATATTGTAATATCGCTATTGCCCCGGACGAAATAATAGGTATCGGGAAAAAATAATCCCTCCGCCGTCGTTTCGCCTGCCCCGATCAACCGCATGATCTCCAGATCACTCAAACCAGCAGTGTCATGCCGGACAGCAGGGTGTTCATTCAAGATTCTTCTAAGCTGAGAAAAGGTCCAGCCTTCTATGAACCTGACCTCGCTCTGATTGACGTCACCCGTGGCAACCCGCTCCAACAGCTGCCATGGCGAAATGTTCTCGGTAAGCTCGTAGTCTCCTGCCTTGAGCAGCGATGCATAGCCCATTAGCCGTGACAGCAGGACAAATGACCAGGTATCGTGCAAAACCCCGGCATCAGCTAATTGCTTGGCAACGCTTCTCAGGCTGCTGCCCGATTTGATGGAAAATTCGTAGGGAACAGCGGGAAGTTGAACGGGGGCGTTAACATGATAGGCAAACCACCCGGCAAGCAGGAGAACACCAACCAAGACCAAGAGAATCATGCGTTTCAGTATGTGCATGCGTTGCAAATACTCCCTGCACTACTACAGCGGGATCAGGCTTTACGGAAAACCAGCGTGCCGTTTGTGCCCCCAAATCCAAATGAGTTTGACATTGCCGCATCGATTTTCATATTCCTTGCGGCATTGGGAACATAATCCAGATCGCACTGCGGATCCTGGTCAAAAATATTGATGGTCGGTGGTGCAACCTGATGATATATCGCCAGCGCAGAAAATATTGCCTCCACTCCACCCGCCGCACCAAGCAAGTGCCCGGTCATGGACTTGGTGGAATTGACCACAAGTTTTTTTGCATGATCGCCAAAACAGCGTTTCACCGCCATGGTTTCGGCGAGGTCACCCAGTGGTGTGGAAGTGCCGTGGGCATTGATGTAATCCACTTCATCATTATTCATGCCTGCATTCTTGAGCGCAATGGTCATGCAGCGTGCAGCGCCCTCGCCATCTTCGCAGGGTGCGGTCATATGGTATGCATCGGCGCTCATGCCGAAGCCAGCCAGTTCAGCGTAAATCTTTGCACCGCGGCGTTTGGCATGTTCCATTTCTTCCAGCACCACAATGCCTGCACCCTCACCCAGCACAAAACCATCCCTGTCCTTGTCCCACGGACGACTGGCGGTAGCGGGATCGTCATTGCGGGTCGACAGTGCCCGCGCCGCAGCAAAACCACCAATGGTGAGGGGAGCTACGCACGATTCCGCGCCGCCTGCAACCATCACGTCCGCGTCACCGTATTCGATCATGCGGGCAGAATCGCCAATACAGTGGGTCGCGGTGGTACAAGCGGTGACGATGGCCAAGTTTGGCCCCTTGAAACCAAACATGATGGACAAGTCGCCCGCGACCATGTTGATGATGACGCTGGGAATAAAGAACGGCGAGATTTTACGCGGACCGCCGGCATGATAGGCATCGTGGGTCCCTTCGATCATCGGCAGACCACCGATGCCGGAACCGATGTTGACACCAATACGTTCGGCATCAAGGCCACTGCCAGCGAGGTCTTCAATACCCGCATCTTTCACCGCCTGGATTGCCGCCGCCATACCGTAATGGATAAAAGTATCCATGCGCCGCGCATCCTTGGCAGAGAGGTATTGTGTGATGTCGAAATCCTTGACTTCTCCCGCTATCTGCGAGGCGAAAGCCGTGGCATCGAAGCGGGTGATTCGGGCAATACCAGATTTTCCGGCGAGGATGTTCGCCCATGCATCGGGAACGGTGTTGCCAACAGGCGAAACAATGCCCAATCCGGTAATGACAACTCTACGCTTGGACAAAATAGCTCTGATGTAGGGGATGTTAAAACATGAAATTAATTCGTGTGGGAATTTATGTAATCAATCGCCTGCTGAACGGTATTTATTTTCTCCGCCTGCTCGTCGGGGATCTCACATTCGAATTCTTCTTCCAGTGCCATGACCAGTTCAACGGTATCAAGCGAGTCTGCACCCAAGTCATCTACGAAAGATGATTCGTTATTGACTTCAGTTTCATTCACGCCCAGCTGCTCGGCCACGATTTTTTTTATACGCTGTTCCACATTTTCCATCAGACACCCCTCTTCTCAGATAAGAAAAACCATCGCTATTCTAGCAAATTTTCGGTATTTGCAATACCAGAACACTCTCTATCCGGGTTTAGAAAACAATTGCGAATACGTGTTAATTTGAGCCAATTGGCGCCAAACGATACAAATCGACGCCGTTCCATAATTTTACCGAATCCAGATGTGACAACCAATTGTCGTATGCTGGCGCGCATCTTCAGGTCGAAATATTGCCGATCAATCCATATACATGCCACCATTCACATGCAGTGTCGTACCAGTAATGTATCCGGCGACTGGCGAAGCAAGGAACGCTACTGCTGAGGCCACCTCCTCAGGCCGCCCCAATCTGCCTAGCGGCACATGCTGGATCAAATCCTGCTGCTGCTTGTCGGTAAGCGCGCGAGTCATGTCGGTTTCTATAAAACCGGGGGCAATGCAGTTTACAGTGATATTCCGGCTGCCCAGTTCGCGTGCAAGTGACTTACTGAAACCAAATATGCCAGCTTTGGCAGCGGCATAATTGGCCTGCCCAGGATTACCCATAGCGCCCACCACCGAAGAAATATTGATGATGCGACCAGACCGGGTTTTCATCATGGCCCGCAGCACTCCACGGCTCAAACGAAATACCGATTTGAGATCAGTCTCCATGATTTCATCCCACTCTTCATCTTTCATCCGAATCAGCAGATTATCGCGGGTGATACCGGCGTTATTTACCAGTATCGTGATTTCACCGAACTTTCCGGGTATCGCTGCAAGAATGCCTGCAATCTGCGCAGCATTAGTTACATTCAGTACCATACCCGCACCTTTGATGCCGGCTTCGCTCAGATAACGGCTGATGATTTCGGCACCAGCCTCAGTGGTGGCGGTGCCGACCACAGTAGCGCCTTGCTTGCCTAATTTCAACGCGATGGCCTGGCCAATACCACGACTGGCACCGGTTACCAGCGCCACTTGATTTTGCAGCATTATCTCTCCAGTATGTCCTGTCATGAATTAATATCCATAATCATGCATGGCGAAGGATGCAGTATTCTTCCAGCCTACCTCAGGGCACCGGCAACCTGCCGTAGCGCCTCGCTGTCTGCCAGCGCCAGACTCTGCAACTTCCCGTCTATGCGTTTGTTTAGTCCCGACAGCACCTTACCTGGCCCGCATTCCACTACATGAGTGGCACCTGCGGTGGCAAAAGTATGGATGGTCTCGGCCCATCTTACCGGCCTGCATAATTGCTGCACTAGAATATTCCTGATGGCAGCAGCACTTGCATGCGGCTGCACATCCGCATTATGCAACACCGGGATGGCGGGTGATTGCAGCGCCACCAGTTCCAGTCGCTGCTGCATTTTTTCCGCCGCCTGATGCATCAACGAGCAATGCGAAGGTACGCTCATGGTCAGCATTATTGCCCGTTTCGCACCTTTTGCCTTGGCCAGTTCCATGCCGTACAACACCGCATTCCTGTGCCCCGCGATCACTACCTGACCGGGCGCGTTGAAATTTGCTGGTTCCAGTGACTCCCCGCTGGAGGTATTCACGACTTCAGCGCATACTGCTCGTACCGCGTCATCATCCAATCCCAGAATTGCAGCCATGCTACCCGTGCCCTCCGGCACCGCCTGCTGCATTGCCTCCGCCCGGAAACGCACCAGTGGCAGCGCATCAGCAAAAGCTAATGCCCCTGCGGCAACCAATGCACTGTATTCCCCCAGACTGTGACCGGCCATGAAAGTCGGTTTTGCACCAGCCAAACTTTCCCATGCACGATATACCGAAATCCCTGCCATCAGCATCAATGGCTGGGTATTGACCGTAAGATTGAGATCATCCGCCGGGCCATCGTTGGCCATCGCCCAAAAATCCTGGCCCAAGATATCGGATGCCTCGACAAAGGTTTCGCGAACCGCCGGAAAATCGGCATACGCATTCATCATGCCGACTGATTGCGAACCCTGACCGGGAAAAACAAAGGCGAATTTCATGTCTTACCAGCGGAGCAGCACCGCGCCCCAGGTAAACCCGCCACCTACTCCCTCCAGCAGCACATGCTGACCAGATTTGATACGTCCATCGCGTATAGCAGTATCCAGCGCCAAGGGAATGGAAGCGGCAGAAGTGTTGCCATGCCTGTCTACCGTAACCACCACTTTTTCCATCGGTATGCCCAATTTCTTGGCGGTAGATTGAATAATGCGGATATTGGCTTGATGGGGAATCAGCCAGTCAATATCAGATGCTTGTAAATTATTCTCGGCCAGGGCTTCATGCACCACTTCTTCCAGAACTTTTACCGCGAACTTGAAAACCGTGTTCCCTTCCATGATGAGGAATGGCTTGCCCTGTACCTTGCCGTCACAGATACTCCCAGGCACCGCAAGGATTTTACTGTGTTTGCCATCGGCATGCAGATGGCTTGAGAGTATTCCTGGCTGATCGCTTTGGCTCAACACCACCGCACCCGCGCCGTCGCCGAACAGCACACAAGTGCTGCGGTCGCTCCAGTCGAGTATGCGCGAATAAACTTCGCTTCCCACCACCAGCGCATTGCGGCATCTGCCTGCGCGGATGAACATGTCTGCGGTGGCAAGCGCATAGACAAAACCACTGCATACCGCCTGCACATCAAATGCCGGGCAGTTCCCGGCACCCAGCTTATCCTGCAAAATACAGGCAGTGCTGGGAAAAATCATGTCCGGCGTGGTAGTGGCAACGATGATGAGGTCGATCTCCTCAGCCTTTATGCCCGCCGCTTCCATTGCCTTGCGACTGGCATGCAGCGCCAAGTCACTTGCCAGTTCATGGTCTGCTGCAATATGCCGCTGAGTAATGCCAGTACGGCTGCGTATCCATTCGTCGCTGGTATCCACCATGCGCTCGAGGTCATGGTTGGTGAGCACCTTTTCGGGCAAGTAGCCGCCGGTTCCAACGATTCTGGAATACCTCATGCTGCGTCTTCCTTTGACAATAACTGAGGATGCGAAGATGGATTCTGAGAATGATGCTGCAATCCCGCCACACGCTCACTGATATGTTGCAACATTCCACCCCGCACTTCACTCACCGCACGCCCAATGGCAAAATTGAACGCATGACTGTCAGCGGCACCGTGGCTCTTGATGACGATACCGCGCAGCCCCAGCAAGCTCGCCCCATTATAGCGGCGATGATCCACTCGACGCTTGAATGCCTTGATGACCGGCGAGGCAATGAGCCCCGCAAATCTGGTAAGAAGATTGCGCTTAAATTCCTCACGCAAATAAGTGGCCAGCATCTGTGCCACGCCCTCTGAAGCCTTCAGGGTGACATTGCCGACGAAACCGTCGCACACCACCACATCGGTCGTACCCTTGTAAATATCATTGCCTTCTACATTGCCGTAGAAATTAAGTCCGCTGTTGCGCAGCAGTTCTGCCGCATGTTTCACCACTTCATTACCTTTTATTTCTTCTTCGCCTATGTTCAGCAAACCGACACTTGGCCGCTCCTTGCCTTCTACAGAAGAAACCAGAGTAGCGCCCATGACACCGAATTGAAGCAGTTGCTCCGCACTACAATCCACGTTGGCACCCAGATCCAGCACGTAAGTGTGCCCCTTCATGGTAGGCAGCACCACGGCTAGCGCTGGCCGGTCGACCCCAGGCAGCGTTTTCAACACAAACCGGGAAGTTGCTATCAATGCCCCGGTATTACCAGCACTGACACAGGCCTGGGCCTCACCACGCTTAACCAGGTCGATGGCAATCCGCATCGAAGAATCTTTCTTGTCACGCATCGCTACAGCCGGCGATTCGTCCATACCGATCACTTCGCTCGCGGCATGAACCCTCAGACGGGGATCAGGCACAAACTTGATGGCACGCAACTCTGCCTCGATAGCGTCAGGCAATCCCACCAGAACGATATTGGTTCCTGGATTGTATCGAAGATAATTTACAGCCGAGGGAACCGTTACATGGGGGCCGCGATCACCACCCATGCAATCTATTGCTACGGTAATGTCCGTTTTAAGTGCCATTAAGGCTGGGGCAAGCTGAAGGCTTTGGACTTTGAGTTTCGGGATTCGCAGAATGGCCGTGCGAGACTTACTCGTCTTTGGTCTTGATGATTTTCTTGCCCCGATAATAGCCGTTGGGACTGATATGATGACGCAGATGCACTTCGCCGGTGCTGGGCTCTACCGCCAACGGCGAGCTGGTCAGAAAATCATGCGAGCGGTGCATGCCGCGTTTTGATGGGGATTTTTTATTTTGTTGGACTGCCATAGTGTTTTGCTCCTTAAATAATTTCAGTGCGGTTTTTTCAGTGTCACCAGCGCGGCAAAGGGATGCTCTCTGCCCACTGCAGCCTCTCCGGCCGGCTTGCCTATTGAACATTCACCTGCCGGATGACGGGGTGAAATTGGCAAACTCAGGATTATCTCATCTTCAATCAGCGCCAGCACATCCATCTCAGGTACTGCCAGGACTCCATCTACTGAGTCATCTTCATCAAAACGGGAGAGCTCGTTCTCATCCCTCGCCAGCAAAATATCTGCCTTCAGATCCAGCTCATGTGCCAGGCCAGCGAGACAGCGCTGACACTGGAGGTTGACTGTCCCCTTGACGACGACCCGCAGAACCGGATTGCCGTCACCACCCAGAACGCCACTGACTGCATATTCGAGCCCACCATGGCTATCGGTCAGATAATCTTGCAATCGCTCAAGTTCAGCGGGCACGATTTTACCATGATGTGCCCCGGCATTACGCACAAAATCAAGGGCATCTATGACAAATCGTGCAGACATAAGGCGCGCATGATATATTTTTTGCCTCCGAGTGTCAAAAATTATCCTAGGTGAATTTTGCAAATACCGCACCTTGCTCAACAGCTTGTATTGGGATCCGGTTCCATCTATCGCCGCGAACTGCTCCAGCGTCTGCGGATTCCGTTTGAGGTCTACAGCCCGGATATTGATGAAACTCCCCTCCCCGGTGAAATGCCCGGAGCCACTGCTCTGCGTTTGGCTGCAAACAAAGCTCGAGCCGCTGCTGCAGTCTATCCCGACGCACTTATCATAGGCGCCGATCAGGTGGCGGTGCTGGAGAATACTCTGCTCGGCAAGCCGCTGACCCATGAAAACGCTGTAAGGCAGTTGCGCTTGCTGCGTGGCAAGGAAGTGACATTTCATACTGCATTGAGTCTTTTCAACAGTCGCAGCGCCCGCATGCAAACACGGCTCATCCCCTCTCACGTCAAATTCCGCGAATTAAGCGACCAGCAGATCGAAAATTATCTCGCCAGAGAGCAGCCCTATCATTGTGCGGGTAGCGCCAAATCTGAGGGGCTGGGCATTGCATTGATTGAGCGCATCACAGGTGACGACCCAAATGCCCTGATAGGACTGCCGCTGATCGCGCTGGTAGAAATGCTGGCACATGAAGGCATAGAAACAGTGTGAGTCCCGGCACGCTCTATCTCATCCCGACACCGCTTGGCCCAAGTGATATCACTTGGGTGGTTCCTGCTGCAGTCCGGCAATGCGTCGCAGGTCTTGGCCACTTTATAGTGGAGCACCCAAAAACCGCCAGACAGTTTCTGAAACAAATCGGCTGCGCCCTGCCATTGCAGGAAATCAAGATGCAGGTGCTGGATGAACATACCCGGCCCGAGGATTTTGCAAATCTGCTCACACCGCTGCTGGCAGGAAACGATTTGGGCTTATTGTCCGAGGCTGGCTGCCCGGCAATAGCCGACCCCGGTGCAGAACTGGTGCGAATTGCCCATCAGAGAAATATCCGGGTGGTGCCGCTGGTTGGACCATCGTCCATCCTGCTGGCCTTGATGGCGTCCGGCTTGAATGGCCAGCGCTTCATGTTCCACGGCTATCTGCCGGTAGAACCTGACAAACGCCTCATGAAAATTGTCGAACTGGAAAAGGAGTCGATGACCCGCGACCAGACCCAGATATTCATCGAGACCCCCTACCGTAACCAGAAGCTGTTTGAGGCCCTCGTGCAGGCCTGCCGCGCCAGCACCAGTCTATGTATCGCCAGCGACATCACCCTCGCCAGCGAACACATTGCGACCAGAACGGTGAAAGAATGGAAACATCTCCTGCCTGGCATTGACAAGAAACCAACGATTTTTCTGCTGCATGGGTGATTACCGCACTCCCCACCCACCCCCAGCAGCACTGACCAGCGCGCTTGCCGTCACTGCACCAAAGCGTTTGGCGAAGCGCTCAACGAAGCCTTCCTGGGTGGTGTAATCCACGATGTGCTCGGCTTTGATAACTTCACGCGCAACATATTCGGCACTGCCCATGGCATCAGCAAGTCCCAGGTCTATGCTTTTCTGCCCGGTCCAGACGATCCCGCTGAAAATCTCCGGGGCATCCTGCAAACGTTTACCTCTGCCTTGCTGCACTACCTGAATAAATTGTTGATGAATGTCGCCCAACATTACTCTGGCATATTCCTGTTGTTGCGGATTGGGGGGTGAGAAGGGATCAAGAAATCCCTTGTTCTCTCCTGCCGTGAGCAACCGTCGTTCGATACCGAGTTTTTCCATCGTCCCCGTAAAACCGAAGCCGTCCATCAGCGCGCCGATGGAACCGACGATGCTGGCTTTGTCCACATAAATCTTGTCGGCAGCAACAGCAACATAATAGCCGCCCGAGGCGCAAATATCCTCGACCACAGCATAGAGGGGAATCTCAGGATATGCAGCGCGCAGGCGGCGGATTTCATCGTTGATATAACCCGCTTGCACCGGGCTGCCGCCGGGACTGTTAATGCGCAGAATCACACCCTGCGTTTTTTTGTCCTTGAATGCCTCCTGCAACCCCGCATTGACGTTGTCAGCGCTGCTGACGCTGTCAGCAGAAATTACACCGCGCAGCTCTACCAGAGCGGTGTGTTTAGTGGAAATGGGGCCATCTTTACCGCCGACCCAACCCAATATGAGGAATAGCAGAATAAACAGATAGAGGAAAGTGAGTGATTTAAACAATATGCCCCAGTGCCGCGCCCGGCGCTGCTCCTGCAGAGAGGAGAACACCAGCTTCTCCAGCACCTGCTGCTCCCAGCCATCGTTGCGATTTTCTGAATCAGCCATAATTATTTCAATCCTTCAAGAAAATATTGCCGTCACGCTCTTCAATTTCCAGACATTGCAGGCTCTTCCCTCTGCATGGACCGCCAATGCAGAGACCGCTTTGCGGCGCGTAAGTCGCACCATGAGTCGAGCAGATTAAGTATAACCCCGAATCATCGAAAAATTCGCCTTCCATCCAGTCCAGTTCGACACCAACATGGGCACAGCGGTTGAGATAGGCATGGATCTTTCCCTGATAGCGGATCACAAATGCCGGAACGGCTCCGGATTCATGCGGACGCTCCACCTTGAAACGGACGCCCTTGCCGCCATCCGCCAGTTCGCTGCTTGCGCAAATTAAACGTTCGCGTTGAGCCATGAGTGCAATTCCGTGATGCTGTTGACACAGGCAAGCGGCGCCAGAGAACTGAGACTCTCTCTGGGATGGGCGCCGTATGCCACACCCACCCCAGCGACCTCGGCATTGATTGCCATTTGTAAATCGTGGGTGGTATCACCTATCATCAATGTGCGCCCTGCCGCCACGCCAAATTGCTCCATTAATTCCAGCAGCATTGCTGGATGGGGTTTGGAGAAAGTCTCATCGGCACAACGGCTGGCGTGAAAATAGACTCCCAGTCCGCTGGATTCAAGTGCTTTATTGAGTTCGGTGCGGCTCTTGCCGGTGGCCACTGCCAACAAGAAGTCCTCTGCATGCAGGGTTTCGATAATCTCGGTTATGCCCTCAAACGGAGAAATGTTCTGCCCGTACACAGAATAATGGTGCCGGTAACGATCAATCAATGTTCCGACTTGCTGTGAGGAAACGCCGGGGAAAAGATACTCCAAAGCCTCGCTCAGCCCCAGACCAATGACGTGGCGAGCATTTGCAACTGATGGCTGCTGCAGTCCCACGTCACGGGCTGCACCCTGGATTGAAGACACGATGACATTGGTGGAATCCAGCAGGGTTCCATCCCAATCAAATACTATCAGGTCGAATTTATTGGTCATCGGAAATTGATCTAGAAACGTTACCGTGCGATCTGCATTATTGGCTATCTTCCGCATCCAGTGTGTGCAGAAATGCTTGCAGATCATCTGCTAACGGCGCCTCCAGACACAAACGCTCACCGCTCACGGGGTGCATCACCACGGCTGTACGGGCATGCAGGAACATGCGTCCCAGGCCTGATTTCCGGCCGCGCTTGGCCAGTTGCTTGTTTAGCGGGAAATCCCCATATTTGTCGTCGCCAGCGATGGGGAATCCAAGATGCGCAAGATGCACGCGGATTTGATGGGTGCGTCCGGTTTTCAGCTCCGCTTCCAGCAGACAAAAATCCTGCCAGCATTTCTGCAGGGTGAACACCGTATGCGCGGCCATTCCCTCTTTCTCGCCCGCGGTTACCGCCACGCGCCGCTCTCCCGCTGCCGTCATATACTTGCTGAGTGGCAATTTCACGCTTTGTCTTGGATTGCACCACTTGCCCTTTACCAGCACCAGATAACGCTTTTCCATCAGCCCTTCACGAATTTGCCGGTGCAGCGCAACCAGTGCCGCGCGTTTCTTGGCGAGCAACAGAACGCCAGAGGTCTCTCTATCAAGCCGATGAACCAGTTCCAGGAATTTCCAGTCAGGATGCTGAGCCCGCAGTTGCTCGATGACACCAAAACTCACTCCACTGCCGCCATGTACCGCCACTCCGGCAGGCTTATTGATCACCAGCAGCGACTCGTCCTGAAACAACACTTCAAACGAGATGAATCTGGATTTGGTTATTTTTTTGTTGCTCAGCGACTCGCCCGGCGTCATTCTCACCGGCGGAATACGCACCGTATCGCCTTGTTGCAGATGGTGATCTGCATTGATGCGTTTACTGTTGACTCTTACCTGCCCGCTGCGTAAAAGCCGGTAAATATGGCTTTTCGGCACGCCCTTGAGACGCTTGATCAAGAAATTATCGATACGCTGGCCGTCACTATCCTCGCCAACAATCTCCTTGACTACAGCATTTAAAGGAAATTCTTTGCCTAAATCCTTAATTTTACTTATACTTACCAATTGGGAGTTCGAGCCTATCCTCTATCCGGTGTGCGCAATGGCACTGTTGATGGAATCTTATTCTGCATATGGAAAAGAGCCGACCCCAAAATCCGGTTAACGTCGCTCACCAATAAAAGTAGCGATAGTAATTGATTTGTGCGCTCAAAGTACACGTAGATTTCAGCTTTCAGTTTTCATAGTACCCGTTTCCCGAGAAACCCTAGTCGGAGCCCGGTTGAAACTGAGCTGAAACTTAATTTCCGGTTCTGCTTGCCAAAGAGGCAGGACCCTGTGACAAACCAGAGAATAGTCATCATTAAACAAGCAGCCCGACATTATGACCAAGTTGCCTGACTAATAAATTCTCATACTCGTGTGCCGGATGCTGTCCTGCACACGTGTGGGTTGTCCGCCCGTGACCAGAGCGCGGGAGGCATAAAATGAAACGCATGTTATTTAACGCGACACAACCGGAAGAGCTCCGTGTCGCCATTGTCGATGGTCAGAAACTGATTGACCTTGACATTGAATCCGCCGGCAAAGAACAACGCAAAAGCAACATCTACAAAGCAGTCATTACCCGCCTCGAGCCCAGCCTCGAAGCCGCCTTTGTCGAATACGGTGGCGAGCGTCATGGTTTCCTGCCGTTCAAAGAAATTTCCCGTGTTTATTTCAAGGAAAATTCCGACCCTGCCAAAGTCCGCATCCAGGATGCGCTGCGTGAGGGCCAGGAGCTCATTGTCCAAGTAGACAAGGACGAGCGCGGCACCAAGGGTGCGGCGCTTACTACCTTCATTTCGCTGGCCGGGCGCTACCTAGTTCTGATGCCCAACAATCCGCGCGGCGGCGGGGTGTCACGCCGCATCGAGGGTGAAGATCGCGCCGAACTACGCGACGTAATGTCACAACTGGATGTCCCTGCAGGCATGAGCATCATTGCCCGCACCGCGGGTATAGGCCGCAGTGAAGAGGAGTTACAGTGGGATCTCAACTACTTGCTGCAGTTGTGGCGTGCCATTGAAGACGCCTCCCAGAGTCAAAACGGCGCTTTCCTCATTTATCAGGAAAGCAGCCTGGTAATACGCGCCATCCGTGACTACTTCCATCAGGAGATCGGCGAAATCCTGATTGATACTGAAAGCATTTATGAGCAGGCCTGTCAGTTCATGAGCCACGTCATGCCTGCCAACGTTAATCGCGTCAAGCTCTATCGTGATGATGTCCCATTATTCTCACGCTTCCAGATCGAGCACCAGATTGAAACTGCCTATTCTCGGCAGGTAACCCTGCCTTCTGGCGGCGCCATCGTCATTGATCACACCGAAGCACTGGTGTCGGTTGACGTCAACTCCGCACGCGCCACCCGTGGCTCCGATATCGAGCAAACTGCGCTCAACACCAATCTGGAAGCGGCTGATGAAATCGCGCGGCAATTGCGCCTGCGCGATCTGGGCGGATTGGTGGTAATTGATTTCATCGACATGGAAGTCGCTCGCAATCAGCGCGACGTGGAGAATCGATTGCATGACGCGTTGCGTTATGACCGCGCACGGGTGCAGGTGGGAAAGATATCCCGTTTCGGCCTGCTGGAATTATCCCGTCAGCGTCTGCGCCCCTCACTGGGCGAGAGCAGTTATATCTCCTGTCCCCGTTGCCATGGCACTGGCCATATCCGCGGCACCGATTCCTCTGCGCTGCATATCCTCAGGATTATTCAGGAAGAAGCGATGAAGGAAAATACCGCCGCACTGCACGTCCAGGTACCGGTGGATGTTGCCACCTATTTGCTGAACGAAAAGCGCGCGGAAATTCATGCCATCGAAGCGCGTCTGAAAATGAACGTGATCTTGATTCCGAACGTTCACTTGGAGACGCCCAACTATAATATTACCCGCTTGCGGCATGACGACATCAAGCTTGGCGAGGTACAAACCAGTTACCAGATGGTGGAGAAGCCGACAGAAGAGATTACTCTGCCATCAGCCGCGCAGGAACCCAGACCCGCACGACCACAAGCGGCTGTAAAAGGTATCACGCCGTCACAGCCGGCACCAATACGCGAGGAAAAACCGCAGCCCCAACTCAAAGAGCCCTCGCTCCTGAGCAAGCTCTTCGGCTGGTTCAGTCAGACGAGCAGCGAGGAAAAGAAAGAGGAGCCGAAACAAATCAAAACCAGGCCGCAGCGATCGGAACACCCGCGTGGACGCCATGAGCGTGGTCGCGAGGGGCGAGACAGCAAGCGTGGTGAACCCGGTAGCGAGGCTGGTGGCGCCCTAATACAGGGACGTGCGGCCACTGCTCAGCGCCCTCCGCGCGGCGAACAAGAATCTAAGGGTGAACGACCCGCCCAGAAAAAGCCGTCACGTCCACCACGGGAGGAACATATCCGGACGGAAGCCAAACCGCTGGCGGGAGAAGGGCAACTAACGGGGGAAGGACAACTAGCGGGAGAAAATCAGCCGCAGCAAGCTGAAGACGGCGGACGCTCCCGCCGACGTCGCGGTGGCAGGCAGCGTGAACGGGGTGAGCGCCACGGGCGAGGTGAGCAAGCCCCCTCCCAGACAGTCACTCAGAGCAGTCCGGCAGAGCAAACTTCTGCCACCCAGACTGTGCACCATGCAGACACTGTAGCGGAAGCTGTCCCTGCACCATCGCATGAAACGTCAGGTCTCGACTTCACCGTCTCCTCCCTGCAAGCTGAAGAAACGAAAGCCACTCCTCTCGTTGTGCCTCAGGTTGCAACCGAACCGGCGATGGCACCGAATACAGCACTGGCGGCAGTTGAAACAGAAACAGCAATGGTGTCGCCAGTACAACCCGCTCAGGAATCGGTGCCGGTTGATGCACCTGCCCCCATCACGGTTATGGCAACCCCCGACCAAGTTTGGATTGACGTCGTGCAAGAACGTGTCCCAGCGGCGGCACCGGTAGCGATGGCTGCGCCCGAACCCGTCGTACCTCAGCAACCGGCATCTATGCCGGAGCCGCTGAATTTGGCCGCAAGCGGACTAATCATGATAGAGACCGTTCCGGAAAAAGTGAAACCGATTGAGGCCACTGCACTGGAACAAGCGGTACTACCAAAGCGGAAACGGGAAAAATCCGTATCCCCACCAGTAGTAGAGCATGAGCCGCTGGTACAAATCGAAACACACAAGTAGTCACGCCACAAAAAAGGGTGGGGGTCATCCCCCACCCTTTTATCAGTATGACTGCGGTGGATCATGCCTGACTCCCTCCACCTTGCAATCTCCCGTTATTTTTTGTTGCGAATGTGGTCAAGCAATTCTTGACCCGCTTCTTCCACCATATCCAACACTTCTTCAAATCCTTGATGTCCGCCAAAATAGGGATCTGGCACTTCTTTGCGTTCAACGAATTTCTTGCTGTGCTGCATCAACAGTCCAAGCTTATGGCGGTACTGCAGCGGGCATTGCTGCTTGAGCAAGGCAAGATTGTCTTCATCCATCGCCAGAATGTGGTGAAACATCTCGAAATCCTCCATCTGCACCTGGCGTGCACGCAGTTCTTTCATATCGTAGCCACGCCGCTGCGCCGCATTCTGCGCCCTCTCATCCGGCGAATCGCCGATGTGATAATCATGGGTACCGGCAGAATCGATGTGAATTGCTTCATCAAAACCGGCCGCTTTAACCTGATGCCTGAATACCGCCTCCGCAGTGGGTGAACGGCAGATGTTACCCATGCAGACAAAGAGAACTTTGATCATTACTTCCCCAATCAATATGTTATGACTATTTTATGGTCGCCTCTAAAAATCCAGATTTCGTCACAATACTTTGTTGCTCACAAAAAATGTTTCCTTACATATCAGCCATATGCTGCGTCTACATTTTTTGTTCCCGCCTCCTCTTGTTTAGAACTTTGAATTTTTAGAAGCGCCCTTATAACTCGCACGAAATACCAGAACAACACGTTGCGCACCAATGGAAGCAGATGATTACCGAGCGATTTGGGAGAGCTGAATGGACGTGTCGGCACTCATTTCGCAGCACTCCGCGCTACCTCATCCAGCAACTTGATGAAATTCCGCTTCGGCTTGAACTGCATGCGCAGCTCCGCCAGATAGTCGCCAAATTGTCGCGACTGGCTCTGTGCTTTCATCAATCCGCCCACCTTGCGGATCAGCTTGATCGCCTCAGCATAAGCGGTATTATTGGTCTGTTCGACAATGGGCGGCACTACGCGACGGTAGAGGATAACGGCATCAGCGGGGCGTGAAGGTTCGAGCTTCCCGGCCAGAACGATCAGCAGATTCCGGTCGCAGATGCCTTTGTAGGCGAACTCCCAGGCAGCATCAAGATCTTTCTCCCACAACGCGATTTCCACCCGCAGCGAGTAGTTGGGTGTCGATGGTTTCGGCTTCCAGCGATTCGTTGTGCTTGCATCGCGTGCGATGACCTCGGCAACCCTTGTCAGTGCCCGGTCGCGCTGCTCCGGCCAGAGGCCGAGCTTGCCGGTAACATCGTGCAGTTTCTTGTAGTGTTCGAGAATCGGTTGCTCCTCGAACTGGATCCAGGTCAGTTGCAGCGCCTCGTCATTGCGTTTGCGCTTGAGGTACGCCGCCACCAGAAAATCCCGCAGCCGGTTGTCGGGCCGCTCAGGAAAAGCCTTCAGGCCGCGCTCCGCCCATTCCAGCGCCTTGTCCGGCTGCTTGGCCTTAGTCCAGATTTCGGCGATCTCGAGATAGTGGTAGCCCAAGGAAAGGTCACGTGACTTGATCGCGACCAGCTCCTCGACATCGCCGCTCGCCTCCGCCAGTCGCTCCATGATGCGGGTGATCGTTGCCCGGTGTACATCGTAGCTGTCCTTCGCGTCCCGTGGCTTGAGCTTGCGCCACTCGGTTTCCGCCAGTTCCCGGTAGCGGCGCAGGCCTTCTTTGCCGAGGACATTGCGATAGGTGGTGACATCGAAGCTGCACAGGCCGAACGGCAGCGTGGTCTCCAACCGGAACAGGCGTTCGGCCAGCCCTGCCGGCTCGGGTCGCGCCATCGTGCAAGCCTTGCGATGCAACTCGCCCAGGCGATAGACGATGTCGCCAATCTCGCCGTCCGAGTCGTCAACCTGCTCCAGCGAATTCTCGACGCGCTCGATGGCATACTCGGCCAGTTCGACCAGCATGGCGGCGGTGTCGGGCTTGAGCAATTCCGCCAGCGAATCCACCACTTGGTCGATATCACCGGCGAAGCTACCAATCTCCCGCCAATCAACAAAACCGTGGATATGTGTCGCATCGTCGATTGCCCGCCGGAATGCCTTGGCCACATTGCCGCCACCGCCGCTACGCTCAGCCTTGAGCAATAGCGACTGGTAGAGCCGGTCGTCGCGTTGGGCCACATCCAGCAACAGATCGATCAAGACGTCCTGCGGCTGAACAGTCAGATACTTCTTGATGTCGCGCCACGGATCGCGCCGCTTCTTCTTGCCGGATGCAGCGCCGGATTTCGGTACGGCGGAATTTTCGGCCAACCACGCCAAACCAACCGCCACGCAATGCTTGCAGAAATAGCCGTCGGCAGCACGCGGGCAGGTACAGTCGTAGGCCAGATCGCCGTCGTCACCATGCAGCTCAACTTGGTAGGTTCTCGTACCTTCCACCTTGGCAGTGACCTTGTCGCCGGTGGTGCGCAAACGCCCGACGGCGCCGACGGAAAAATATTCCTCGCCGCACCGGAAGGCAGTGGCGCCAGAGAGTTTTTCGAGAGTAGCGCGGGAGATCAGGTCATCGAGCATAGTTCTGGCCGTTCATTTCCACATGCCGCAAGATTCTTGTATTTCCATACCGGCTAGCGCTGAGCAGTTCATATCTCATCCCGAGGCGAACAAGCCGCTCGCGCTTTGCTGCAGATATGGCGATAGACCAGCTCGGCGACCTGCTTCTTATCCTCCGCCGTATAGGGAGGCTCAGGTAGCACCTGATATACATGAACATGAATGCATGATCGAAGATAAAGACCTCGACTTCGGCCTGCGTTTGTTCTTTCTCCGTCCGTTGTTCAAGCGGCGCAATCAAATGCCGTAATTCTGCAAGCAATTCGCGGCTCGCCTGCTTGATCTGCTCGCGCTCCATTCCATTCAGTGATTCCTTTCTGAGCAAATCGAATAGCTTGGAGAAGGGCAAGCGCCAACACGTTTCTGCCTGTGGCGAAAGTCGCAAACCGACATAAAGCGGAAGATGGTCGACTCGGAAAGCAATGGGACGCTCAACGTTTCAAGGTAATTGACCTGCTCAGTTTTTTGCGCAGACCCGGTTGGCCCCAAGGTTAGCCCTCAATTTGTTCGACACCCTTACCCCAATTGCATGTTTCGCAGAGGGTACGAAGATTTTCTTCACTTGTCTTTCCGCCGTGTGCGTATGGAACAATATGATCGACATGCAAGCGCACGCCATGCTCAAGGGCTGGTGAATTTCCGCAGATCGTGCAACGAAAATTGTCTCTGACTAACACACGGTAACGAAGCTTCAACGGTACGCCCCGTCGATCTTCAGGTGTGAGTTCAGTGATTGGTGCGTTTTCCGACGGAACTTCTGTATTGGCAGGCGGGCTACTCTGTGTAACACCCTCACTCTCGGAGATGTGTTCAATGAAGGCTGCACATGCATTGAGCCAGCCATGGAAGCGGGTCTTGTATGTTGTATAAGAGTAGGCTGGCATTTGGATCTCCCATTCGTCCTTGGATGGTCGGTGTCCCACTTTCTGCCAAACCCGTTCCATCTCTTCGAAAAGTGCTGCATTTGAGATGAGTGAGCGATCCTTCTTAACCGGCGCGAGAACAAGGCCTGCGGCGTCGAGTGCCGCTTGCCATGAACCATATCTGTTGAGGATGACTGTGCCTTTGCAATAGGAGGAAACGTGATCGAACTCATGCCGCGTAAATCTACGATGCCCATACACGATAGCGACGCGACGCAGTTCAGCCAAGATATCGTCATCTGGATATTTCAGCGCGTTGGGACGATCGAGAGAGAAGTGCATAATGATTCTTGAGGTTGAGGGCTAACGTAATGGAACTAAGGGGTGGCGTGCTTTTGTGCCGTCCCGTTCGAGCGCTTTGTTAGGTTTGACGCATTTCGGCGAGACCACGGAGCCGTTTCTCGAGACCATCCCTAAGCTCCTTCATGTTCCGAAAGAAGATAATCGGGTAATCCTTGAGATCAAATTCTAGTGGAGTGTCTATTCGTGCGACATAGATTGGTGTTTTTCCTAGACCCTGTGCATACCCAGCTTCGTAGAAAACGTTTGGACGAGAACCTGTGAGGTCAACGATCACATATTCTGCTTTCCTGATTGATTCAAGAATGCGGTCAGTAATTTTCTCGTTTGACTGAGGCTCATCAGCACGTTCAGCATGGATTCCGCAGCGACTAGTCACCTCCTTAATTGATTCAAGTACATCTACAAGCTGAAGATCAGCCGGATCTATCGGCATAACGATAAATGCATAACCCTTTTGAACATCGATATCTATTTGAACTTTCGGCTGATCGGATGGGGAAGTTACAGGACCGGCTTTAAGAACACCGATAGTCTGATCAATCATGTCTACCACAACACTTACCAAATTCATATAATAGGGGGGATCAAACATCAGCTCGAAAGGGTCGACATTCCGCATAACCAGACCACCGACAGCAGGAGGTGGCGCAATCGTCATAGTCTTGATGCAACCAGCTTCAAGAACTTCGCGACGCACCCACACCGTGTTCTGATTTATGAGCGATCTTGTTTCAGCATCCTTGGTCTTTTGCCACGATAGAAGCTTAGACTTGTAGTCTTCAAGCCGACCGATCTTCTCTTCAATTTCCATGTGTGAGTCTCATTAAATCGAACTTTGTTATCGGGAGAATTTGCAATATAACATACAGATGGAGGTGGTTTATGACAGCCGGGACTCGACCTGTCGCGTACGGGAGAGTGACAGCTTTGGAGATGAAGCTCCACCGTCTCTTCTTGGCACAACTGAGACCTTCAGCGCATGGTTGACAGCAGTGGCATAAATCAAAATGCCGATAACCTCCACCATGGCCCGCTTCGGCGGATTTTTTTATGTATTTTTGGTGTATCCGGTATCGTACCCGCTGGGTATTTTCGTGTTTGCAAAAGGCAGAAGTGTATCCAGAACAGTATCCATTTTTAATGGGTACCCGGCCTTAGTCCTCTCCAATACTTGCTTTGCATGGTAATTATATTTGGTTACTCATGCAGACAAACAGAATCCGGCTTTCCATATTTCTTTGCCACTTTCATCGCAGCAATTCCACAGTCACTTCGTTCTGGCATACGCCGTCGCGCTCGAACACGCTGATGTTTTGCAGCGTAGTCTGTGCAATGCTGGACAAGGCCTCCTCGGTAAAAAATCCCTGATGTCCCGTGATCAGCACATTCGGAAAAGTCAGCAGGCGCTCGAACACGTCATCCTGTATCACCTGATCGGAAAAATCCTGAAAGAACAAATCGCCTTCCTGTTCATACAC
>Ga0209253_10000825_pt1 | contig 26877 bp, 27 predicted proteins | sample FrelakmetBRP12BR_FD_187145 | JGI IMG/M metagenome (GOLD analysis project Ga0209253, IMG submission 187145) | Freshwater lake sediment microbial communities from the University of Notre Dame, USA, for methane emissions studies - BRP12 BR (SPAdes)... | ecosystem: Environmental > Aquatic >...
CCCGAGCCACGGCTGGTCGACATTCATCTGCAGCTTCACCCAGCCGAAGTGGTTCAGGTCGTAGATGAAGTGGTAGACGATCATCTGCGCGACGGCGAGGCCGCGCAGCACATCGACCAGCGCAAGCCGCGTTGAACGGGCAGGGGGCATCGAAGGCGACCGTGAAGCGACGACGCGATGCTACCGCGCGACCCGCCGCTTGCCTCGGCGTCGCTCCATCGGATACCTTGCGTCATGCACATGTTGCTTCGATCCATCCGGTGCGGCTCGCCGGCGTGGCTCACGCGGGGCAGGTTCGCCGTTGCCGTCGCCGGCTTCCTCGCGGGGGCGCTGCCGGCGGCGGCGGTCGACCTGCAGGGGCACCGAGGCACACGCGGACTGGCGCCCGAGAACACGCTCGCAGCCTTCCGCAAGGCGATCGAGATTGGTGTGACCACGCTGGAGACCGACCTCGCGTTGACCGCCGACGACGTGCTCGTGCTGTCGCACGACCCGCGCCTGAGCCGCGCGCTGACCCGCACGGGCGACGGGCGCTGGCTCGCGGAAGAGGGCGCGCCGATCCGCTTGCTGACGTCGGTCGAGCTGCGCTCGTACGACGTCGGGCGGCTCGACCCATCCCATCCGGACGCGAAGTCCTGGCCGCAGCAGAAGCCGGCGGACGGCGAGCGCATCCCGACGCTTGCGGAGCTCTTCGCGCTCGCGCGCGACGGCCGTTCGCCGGGCGGGCATCCGGTCCGCTTCAACATCGAGACCAAGCTGACACCGGACAGTGCGGTGCCGACCGCATCGGCCGAGGAGTTCGCCGGTGCGGTCGCGCGCGAAATCGCCGCGGCCGAAGTAACCGAGCGGGTGACGGTGCAATCGTTCGACTGGCGCTCGCTGCGCGCGCTGAAGCGAATCGCACCGCAGGTCCGAACCACCTGCCTGACGATCGAGGCGAAGGGGATGAACACGGTGCGCGCGGACGCGAGCGGAGCGTCGCCGTGGCACGACGGACTGAAGCGGGCCGACTACGGCGGCTCGCTGCCGCGGACCGTGCAAGCGGCGGGTTGCGCTGTCTGGTCTCCGCTATGGCGCAACCTGACCCCCGATCTGGTGGCCGAGGCGCACGGGCTGGGCCTGGCGGTGATTGCGTGGACGGTCAACGAACCGGCCGACATCGAGCGAGCGCTGGACCTCGGTGTCGACGGGATCATCACCGACTATCCGGATCGCGCGCGCAGCATCCTCGCGCAACGCGGGCTGCCGGTCGACTAGCACCGGGACCGCTTTACGGCGAGCCGCCTTTCTCCTCGCGCACAGGCACGAAGTCGGCGGCCGCCTCTGTATACTGCCGCTTTACCGGTAACGCCTCGCCTCAGGCCAATGGGGCAGTGCGGAAACGATGACGAAATACGTGTTCGTTACCGGTGGCGTGGTCTCCTCCCTGGGCAAGGGGATCGCCGCCGCCTCCCTCGCCGCGATCCTCGAATCGCGCGGCCTCAAAGTCACTCTCATCAAGCTCGATCCGTACATCAACGTCGATCCCGGAACGATGTCGCCGTTCCAGCACGGCGAGGTGTTCGTGACCGAGGACGGCGCGGAGACCGACCTCGACCTCGGGCACTACGAGCGCTTCATCTCCGCCAAGATGCGGAAGGTGAACAACTTCACGACCGGACAGATCTACGAGTCCGTGATCAAGAAGGAGCGGCGCGGCGAGTACCTCGGCAAGACGGTGCAGGTGATCCCGCACGTCACCAACGAGATCCAGGAGTTCATCGAACGCGGCGCCAAGGCCGCGTGGGACGGCAAGACCGACGTCGCCATCGTCGAGATCGGCGGCACGGTCGGCGACATCGAGTCGCTGCCGTTCGTGGAAGCCGCGCGGCAGATGAATCTCCGGCTGGGCCGCGGCTCGTGCTGCTTCGTGCACCTGACGCTCGTGCCGTTCATCCCGATGGCGGGCGAGCTGAAGACCAAGCCGACGCAGCACAGCGTGCAGAAGCTGCGCGAGATCGGCATCTCGCCGGACGTCCTGCTGTGCCGCGCGGATCGGCCGATCCCGGAGGAGGAGCGGGCCAAGATCTCGCTGTTCTCCAACGTGCCGATGAACGCCGTGATCTCGGTGTGGGACGCGGACTCGATCTACAAGGTCCCGGGCATGCTGCACCGGCAGGGCATGGACGAGATCGTCTGCTTCACGCTCGGCATGGTGTCGCGCCCCGCCGACCTGTCGGCGTGGGACAAGCTGATCAACGCGCTGGAGAACCCGCTGCACGAAGTGCGGATCGGCATGATCGGCAAGTACGTCGACCTGTCCGATTCGTACAAGTCGCTGAACGAAGCGCTCCGGCACGCCGGCATTCATTCGCGGACCAAGGTGGTCATCGATTACATCGACTCGGAGCAGATCGAGCGCGACGGCACGGCCGGACTCGAGCGCCTCGACGCGATCCTCGTTCCGGGCGGCTTCGGCAAGCGCGGCACCGAGGGCAAGATGGCGGCGATCCGCTTCGCCCGCGAGAACAGCGTTCCTTACCTCGGCATCTGCCTCGGCATGCAGCTCGCGACGATCGAGTTCGCGCGCAACGTCGTCGGGCTCGCCGGCGCCAACTCCACCGAGTTCGATCCCGACACGCCGCACCCGGTCGTCGCGCTGATCACCGAGTGGATGGACCGCACCGGCCGGATCGAGCGGCGCGACGCGACCTCCGACCTCGGCGGCACGATGCGCCTCGGCTCGCAGAAGTGCCCGGTGCAGCCGGGCACGCTGGCCGCGCGCATTTACGGCCCGGAGGTCAACGAGCGGCACCGGCACCGCTACGAGGTGAACAACGTCTACGTCCCGCAGCTCGAGGCCCAGGGCTACCGCGTGTCGGCGCGCACCCCGGCCGAGAACCTGCCGGAGATCATGGAACTGCCGATGCACCCGTTCTTCATCGGCGTGCAGTTCCACCCCGAGTTCACGTCCACGCCGCGCACCGGCCACCCGCTGTTCAGCGCCTTCATCCACGCCGCGCTCTCGTACCGGCAGGGGCGCCACGGGCAGCCGGCGCCGATCCAGAAGGCGGCGGCATGAGCGACGCACGGCCGCTCCGAAGGCGCTCGCTCCCCCTCGGGGGGACAGCGCGGAGCGCCAAGGGGGTCGAATGAAGTTGGCGGGGTTCGACGTCGGGCTCGATCGTCCGTTCTTCCTGATCGCCGGGCCGTGCGTGATCGAGTCCGAGGCGCTGGCAATCGACGTCGCTGGCCGGCTCGAGGAGGTCACGGGCGCTCTCGGCATTCCCTTCATCTACAAGTCGAGCTTCGACAAGGCGAACCGCAGCTCGGGCAAGAGCTTCCGCGGCCTCGGGCTCGAAGAAGGCCTACGCATCCTGTCCGAGGTGAAGCGTCAGGTCGGCGTTCCGGTGCTGACCGACGTGCACGAGGTCGACGAGATCACGCCCGCCGCCGCCGTGGTCGACGTCCTGCAGACGCCGGCGTTCCTGTGCCGCCAGACCGACTTCATCCGCGCGTGCGCCGTCAGCGGCAGGCCGGTGAACATCAAGAAGGGCCAGTTCCTCGCGCCCGGCGACATGAAGAACGTGATCGACAAGGCGCGCGAGGCCGCCCGCGAAGCGGGGCTGCCCGAGGACAACTTCATGGCGTGCGAGCGCGGCGTCTCGTTCGGCTACAACAACCTCGTCTCCGACATGCGGTCGCTCGCGATCATGCGCGAGACCGGCGCGCCGGTGGTGTTCGACGCGACGCACTCGGTGCAGTTGCCGGGCGGGCAGGGCACGTCGAGCGGCGGGCAGCGCGAGTTCGTGCCGGTGCTGGCGCGCGCGGCGGTGGCGGTCGGCGTGGCGGGCCTCTTCATGGAGACCCATCCGAATCCGGCCGAGGCGAAGTCCGACGGTCCGAACGCCGTGCCGCTGAACCGCATGAAGGACCTGCTCGCGACCCTGGTCGAACTCGACCGCGTCACGAAGAAGAGCGGCTACATCGAAGCCGATTTCCGCTGAGGAGCGCGCCCATGGCTGCCGGTTACGTCGTCGTCGAAATGAAGATCTCCGATCCGGAGCGGTACAAGGAGTACATGGCGGCCGCGCCCGCGACGATCGCCGCGGCGGGCGGCGAGTACCTCGTACGCGGCGGCAAGTCCGAGACGCTGGAGGGCGGCTGGAATCCGGTCCGCGTCGCCGTCCTCAGGTTCCCGAGCTACGAACAGGCGAAGGCCTGGTACGACGGCGAGCAGTATCGACAGGTGCGCGCCAGGCGCGCCGGCGCCACCGAATTCTTCAACGCAATCCTGGTCGAAGGCGTGCCGACGGCCTGAACCCTTCCGAACAAGACCCCAACAACGACATGAGTGCCATCGTAGACATCATCGGCCGCGAGATCCTCGATTCCCGCGGCAACCCGACCGTCGAGTGCGACGTCCTGCTCGAGAGCGGCGTCATGGGCCGCGCGGCGGTGCCGTCCGGCGCGTCCACCGGATCGCGCGAGGCGATCGAGCTGCGCGACGGCGACAAGGGACGCTACCTCGGCCGGGGCGTGCAGAAGGCGATCGAGAACATCAACACCGAGATCGCCGAAGCGGTGATGGGGCTGGAGGCGAACGAGCAGGCATTCCTCGACCACAGCCTGATCGAGCTGGACGGCACCGAGAACAAGATGCGGCTCGGCGCGAACGCGACCCTCGCCGTCTCGATGGCCGTCGCCAAGGCGGCCGCCGAGGAGATCGGGCTGCCGCTGTACCGCTACTTCGGCGGCAGCGCGCAGATGCAGATGCCGGTGCCGATGATGAACGTCATCAACGGCGGCGCGCACGCGAACAACAACCTCGACCTGCAGGAACTGATGATCGTGCCGATCGGCGCGCCCACGTTCTCGGAGGCGGTGCGCTACGGCGCCGAGGTGTTCCACGCGCTGAAGAAGCTGATCCACGACGGCGGCATGAGCACCGCGGTGGGCGACGAAGGCGGCTTCGCGCCGAGCGTGAAGAGCCACGAGGCCGCGATCCAGCTGATCCTGCAGGCCATCGAGAAGGCCGGCTACGTTCCGGGCGAGCAGATCGCGCTGGCGCTCGACTGCGCTGCCAGCGAGTTCTTCAAGGACGGCAAGTACCACCTGGAAGGCGAGGGGCTGGCGCTCGCGGCCGCCGACTGGACCAACGTGCTCGGGACGTGGTGCGACAAGTACCCGATCGTGTCGATCGAGGACGCCATGGCCGAGAACGACTGGGCCGGCTGGGAGCACCTCACCCGCCAGCTCGGCAAGCGCGTGCAGCTGGTCGGCGACGACCTGTTCGTCACGAACACGAAGATCTTCCAGGAAGGCATCAGGCGCGGCATTGCCAACTCGATCCTCATCAAGATCAACCAGATCGGGACGCTGACCGAGACCTTTGCCGCCATCGAGATGGCGAAGCGCGCCGGCTACACCGCCGTGGTGAGCCACCGCTCGGGCGAGACCGAGGACTCGACGATCGCCGACATCGCGGTCGGCACCAACGCGATGCAGATCAAGACGGGCTCGATGTCGCGCTCGGACCGCATCGCCAAGTACAACCAGCTGCTGCGCATCGAGGAAGACCTCGGCGAAGTCGCGAGCTATCCCGGCCGCGCCGCGTTCTACAGCGTGCGCTGATCAACCGATGCGGATCGTCGCCATCGTCGTCGCCGTGCTGCTGCTGGTGATCCAGTGGCCGCTGTGGTTCGGCAAGGGCGGGTGGCTGCGCGCGTCCGAGCTCGAGCGCCAGCTCGCGGCGCAGAAGACGGTCAACGCGGGGCTCGGGGAGCGCAATGCGCAACTGGCGGCGGAAGTCGCCAGCCTGCGCGAGGGCCGCGGCGCCATCGAGGAACGCGCGCGCCACGACCTGAACATGGTCCGCGAAGGCGAGACCTTCTTCCAGCTGATCGGCAGCCGCGCCGATCCGGTGCCGACCGCCGGTTCCCGCTGACGCCGCACCTGGTGGTCGTGGTGCGTGCGGGTGTACGGCGGGACCTCACCGCCTGCTGTACGGGGTCGGCGCCTGCCGGCCGTTCAACTCCGCCGGGCCAGTGGCTCGAATTCCGACTGCTCGCGGATCGTGGCCAGGAGCCACATCCAGGCCCCCGGGTTCTGCCGGACCAATCGAAGCCAGCCGGCGACCTGCGCCGCGACGAAACGAGTCCGCGTGTCGCGAACGCGCAGCCGGGCGACGCTGTGGATCGCGTGCGTCACCTCGTGGATGAACACGACCGCGCGCTGCGGGCCGTGCAGGTGTTCGTACAGTTCGACGACGTGTTCCCGATTCGTGACGCTGAAGTAGCCGTCGACGCTGTGGCGCATCGCCGTCTTGTGGCTCAGCGGCTTGAAGCGCACGACATAGTGGTCGACGAGGACGGTCTTCGGAACGCAGAAGCTGCGCTGGCTTGCGCCCGAGGCCACCTGCTCGAAGCGCGCGCCGGGCTTCACCGAAGTTGCCAGCAGCCGATTGAACCAGAGCCAGGCCTCGGGGTTCTGCTGCGCGAACGAAACCAGTCCCGCGGCGAGGCTCTGGGTGAACGCCTCTTCGATGCAACCCGTCTGGCAGCCGGCCGCGGCGTGGACGAGTCGGACCAGGGCGCTGAAGAACTGGAACGCGAGACGCTCGCCGGTCAAGGACTCGTGCAGCCAGACCATGCCCTGGCTGAGTTCGATTTCCACCAGTCGCCGCCGGGTCCGCATCGCATCCCGATGCGCATGGACGACCGCGAGCCGGAATGGCCCGACGGTCATCCGCAACGGGAAGGCCGCCTCGGGGGGAAGCCGAACGGCGGCATGCGGCAAGATGATCGGGCGCGGCCGGATCGGTGACGAACCGGCGGCAAAGACGGCGGGGCGCATGGTGATGCCTGGACGGCAGGTATGGAACTGCGGCCATGGTACGGCCAACCCATTTGCGGGGCATGACGTGTTGAGGACGTGTTGAGGAGTTTCTCGCAAGCAATTGATTTATAAAGCAATCACATCGAGCGTCCGGACGCCCGGCTTGTCGGGTGCAGCGCGAAGAAACTCCCCGCGGAACTTCACGGAACCTGCAGAAGGTCATGGCGGTGACAGGGCGCGATCGCCGTGGAAACTGCGGCTGGAGCTCAGCGTGCTGGAAGTTCGGGCGCGGGCGCCGGCAGGCCTCCCGCGTTCTTCGCATCGGATCGGGAACGGCCCGCGTCCGATTCGCGCCTCACGCCACCGCCGTCCCGAACAGGGCACCGACGGCGGCCGTGATGGCCATCGCCAGGGCGCCCCAGAACGTGACTCGCCACGCTCCCTTGACCGCCGAGGCGCCGCCGGCACGTCCAGCCACCGCGCCCAGGGCTGCGAGGAACACCAGCGAACTGCCCGCGACAACCGCCGGCAGGGAGCCCGCTGGCGCCAGAAGAGCGACCAGCAGCGGCAACGCCGCGCCCGCGGTGAAGCTCGCCGCCGACGAAAGCGCCGCCTGCACCGGTCGCGCGCTCAGCGTCTCGGAGATGCCGAGTTCGTCGCGTGCGTGAGCCCCCAGCGCATCGTGCTCCATCAGCTGCGTCGCGACCTGGTCGGCCAATGCCACATCGAGCCCGCGCTTGACGTAGATGCCGGCAAGCTCGCGATGTTCGGCGCCCGCATCGGCAGCGAGTTCCCCGCGTTCCCGCGCAAGATCGGCCGCTTCCGTGTCGGACTGCGACTTCACCGACACGTACTCCCCAGCCGCCATCGACATGGCACCGGCGACCAGGCCGGCGACGCCGGCGATCAGGACGTCGCCACGGGCGGCACTCGCCGCGGCCACGCCGATGACCAGGCTGGCGGTGGAGACGATGCCGTCGTTCGCGCCGAGCACCGCGGCGCGCAGCCAGCCGATGCGTTCAGTGCGGTGCCGTTCGTTGTGCATGCGGGGCATGGGCCGGGACCTCACTTGTTGGATGGTGTCGAGGGCCGCTTGGTGCGCGGCCAGGTCGGACCGTCGTTCGAACACAGCCTACGCGCTGGCTGTGGCTTGCAGCTTGCGTTGTGCCAAGGACGCCGCGGGGCTCGTACCCGGGACCCTGCACCTCGTCCGAAGTTCTTCGACGACGGCTCGTTCCTGGCGCGAGGTTCTCCCCGAACCCGGCCACGAACCTCGCGCCGGCGCCGGCCCGCGCCGGACAGATGACCGTCCATTTGCGGCATCATCGTTCCTTCACCAGCCGCGGAGAGCGAACGTGAACCTGCATCGCTTGTTGAAGGAGCGCGAAGCGCGAGGACGGCCGCTTCGCATCGGCCTGATCGGCGCCGGGAAGTTCGGCTCGATGTACCTGTCGCAGGCGCGGCACACGCCGGGCGTGCGCATCACCGCGATCGCTGACCTCAGTCCGGCCCGCGCCAAGGAGGCGCTGCAGCGCGTCGGCTGGGCGGACGCGGCGATCGGCTCGGTCCGCTTCTTCGACGACAGCGCGCGGATGATCGCCGAGCCGGACGTCGACATCGTGATCGACGCCACCGGTTCGCCGGCGGCGGGCATCGGCCACGTGCTCGCGTGCTGCGAGCACCGCAAGCACATCGTGATGGTGAACGTCGAGGCCGACGCGCTGGCCGGTCCGTTGCTGGCCCGCCGCGCGCAGCAGGCGGGGATCATCTACTCGCTCGCGTACGGCGACCAGCCGGCGCTGATCTGCGAGATGGTCGACTGGGCGCGTGCCTGCGGGTTCGAAGTGATCGCCGCGGGCAAGGGCACCAAGTACCTGCCGATGTACCACGCGTCGACGCCCGATACCGTGTGGGGCCACTATGGCCTGACGCCCGAACAGGCGCGCATCGGCGGCATGAATCCGCAGATGTTCAACTCGTTCCTCGACGGCACCAAGAGCGCGCTCGAGATGGCCGCCGTCGCCAACGCCACCGGCCTGGTGGCGCCGGACGGGCTTGCGTTCCCCCCGTGTGGCGTCGACGACCTGGCGACCGTGCTGCGGCCGCAGGAAGAAGGCGGCGTGCTGCACCATCGCGGGCAGGTGGAGGTGATCTCCAGCCTGAATCGCGACGGCAGCCCGGTGTTCCGCGACCTGCGATGGGGCGTCTACGTCGTGTTCGCCGGCGGCAGCGATTACGCGGAGCGCTGCTTCAAGGAGTACGGGCTGGTGACTGACCCGAGCGGCCAGTACACCGCGATGTACAAGCCGTTCCACCTGATCGGCCTCGAACTCGGCATCAGCGTCGCGAGCATCGGCCTGCGCGGCGAGGCGACCGGCGCGCCGATCGGATTCAACGCCGACGTTGTCGCGACGGCAAAACGCGATCTTGCCGCGGGCGAGACACTCGACGGCGAGGGCGGCCACACGGTCTACGGCAAGGTCATGCCCGCGGTCGAGTCGCTGCACCTCGGAGGCCTTCCGCTCGGGCTCGCGCACAAGGTGCGGCTGCTCAATGCGATCGGCGCCGGCAAGCCCGTGCGCTGGGAGGACGTCGACATCGACGAGCGCCAGCCGGCGGTGGCGTTCAGGCGGGAGATGGAGCAGGCGTTCCGCTAGATGTAGAGGACCAACAGGTTGTCGCGTGTGCCGGAGTCACCTGCGCGCCGACCGCGCTGCGGGGCACCGCGACTTCGCGCGACTCGGCGGCGGTCGTCCGACGAGCAGCGGCTTGGCGGAATCTCACTGGAACATCCACGCGCAACGCCAAGGTCCCGGTCGGCCTCGACCACACGCGCGCCCCTCACCGGGGGGCATTCGCCTCGGCGAGGATCGACGCCGCGGCATCCGCGACCACCTGGCAGCCGAGCACGATGTCCTCGTCGCGGCTGTCCTCGGCGAAGTCGTGGCTGATGCCACCGATCGACGGGATGAAGAGCATCGCCGACGGCAGGCGCTCGGAGACGATCCCGGCGTCGTGGAACGCGCCGCTCGGCATGCGCTGCCACAGGCCCGGCGCGTGTCGCTCGGCGGCGGCCTCGATGTGCGACTGCAGGCGCGGGTCCATCCGGCTCGGCCGGATCGGCGCGCGGGCGCGGATGGCTTCGATGGCGACCCCGCCGCGCGCGTTCATCTCCTCGACAAGGCGGGCGACGACGTCCTCGAAGGCATCGAGGGGCGCATCCTCCGGATCGCGGAACTGGAGGTCCAGTTCGGCGTAGCCCGGCACGATCGACGTCGCGTTCGGCTCGATCCGCACGCGGCCCATCGTCCAGACGCTGCGCGGCCCCGCGACCTTCGGGAACTCCTGGTTGATGCGGTACGCGAGTTCGTAGAGCGCGGCGGCTGCGTCCCGGCGGCGCGCCATCATCGTGGTGCCGGCGTGGTTCTGCTGGCCGCGGAGCACGAAGCGGATGCCGCGCAGGCCGACGATAGCCGTGACGACCCCGATCCGGCGTCCCGCGTCCTCGAGGTGCGGGCCCTGTTCGATGTGCGGTTCGAGGAAGCCGGCATAGCGGTCGGGATCCAGGCGCAGTCGCGGCGCGCCCGCAAGGCCGGCCTCGCGCACGGCGTCGGCCAGCGCGGTGCCGCGACTGTCGGCCGCGCCGTCCTCGATCTCGCGCGTCAGTGCGCCGATGAGCGAGCGGCTGCCGAGGCACCCGATGAAGCGCGCCTCCTCGTCCTGGAACGACACGGCGTCGACCGGCAGGGCGCGCGTCGAAGCGTCGGCGGCCAACGCGCGCACGACTTCGAGCCCGTAGATCACGCCGAGCGCGCCGTCGAGCCAGCCTCCGGTCGGCTGCGTGTCGGAGTGCGAGCCGATCAGCAGGGCCGTGCCCGCGGAACGTGAACGGCCGAGCACGTTGCCGACGCCGTCGATCGCGGCGTCGAGCCCCGCTTCCTCGTACCGGGCCTTCAGCCAGCGGCGCGCTTCCATGTCGGTCGCGCTGAACGCGGGGCGCACCACGCCGCGTCCCTGCGCGCCGATGGCGCGCAAGGCACGGAGGTCGGACAACAGGCGATCGGGATCGATGCGGGGCATGGTCCGTCATTCTAGGGGCGCATCGAGGATCAGGCTTTCAGCCGTTGTTCCAGCGTTCCAGCGGGCGCGAGCGGATTAGCCGGATCGCGGCGTGGCCGAGCCGGCGCCGATGTGCCAACCTCGAAGGACTGGCGTCGGACGGCGGCAACGGAATTCATTGGAAAGGGTCCGAGAGATGGACAAGTCGATGGTGAAGGGAGTCGTGATCGGCGGCATCGCGATGGTGGTGCTGACCGGCGGTGCTATGACCGGCTACAAGGTCATGAATCAGGCGAAGTACGCCGATGTCGTCGGCGTCAAGGAAGTGACGCAGAAGGTCACGACGCCGCGCGAGGACTGCAAGCAGGTGCAGGTCCAGAAGCAGGCGCCCGTGAAGGACGAGAATCGGGTCGCCGGCACCGTCATTGGCGGCGTGGCCGGCGGCCTGCTGGGCAGCACGATCGGTGGCGGTACGGGCAAGACGGTGGCGACCGTGGCCGGGGCCGCGGGCGGCGCCTACGCGGGCAACCAGGTCCAGAAGAACATGCAGCAGAATGACGTGGCGACGACGACCGAGACGCGCTGCACGACAGTGAACGAGACCTCGCAGAAGCTGATCGGCTACGACGTGACCTATCGCCTCGACGGCAAGGAGAAGGTCGTGCGGACGTCGTTCCGCCCTGGACCGCAGATCCCGGTGAAGGACGGCCAGCTGGTGCTGACGCCGCCCGACGCGAAGAACTGATCGGCGATCGACGGCGCTGCGGCGGCGGTCGGTCGCCCCGCCGCGTTCCCGTCAGTGCCGCGTCCCTTCGTCGGCCTGCGCCGTGTCGCCTCTCGTGAAGAGCTGCGTCGCGTCGACGGCGTCGAACGTGTACTGGCGGTTGCAGAAGTCGCAGGTGACGGTGACCGTTCCCTGTTCGTCGATGATCGAATCGACTTCGTCCCGCCCCAGCGAGACAAGCATCCGGCCGATCCGCTCGCGCGAGCAGGTGCACGCGAAGTGCGGGCTCATCGCCGGATAGTGCTCGAGGGTCTCCTGCCAGAAGAGGCGGTGCAGGACGGCGTCCGGTGGGAGCTTCAGCAGTTCGTCGCTGGTGATCGTCTGCGCCAGCGTGACCGCGCGGCTCCAGGCGTCGGTGTCCTCCGTCGCCGCTGTGCCGCCTTCGGACGGCAGGCTCTGCAGCAGCAGGCCGGCGCTGACGCGATCGTCGGCGGCGAGCCACAGTCGCGTGTCCAGCTGTTCCGACTGCCGCATGTAGGCCTGGAGCACGTCGGCCATCGACTCGCCGTCGAGCGGAACGATGCCCTGGTACGGCTGTTGGCCGGGCATCGGGTCGCGCGGGTCGAGCGTGATCGCGAAGCGGCCGCGGCCGCGCCGGTTGATCAGGTCGCGCATCGTCGCGTCGTCGGCGATGTCGCCGCCGGCGATCTTCGCGGTGGCGCGGATCGCAAGGTCCGGCAGGCACTCGACGACCATCAGCTTCACGGGGCCGTCGCCATGGACCTGCATCACGAGGGCACCGTTGAACTTGATGCTGGTCGCGAGCAGCGCGCCCGCGGCGACCATCTCGCCGAGGAGCCGCGTGACGACCGGCGGGTAGTCGTGCAGCGTCACCATCTGCCGCCACGCGTCCTCGATGCGCACCAGGCCACCGCGCACCGGCGCGGCCTTGAACAGGAACTTCAGCAGTCGGTCGCTCACCGCGGCGTCGCCGCCTGCTTCTGCACGCGGGCGAGCTCCTCCGCGTACTCGCAATACGTGCCGATCGTGTGCCTGATCAGCGCGCGCTTGCGTTCGTCGAGCGGCGCGATCACGCGGGCGGGCTGGCCGCCGTACAGGTGACCCGCGCCGAGCACCTGCCCGGGCGACGTGCTGGCGCCGGCCGCGAGGAAGACGTCGTCCTCGACCACGGTGCCGGGCGCCACGACGCTGCCGATGCCGATCAGGCAGCGGTTGCCGATCGTGCAGTCGGCCATCGTCACGTTGTGCCCCACCGTGGTGTCCTCGCCCAGCACCATGCGCGCGCCCGGCGTGCACCGCAGGATCGAGTTGTCCTGCACGTTGGTGCGGTCGCGAATGACGATTTCGCCGCCTGCCGCGTCGAGTTCGCAGCCGTACCAGACGCTGGTGCGCGGACCGGCGACGATCCGCCCGGTGAGCGAGGCGGTGTTGGCGATGAACGCCGTCGGGTGCAGTTGCGGTCCTTCGCTCGAGCCGGGCGTTCGTTCCGCCGCTTCCGCGGCGAGTCGCGCGCGCAGCTGCTGCCGGCGCTCGGCGAGTTCGTTCGCGCCGATTGCGCGCTGCGCCTTGGCCGGCCTGCCCGCGAAGACGTGGCCGCCCTCGAGCGTCGTGCGCGGATAGACCACCGACCCTCTTTCGATCACCGCGCCCGGCTCGATCACGCAGCCATCGAGGATCACGGCGTCGTCCTCGACGATGCAGCCGTCGCGCACTTCGCAGGCGTGAATCACGGCGTTGCAGCCGATGGTCACGCCGTTGCCGATCACGGTGGGGTAGACGTCGTGCGCGATGTGGATCGTGGCGCCGTGCCCGAGCGTGAGGTCGTCGCCGGCGCGCACGTAGTGCCCGTCGGCGCGGATCACGCTCGCGGCGCCGAGCCACGCGTCGCGGCCCAGCGTGATGCGACCGACGACCGCGGAATTGGCGCCGACGTGGCGCGGTGGGCCCGCGAGTTCGGGATGGGTTCCGAGGTAGGACAGCAGGTTCGGATGCGGTGCGGACGACATGGGCGGTGGAGGCGCGCGGCGGATGGCGCGGAGATGGTTTCCGGGTCCGATTCTGGCATGCGCGCCGGGACGGATCAGAACACCGGCGTCTCCCGGTAGGTGCCCCACACGCTCTTCAACTTTTCGACGATGTCGCCCATCGTCGCGCCGGCCTTCACCAGCTCGATCGTGATCGGCATGATGTTCCGGGACTCGTCCTTTGCCACGGCGACCAGCCGGTCGAGCAGGGCGTTCAGCTGGGCGTTGTCGCGCTCGCGCCGGACGCGCTGCGTGCGGCTGACCTGCCTTTCGGCGGTCGTCGGGTCGTACGGGTGGATCTCGATGTCGTGCTGCGCTTCTTCTTCCACGAAGCGGTTGACGCCGATCACCGGCTTCTCGCCCGACTGCTTGCGCAGCGCCGTCTCGTAGGCGAAGTCGGCGATGTGCTTCTGGAACCAGCCCTGCTCGATCAGCCTGATCGTTCCGCCGCGCTCCTCGACCTCCTTCAGGAGGTCGAAGATGCGCTTCTCGTAGTCGGTCGTCAGCGCCTCGACGTAGTAGCTGCCGCCGAGCGGGTCGATCACGCTGGTGACGTTGGTCTCCTCGGCGATGATCTGCTGGGTGCGCAGCGCCATCTTCATCGCGTCCTCGGTCGGGATCGCGAACGCCTCGTCGTAGCCGTTGGTGTGCAGCGACTGCGCGCCGCCGAGCACCGCCGACAGCGCCTGCATCGCCGTGCGCACGATGTTGATCTTGTACTGCGGCGCGGTCAGCGTCGCCGCCGCGGTCTGGCAGTGGAAGCGCAGGCGCATCGAGTCCGGATTCATCGCCCCGAACCGCTCCTTCATGATCTTCGCGTAGCAGCGTCGCAGCGCCCGGAACTTCGCGACCTCCTCGAAGAAGTCGCCCTGCGACACGAAGAAGAACGCCAGCCGCGGCGCGAACTCGTCGACCGTCATGCCGGTCTTCAGCACTTCCTCGACGTAGACGATCAGGTTGGCGAGCGTGAACGCCGCCTCCTGCAGCGGCGACGACCCGGCTTCGGAGATGTGGTAGCCGGAGACGTTGATCGGGTTGTAGCGCGGCAGGTTCCTCGCCGAGTACGTGATGATGTCGCGGCAGATACGGACCGACGGCGCGATCGGGTAGATGTACTCCTTCTGCGCCATGTACTCCTTGAGGATGTCGGCCTGCACGGTGCCCGAGATCTTCTTCAGGTCGTAGCCGCGCTGCTCGGCGAGCGCGACGTACATCGCGAGCAGGATCCAGGCGGTCGGGTTGATCGTCAGCGAGACCGAGATCTTCTCGAGGTCGATGTCGGCGAGCAGCGCTTCCATGTCGGCGAGCGTGTCGATCGCCACGCCCTCGCGGCCGACCTCGCCCTCGCTCATCGGGTGGTCCGAGTCGTAGCCCATCAGCGTCGGCATGTCGAAGTCGGTCGAAATGCCGGTCTGGCCCTGCGCGATCAGGTACTTGAAGCGCTTGTTGGTGTCCTCGCCGGTGCCGAAGCCAGCGATCTGCCGCATCGTCCAGGTGCGGCTCCGGTACATGGTGGGGTACGGGCCGCGCGTGAACGGGTAGCGCCCGGGCAGTCCGATGTCCTCGAGCGGCGTCGCGGCGATGTCGGCCGCGGTGTAGACGCGCTTGACCGGGAAGTCGCCGATCGTGAAGAACTGCTCCTGGCGCTCGGCCTGCTTCTTCAGGAACGCCGCGACTTCGCGCTCCTCCCACTCCTTGGTTTCCTTGCCTACGCGCGCGGCGATCTCGGCATCAAGCCAGTTCATTCGAATACTCCTTGCGTAATGCGGTGATGACCAGTTGCCGCGCCATCGTGTACGGGTCGCTCGCGCGGTCGGCGAGCGTGGACGCGAGGTCCGGCCGGACGTGCTCGGCTCCGCGCTGGAATCGTTCGAGCAGGATCGTCTCGGCCGTCTTTTGCAGGCGGAAGTCGGCGACGCGGCGGCGCCGGAGCCGGCCCAGTTCGCTCGACTGCGACAGTTGCCAGTGCCGCGCGATGGCGTCGATCAGGTCCGCCACGCCTTCGCCGGTGAAGGCGCTGACGCCGATCACGGGGATCTTCCAGGCAGTCTTCGGATGGGTGAGGGCGCCGAGCGTCAGCATCTGCTTGAGGTCGGTCAGCGTGCGGTTGGCGTCGTCGCGGTCGCACTTCGAGACGACGTGGACGTCGGCGATCTCGAGCACGCCGGCCTTGATGGCCTGGATCTCGTCGCCGAGGCCCGGCGCGGACACGACGACCGTGGTGTCCGACGCCTTGGCGATCTCGACTTCGTCCTGGCCGACGCCGACCGTCTCGATGATGATCGTGCCGTATCCCGCGACGTCGAGGATGTCGCAGGCGTCGAGCGCCGCGCGCGCCATGCCGCCGGTGGCTCCGCGCGTGGCCATGCTGCGGATGAAGATGCCTGGATCGTTGGCCAGTTCGGTCATCCGGATCCGGTCGCCGAGGATCGCGCCTCCCGAGTACGGGCTCGAGGGATCGACGGCGACGATGCCGACCCGGTCACCGCGGTCGCGCATCAGGCGCGCCAGCTTGCCCACCAGCGTCGACTTGCCGCTGCCCGGCACGCCGGTGATGCCGACGATGTGCGCCCGGCCGGCGCGGTGATAGACCTGCGCCAGCGCATCGCGCGCCTCGTCGGCGCCGCTCTCGGCGCGCGTGATCAGGCGGCCGGCTGCCCGCGTGTCGCCGTCGGCAAGGCGCGCGAGAAGTTCGGAGGACGGGACGTACGCCATCACCGTCCCTCGCGCGCGAGCTGGTCGTTCAGTTCCCGGAACACTTCGCGATCGTCGATCACCCGGCGCGCCTTGAAGTCGGTGCGCGTGATCGAGCGCGGCGCCGCGATCTCGACCTTGGTGCGGACGCCGAGCACGGTCTGCAGCTTGCGCGCGACTTCGGTGCGGAAGCCCTCGACGGCTTCCGCGCCGGCGCGGTGCGTCGGCTCGTCCGCCTCGACCCGCAGCAGCAGCTCGTCCATCGCCGCATCGCGGGAGATCACGATCCGGTGCTCGCCGCCGTAGCGCCCGAGCTGGTTCAGCGCCGCGTCGATCTCGCTCGGGTAGATGTTCTCGCCGCGGATCGTGAACATGTCGTCGATGCGGCCGAAGATTCCCTGTGGCAGGCGCGGGTAGGTGCGCCCGCACGGGTTGGGCTCGTCGACCCACAGCGTGAGGTCACCCGACAGCAGGCGGATCATCGGCTGGCTGGTGCGCTCGAGGTGCGTGTAGACCGGCGTGCCGCGCTGCCCGTACGGCACGCGCTGCATGGTGGCCGGGTCGCACACCTCCGTGTAGACGACGTCCTGCCAGCACAGCATGCCCTGGTGCGACTCCCGGCTTCCCGCCACGTTCATCCAGGGGCTCATCTCGGCCATCGAGCCGCAGTCGTGGACGCGCGCGCCGTAGGCCTCCTCGATGCGGTCCTTGACGCCCGGCACGGAGGCGCCGGGTTCGCCCGAGAAGAAGAGGTACCTGAGCCCGAACTCGCGCGGGTCGAGCTTCTCCTCGCGCGCGACCTCGATCAGGTGGATCGCGTAGCTCGGCGTGCCGTAGAAGCCCTTCGGCTTCATCATGTGGAGCCACTGCACGAGACGCGCGCTCATGCCCGGCGCGCCGGCGCCGAACGGGAACGCCTTGGCGCCGAGTCGCTCCGCGCCGGCGAGCGCGCCCCAGCTGCCCATGTAGAGGCTGAAGACCGCCGCGATGCAGATCAGGTCGCCGGGTCGCATCCCCATCGCCCACATGATGCGGGCGTGGGCGTTGGCGATCGTGCGCCAGTCGTTGCGCCCGACGGAAAAGACGGTCGGCCGGCCGGTCGTTCCGCTCGTGCCGTGCACGTGGAAGACCTCGCTCTCCGGGATGCACAGGTAGTCGCCGAACGGCGGAGTCGCGGCCTGTGATTCGCGCAGGTCCTTCTTGGTGACGACAGGCACGCGCGATTCGAAGTCTTCGAGCGACTTCAACTGGCTCGGATGGAAGCCCGCCGCGTCCCACTTGCGGCGATAGAAGGGCGCGCGGTCGTACGCGTACCTGCACACCTGCTGCAGGCGCTCGAGGATCGCGCGCTCGCGGTCCCCGGCGGGCATGGTTTCGCGCACGGGAAACCAGTAGCGGCTGTCCGAGGACGGGAAGTAGTTCTCGTCGTACGCGGCCGGATAGGACCACTGTTCCATCTGCATGTGCTTCCTCTTGGGGGGAGGGCCCGCGCCGGGCGCGAGCCGCGCCGCGCTCAGCGCGGTCCGCGTTCGGCGACCAGGCGCGTGAGCGTCTCGACGATCCGTTGCGGCGGCGTGTCCTGCAACAGGACTTCGCGCACCCCCATCTTCTTGATCGCAGCGACATCTTCGGCGGGCATCACGCCCCCCGCGATGACGATGATGTCGTTGGCGCCGCGATCCTCGAGCAGCTTGAAGAGCTTCGGAAAGACGGTGAGTTGAACACCCGAAAGCAGGCTGACCCCGAGGACGTCGACGTCCTCCTGGATCGCTGTGTTGACGACTTCTTCCGGCGTGCGATGCAGGCCGGAGTAGACGACGTCCATGCCCGCGTCGCGCAGCGTGCGGGCAACGACCTTGACGCCGCGGTCGTGCCCGTCGAGGCCGACCTTGGCGAGGAGAACGCGAATGGGGGAGGTCATTGAAGTGTCCGTGGGATTGGAGGAATATTGAATACCGTATACGATAATCGCAGTTTCGAGGACGTCACCGCGGCTGTCAACCCGCAGTGCGTCCCGCGAATTTGCCGGAGCGCGCCGATGAAATCGCTGAAGCCGCAGAAGACACTGGTCGAGCAGGTGTACGAACGCATCCTCGACGCCATCTGCGAGGGCGTGCTGCCCGCGGGCGAGCGGGTCACGCAGGACGAGCTCGCGGCCCGGCTCCAGGTGTCGCGGCAGCCGGTGATGAGCGCGCTCGGCCTGCTGCGCCAGCAGGGCTTCCTGGTCGAACACGGACGGCGCGGACTGCAGGTGGCGCCGGCCGACCGCCGGCACTTCGACGCGATCTACGAGTTCCGTTCCGTCCTCGAACCGTGGGCGGCGGCGCTCGCGGCGGACCGCGCCACGCCGCAGCAGATCGAGCGCGGGCGCGCGCTCGTCGCGAAGGGCAAGCGCGTGGCGGCGGCGGGCGACGCCCACGCGGCGCTGCAGGCGGACATCGACTTCCACAACTTCATCTACGAGGCGAGCGGCAATCCGCTGGTGCTCGAATCGATGCAACTGCACTGGCAACACCTGCGGCGGTCGATGGGCGAAGTGCTGCAGCGACCGCGCTTCACCGAGAAGGTGTGGCGCGAGCACGCGGCGATCCTCGACGCGATCGCTGCAGGCGACCGCAAGGCGGCGTCGCGCCTGATCGCCGAGCACGTGCGCGAGGCCAGCGAGCGCGTGGGAGCGGAACTGGAAGCGGCCGAGCGCAAGGCGGCGTGAGCGCGCGCGGCCGCTCCGAAGCGCTCATCCCGAGCGCGCAGCGCGAGGGTAGTCCCGTGAGCGCGCGCGGCCGCTCCGAAGCGCTCATCCCGAGCGCGCAGCGCGAGGGTAGTCCCATAAGCGCGCGCGGCCGCTCCGAAGCGCTCATCCCGAGCGCGCAGCGCGAGGGTAGTCCGGTGAAGGCGCTCGTCGCGTTCGGCCGCGACGGCCTTTCTACAATCCGGAGATGAGTCCTCGAGAACTGCGTGGCGGCGCGCTCGCGGCGCTGCGCGTCGCCGATCCGACCGCCAAGGTGTGCGCGGTGCACGCGCTGGCACTGTCGGTACCGCCGCCTGATCCCGCACTGGAACTGGGGGCGCCGGCGGACATTCCCGGTCGGCCGACGCGACCGGCCCTCGTCCGTCCCGCCGAACTGGCGCGGCGCCCGATGGGCACGCCCGGGGGGCGCGCGGCGCTGCTGCACGCCATCGCCCACATCGAATTCAACGCCATCAACCTCGCGCTGGACGCGATCTGGCGCTTCGGCGGAATGCCGGAGGCGTACTACCTCGACTGGCTGCGCGTGGCCGACGAGGAAGCCACGCACTTCAGCCTCCTGTGCGAGCGGATTGCCGCGCTCGGTGCAACGTACGGCGATTTTCCCGCGCACGACGGACTGTGGGAGATGGCGGAACGGACCTCCGCCGACGTCCTCGCCCGGATGGCGCTGGTGCCGCGGACGCTGGAAGCGCGGGGCCTGGATGCCTCCCCGGCGATCCGCTCGAAGCTCGCGGCGGCCGGCGACGACGCGTCGGCGCAGGTCATCGACGTGATCCTGCGTGACGAAATCGGGCACGTGGCGATCGGGAACCGGTGGTTCCGGTTCCTGTGCACGCTGCGCGGCCTCGACGTCCGACAGGCCTACTCCGAACTGTCCGCCGTTCATCGGGCGCCACGCTTGCGCGGCCCGTTCAACCTCCCGGCGCGCCGCGCGGCCGGGTTCGACGAGGACGAACTCCGCGCGCTCGAGCCCTGATCCCAGAGGTTGTCGGGCCGCCGGCGCGGGCAACCTCCTGGATGACCCGAACGGCGCGATCGCCCTCACGGGGGATCGTTTCCCCTGCGCCCGTTGGCTAGAGTCTGGTGACCCTGCCGGAGGATCAATGGACTGGTCGACGCTTTTCAGCACACCCATCGGGGAACTGCTCGGGCGCAGGAGCGAGCGGCAGCGGGGCCGCGAGGCCGCCCGGCCGGCGATCGGCTCTACGCTGTGCTGCGCCGGTCTGCGCTTGACGGTCCAGGCTGGCATGAGCGACGACCTCTGGCAGTGGTTCGTCAGGCTCGGCTGGCGCGAGTTGCGGCCGGGCGAGAACCGGCTTCGTTTCAGGCCGCTTCCCACGTCCCTGGTCACGCGGTTGTTCGACGGCCCGGCCGACGATCGGGACCGGGTTCTTCTGGCGGCCATCCGGCACTCCGCCCGCGGCGGCACCACGCGGGTCGTCTTCCCCGAACGCACACCCTCCCGCGTGACCTAGCGACTGTTTACGCTTGGACCGCACATGCGCGAGCCAAGCGCTAGCAGGCCCTAGCTTCGTCGGGGCCAATTCCGGATTGCCGTCCGGGGATTCGGCCGCTACAGTGGCCAGACTGCGTAAGGAGCAGTCGGCCTTGATCAACCAATTGCGAAGTCTGGCCCGGACCTTGTTCCGGATCCGGCGCCCGCGCGCCGTGCCGCGGGCACGTGCCAAGCCCGGGGTGGGCGCGCGCGTCACGCACGGTGATTACCGCATGATCGTGCAGGCCGGAATGACCGACTCGCTGTGGATATGGCTGGCGCAGCAAGGCTGGCGCGAAGTGACCTACCGCCCCGATCGCCGTCGCTATCTCGAGATCCCGCACGGCTTCGTCACCGCACTGATCGACGCCGGGCCCGACGACCGTCCCCTGATCCTCGAGGCGGCCAAGGCCGAGGCGAGCTACCGCCCGCAGCCACGCGGGCGCCGCCCCACCACCATTTCGCGTGAGTGACCGCCTGATCGTGCCGCGGCCGCGTGCGCCGTACGCGGGTCGCCGGTTCGCGCAGTTTGCGGTGGGCGACTCCTTCGGCGACGACGTCCAGGTCACGGACGGCCACCTCGCCGACGGAGCGCGCCTGATCGGCGACTTCAACCCGCTGCACGTCGACGCCGATTTCGCCGGACGCTCGCGGTTCGGCGGATGCATCCTGCACGGAGTGATCACGTCCGCGCTGATGAGCGCCCCGTTCGGCAATCTCGCCGCCGGCACCGCGATCGGCTATCTCGAGCACGACACGCGCTTCCTCGCGCCGGTGCGCGCCGGCGACACGCTGCGGATCACGTGGACGGTCGTCGCTCTCGCGCCGAAGCCTGCGCGGGGCGGGGGCATCGTCACGGCCGAGTGCCAAGCGCACAACCAGCACGGTGTGCTGGTTGCGACCGCGGTCGGCAAGATGATGGTGGGCGAGGGCGCCTAGCAAACTCGCGTGACCGTGCTGGCGTCACGTCATTGCGACGGCTCGTGGGGGCGGCGGAACTTCAGCGATGTTCGTCACTCGGGCGCGAGCGACTGCAACCCTGCGACGCGGGTCTTCAGAAGCTCTTCACCAGCGCAAGCATCGAGCGGAAGCGCTCGTCGGTGGCGAACTTCGTCCACTCGAACAGGACGGTCTCGGTGCCGGCGACGACGCAGCCGGCGTGCGTAAGGCGCGCGAGGGCCAGCTCGCGATCGCGCTGCGCGGCGGGCCGGGAGCCGACGGCGTCGTCGACGATGAAGACGTCGAGTCCTTCGGAACGCAGTCCCAGCGCCGCCTGCATCACACACACGTGCGTCTCCATGCCGGTCATCACGACCTGGCGCCGCCCGGTGGCGCGCACCTTCCTGACGAACTCGGGGTGATCGGTCGCGGAGAACGCGGTCTTCTCGAAGATTTCGTCCGCGCCGAAGCGGCTGCGCAACGGCTCGACCAGCGCCCCGATCTGCTGCGGGCAGTGTTCCGTGATCAGCTTCGGGATGCCGAACAGGTCCGCCGCGGTGACGAGCGCTTCGGTGCGGGCGGTGACACGCTCGTGGTCCAAAATGGCCGGCGCAAGGTTGCGCTGGATGTCGATGACGAGCAGCAGGGAGTTTTCTCGTGTGAGTCTCATCTTCAGTGTCCTTCGGTGCCCGCCGCGCGCTTTGCTTCGAGGTCGCGCAGCACGCGACGCTGCACCTTGCCAGTCGTCGTCATCGGGAGTTCGGCGATGAACTCGATTTCCTTCGGATACTCGTACGGCGCGAGCTGGCCGCGGACGTGCTTCTGCAGTTCGTCGACCAGCGCCGGCGAGCCCTCGAAGCCTGCCGCCAGCACGACGTACGCCTTGACCACGGCGCCGCGTTCCGCGTCGGGTTTCGGCACGACCGCGACGTTGGCGACGGCGCGGTGCTTCACGAGGCAGTTCTCGATCTCGCTCGGGCCGATCCGGTAGCCCGCGGCCTTGAAGACATCGTCGGCGCGGCCCTGGTACCAGAGATAGCCGTCGTCGTCGGCGCTGGCGAGGTCCCCGGTGCGCGACCAGTCGCCGGTGAACTTGTTCTTCGTCGCCGCCGGATTGCGCCAGTAGCCGAGGAAGAAGATCGGGTCGAGGTCGCCGTGGATGTCGCGCCGGTGGATCGCCACTTCGCCGATCGTGCCGGGCGGCAGCACGTTGGCGTCGTCGTCGATCACCGCCACGCGGTGCCCCGGATAGGAACGCCCCATGCTGCCCGGGCGGGCAGGCCACCTGAGCCGCGAGTTGCCGACGATGTAGTTCATCTCGGTCTGGCCGAACATCTCGTTGACCGTGATTCCCAGCGCCTCGCGGCACCAGGCGAACACGGTGGCGCCGACCGACTCGCCCGCGCTCATCATCGACCGCAGGCTGAGCGCGTAGCGCGAGCGCGGCTCCGCCACGCTCTTCATCATCATCTTCAGCGCCGTCGGGAACAGGAACGCGCTGGTGACGCGGTAGCGCTGCATCAGTTCGAACGCGCGTTCGGGCGAGAAGCGGCCGCGCGTGCCGACGATCGGGAATCCGAAGTACAGCGTCGGCAGCAACGCGTCCATCAGGCCGCCCGTCCACGCCCAGTCGGCCGGCGACCAGAAGACGTCGCCCTTCTGCGGAAACCAGTCCTGCGACGCCACGAAGCCGGGCAGGTTGCCGATCAGCGCGCGGTGCGGCATCAGCGCGCCCTTCGGAGGGCCGGTCGTCCCGCTCGTGTAGATCAGCAGCGCCGGGTCCTCGGCCAGCGTCGTCACGAGCGCGAAGCGGTCGCTCGACCTCGACAGGAGCGCGCTCCACGCGTGGCCTTCGCCGCCGTTCCTTCCGACGACGACGAGGTGCTTCAGCGCGGGACAGTTCGCGCGGATCGACGCGAACGCGGGCAGGGCGCTGGCGTCGACGATCGCGGCGACGGTGTCGCTGTTCTGCAGTCGGTACTCGAGCGCATCGGGCCCGAACAGCAGCGACAGCGGCATCGCCACCGCACCCATCTGGTAGATGGCCACGTGCGACACGACGGTCTCGGGGCTCTGCGGCAGGACGATCGCGACGCGGTCGCCGGGCTTCACGCCGAGCGACTGCAGCGCGTTGGAGAGGCGGTTGGCGTCGGCCTGCAAGGCGGCGTAGGTGTACGAGCCGCCGTTGCCCGACTCGTCCTCGCAGTGCAGCGCGATGCGCGAGGATTCCTGGGCCCAGCGCCGGCAGCACGCCTCGGCGATGTTGAACTCGCGCGGGACGTGCCAGCGGAAATCGTCGTACAGCGCGCGATACTGGTCCCGCATCGTTCCCTCGCGAGTGGCAGGCATGGCTTCCTATAATCGCCGAACGCAATTCCCCACGCAAACGTGAAATCGCATCGGCCGTCACGCTCCAGCTTCTCCACGATACGCGGGCTGCGGTATCACCTGCGCGAATGGGGTCCGGCCGACGCCGGGCCAGGGCGCACGCTGTTCATGCTGCACGGCTGGATGGACGTCTCGGCGTCGTTCCAGTTCGTGGTCGACGCGCTCGATCCGGACTGGCGCGTGGTCGCTCCCGACTGGCGCGGCTTCGGGCTGACCGAGTGGACGCCCGGCGACTGCTACTGGTTTCCCGACTACGCCGCCGACCTGGAGTGCATCGTCGACGCGGTGCAGGGCGACGCGCCCGCGCATCTCGTCGGCCACAGCATGGGCGGCAACATCGCGCTGATGTATGCCGGCGCGCGCCCCGCGCGCGTGCGCACGGTCGTCAACCTGGAAGGCTTCGGCCTCCACGCGAGCCACGCCGAGCAGGCGCCGGGGCGTCTCGCGCAGTGGATCGACGAGGTGAAGTCCGGCGGAACCTTGCGCGACTACGGAAGCCGCGAAGAGGTGGCGGCGCGGCTGCAGAAGAACAATCCGCGGCTGCCCGCCGCGCGGGCCGCGTTCCTCGCCGACCACTGGGCCGAGCCCGATGGCCGCGGACGGCTGCGCGTCGCGGGCGATCCGGCGCACCGGATCGTCAACCCGGTGCTGTACCGCGTCGACGAGGCGATGGCGTGCTGGCGGGCGATCGCGGCGCCCGTGCTGATGGTGCTGGCCGCCGACACCGACGCCCTGCGGCACGTCGCGCGCGACCGGGAGCAGGCGCTGGCCGAACTGCAGCGGCGTTTCGCCACCGTGCCGGGGGCCGAGCAGGCGACGGTGGCGGACGCCGGCCACATGCTGCATCACGACCAGCCGGAGGCCGTTGCGCGCCTGATCGGCGATTTCCTGCGTCGGCACGGCTGATCCGGCCCGGCGACCGGTAAAATCGCGGCATGCCTGCCCAAGCCGGCGCCGACCTTCGGGATGTGCGCGCCGACCTCCATTCCCACTCGAACGTGTCCGACGGCGTCTTGCCGCCGGCGGACGTGGTCGCGCGCGCGCACGAGCAGGGCGTCGAGCTGTACGCGCTGACGGACCACGACGAAGTGGGGGGGCTGGAGCAGGCAGCCGCGACGGCGCAGCGGCTGGGCCTGGCCTTCGTTCCCGGCGTCGAGGTGTCGGTGACCTGGGGCAGCACGACGCTGCACATCGTCGGCCTGGGAGTGGAATACCGCGATGGTCGCCTGGAAGCGCGCCTGGGCGCCGTGCGGTCGGGACGCATCAGCCGGGCGCAGGAGATGGCCGAGCAGCTGGCGCGCGTCGGCATCGAAGGCGCCTACGAGGGTGCGCTGGTCTACGCGGGCAACCCACAGATGATCTCGCGCACGCACTTCGCGCGCTACATGGTCGAGACGGGGCACTGCCGCGACGTCAAGGACGTCTTCTCGCGCTACCTGGTCGAAGGCAAGCCGGGATTCGTGCCGCACGCGTGGGCCGCCCTCGACGAGGCCATCGACATGATTCGCGACGCCGGCGGCGTGGCGATCGTCGCGCACCCGGGCCGTTACCGGCTCAACGACCTCGCGCTGCACTCGCTGCTGGAGGAGTTCCGAGCGCTCGGCGGGACGGCCATCGAGGTGTCGACCAGCAACCACACGGAGCGGGAGGTGCGCCGGTTCGCCGACCTGGCGCGCGAGTTCGGTTTCGAGGCCTCGGGCGGCAGCGACTTCCACGGACCGGGCGAATCGGAGAACGTCGAACTGGGGCGCGTCGCGCGGCTGCCGTCCGACCTGACCCCCGTGTGGCATCGCTTCGTCTGATGGCGCAGCTCTTCGACGTCCATCCCGTCGACCCCCAGGTGCGATCGCTGCGCCAGGCGGCGCAGATCCTCGATCACGGTGGCGTCGGCGCGATCCCGACCGACTCCTGCTACGCGCTGGCCTGCCACCTCGACGACAAGGCGGCGGTCGATCGCATCCGGCAGATCCGTCGCATCGACGAGCGCCACCTGCTGACGCTGATGTGCCGCGACCTGTCGGACATCGGCCTCTACGCGAAGGTCGACAACCGCCAGTACCGGTTGCTCAAGAATGCGACCCCGGGCCCGTACACCTTCATTTTGGAGGCGACGAGGGAAGTTCCACGCCGCCTCTCGCATCCGTCGCGGAAGACGATTGGCCTGCGGGTGCCCGATCACCGGGTCGCCGCGGGACTGCTCGACGTGCTCGGCCAGCCGTTGCTGACCACCACGCTCCAGTTGCCGGGCGACGAGATGCCGTTGAACGACGCGGATCACATCCGCGAGCGCCTCGATCACCTGATCGACTTCGTGCTCGATGCCGGCGCGTGCGGCATCGAACCGACCACGATCGTCGACCTCACCGGGCCGGAGGCCGTGCTGGTGCGGCAGGGCAAGGGCCCGGTGGAAGCCCTCGGCCTGTAACCGGGCCGTCACATCGCCAGCGCGCCGGGACGACCGAGGCGCGCTGATAGACTGGACTCGATGGAAAACGTCATTCAGGAGATCGCCGTCTATGCGATCCCCGTGCTGTTCGCGATCACGGTGCATGAAGCCGCCCACGGCTACGTGGCGCGCATGTTCGGAGACAACACGGCCTACGTGCTCGGCCGCGTGACGCTCAATCCCGTCAAGCACATCGACCCGCTCGGCACGATCGTCATTCCCCTCGGCATGGTGCTGCTGACCGGGTTCATGTTCGGCTGGGCCAAGCCCGTGCCGGTCGACTGGGGCAGCCTGCGCAAGCCGAAGCGCGACATGATCTGGGTCGCGGCGGCCGGGCCCGGCGTGAACCTCGCCATGGCCGTGGTCTGGGCGCTGCTCTATCGCGCATTGTCGGCGGCCGGCGTGCATGAGCCGTACTTCTACCTGGTCGCCCAGGCGGGGATCAGCGTGAACCTCGTGTTCATGGCGCTGAACCTGCTGCCGATCCCGCCGCTCGACGGCGGCCGCATCGTCAGCGGCCTG
>Ga0209253_10000826_pt1 | contig 26863 bp, 23 predicted proteins | sample FrelakmetBRP12BR_FD_187145 | JGI IMG/M metagenome (GOLD analysis project Ga0209253, IMG submission 187145) | Freshwater lake sediment microbial communities from the University of Notre Dame, USA, for methane emissions studies - BRP12 BR (SPAdes)... | ecosystem: Environmental > Aquatic >...
CTGGACCGGCCAGTGGGTCAGCTCGGAGGCGGCGGGGGCGGAAGCGGCTTCCGCCGGTTGGGAGCGCCCTGCGGCCTTTTCTCCCCCGCGGGCCGTGAAGCTCATGCTCCTCGAGCCGGGACACCCCGACGGCCGTGGCTCGACCGTCCGGCTCGCCTCCCTCCGAATGCCTTTCCTCTCGAGAAACTGCAGCGCCTGGCGCAGGAGGTCGTCCTGGCCGTGCTCCCGGAGGTGCGCCAGGTGCGCCTCGACGGTGCTCCCGCCCTGTTTCACGATGTTCTCCATGACCCTGTCCTCGTCGTAGGGCTCGGACTCCCGTTCGGTCACTCTGATGGCCCCTTCCGGGCAATTCCCGATGCAGGCGCCGAGTCCGTCGCAGTAAAGGTCCCCCACCAGCCGCGCCTTGCGCTCCACCGCCTGCCGCGCCCGGTTCGCCTCGAGCGGCGCGAGCCGGCAATCCTCCACCTCGATGATCTCGCGCCACGAGCCCCGCCTGTGCAGGCCGAGCAGCAGGCGCCCGTCCGCGTCGCTGCCGAAGGAGTACTCCATCTTGTTGCGGTAGCGCCAGGGGTGCTCCATGCCGCCGATGGGCTCGACCTCGAAGCCGCGCAGGCCGCCGATGTGCTCCAGCGACTCGACGACCTGGCGCTGCTTGAACTCGAGCTGGGCGGCGTAGTCGAGCGTCTGCCACTCGCAGCCGCCGCAGTCTTCTTCATGCCCGCACACGGGCGACACGCGCAGGGGAGAGGCGGCGACGATCTCGAGCAGTCGCGCCTCGGCGTAGCTGCGCTTGCGTTTCACGACCTGCGCGCGCACGCGCTCGCCGGGCACCGCGCGGCGCACGAAGACGACGAAGTCGTCGACGCGGCCGACGCCCTGCCCGCCGTAGGCGAGGCCGTCGATGTCCAGTTCGATGATCTCTCCGTTGCGGGGCGGCACGTCCGGGAGTGTACCCCGCGGGGGCACGCGAGGCGTAGCGCGATTGTCACCCTGCTTACCCGGACGCGGACCCCACCGGCGCGAGCGGAGTCTGGTAGAGTGCGGGCGCCTTCCGGGGCGCAGAGAGAGGGAGGCGGCACCGACAGGCGGACGAAGGAGACCCCTTGACCGACCTCGACCTCGAGTCCTACCGACGCCGCGCCGAGGAGTTCGTCGGCGAGCTCGACAAGGAGCACTACCTGCACTACGCGGGCCTCAAGTCCGAGGCCACCTTCGCCGCCGTCTACGACCGCTACCCGGAGCTGTTCACGGCCGAGGCGGTGAAGGAGCTCGACCGCCTCTACGCCATCAGCGAGGGCGACGAGAAGAAGCGTCTCGCCTACCTGCTCGAGCTCACCGTCGCCGGGTTCTTCGGCGCCCAGACCAAGGAGCTGAGCGACGAGATCGCCAACACCGAGGCGCGGGCCACGGTCGAGGTCGACGGGGAGCCCGTCCCCTATCGCTACTCGAGCGTCGTGCAGGCCAACGAAGCCGACCGCGAACGGCGAATGCGCATCCACAGCGCGCGGCTCGACGTCGTCGCGAACACCCTCAACCCCCTGTACGACGACCTGTGGCGCCGCTCGCACGCGCTGGCCCAGGAACTGGGCTACGACGACTACGAGTCGCTCTTCTCAGAGATCAAGGGCATCGACTACGGGCTCCTGCGCGGTCAGACCGACTCGATGCTGCAGGACACCGAGGGCGTCTACCAGCGCTCGCTGGAGCGGCTGGTCGAGGCCAAGCTGGGCCTCGCCCTCAAGGAGCTCCACGTCGCCGACCTGCCGTACCTCATGCGCGCCCCCGAGTACGACGCCGTCTTCGCCGCCGACCGTCTGGTGTCCACCTTCTCCGCTCTGCTCGCCGACATGGGCATCGACCTCGCGGCGCAGACGAACGTGCACGTCGACGCCGAGTCGCGCGAGCTCAAGACGCCGCGCGCCTTCTGCGCGCCGGTGCGTGTGCCCGGCGAGATCTATCTCGTCGTCATGCCCAAGGGTGGTCAGGACGACTACCAGGCGCTGCTGCACGAGGGCGGGCATACCGAGCACTTCGCCCACGCGCGGCCTGAGCTCGCCTTCGAGTACCGGCACCTCGGCGACATGGCCGTCACCGAGGGCTACGCCTTCATCATGGACCACCTCGTGCTCAACCCGAACTTCCTCGAGCGCTACCTCGGCTACGTCGACTCCGCCGAGTTCATCACCTTCGCCACCATCGTCGATCTCTACTACCTGCGCCGCTACTGCGGCAAGCTCGCCTACGAGACCGAGCTGCACAAGGAGACCGGCAGCCTCGACGGCATGGCCAGGAACTACGGCGAGCGCCTTTCGGAGGCGCTGCTGATCGACGTGCCGTCCGAGAGCTACCTGGTCGACGTGGACCCCGGCTTCTACGCCGGCGACTACCTGCGCGCGTGGATGTTCGAGGGCGCCTTCCGCATGATGCTGCAGGACCGCTACGGCATGGAGTGGTTCCGCGACGAGGCGGGCTGCGCCTGGCTCAAGGGGCTCTGGTCGAAGGGGGCCGAGTTCGGCGCCGAGCGGCTGACGCTGATGTGCGGCGGCGGCAAGCTCGATTTCCATCCGCTGCAGCACCTCATCGAGCGCATCCTGGGGCGCTGAGGGGCGACGCGCAGCGGGGTGCCGCAGCCCTAGTCGTTGAGCATGCGCACGACGAGGCGCCGCCGGCGCGGACCGTCGAACTCGGCGAAGAAGATGCCCTGCCAGGTACCAAGGGCGAGGCTGCCGTGTTCGACGGGTATGACGACGCTCGAGCCGACGAGGCTCGCCTTCACGTGCGCGTCGGCGTTGCCCTCGCGATGGCTGAAGGGCAGGTCGGCCGGCACCAGCCGCTCCAGGGCGTGCTGCAGGTCACGGCGCACCGACGGGTCGGCGTTCTCATTGATGGTCACGCCGGCCGTCGTGTGGGGCACGTAGACGAGCGCGGCGCCGCGGCGCACGCCGCTCGTCGCGACCTCACGCGCGACCTGCCCGGTCACGTCGACGAACTGCACGCGCTCGTGCGTCTCGATGTGCAACACGACCATCTCTCCTCCTAGAAAAGCCCGAAGCGGCGCTTCTTGCCGGCTTCGCGCCTGCCGGCTTCGCGCCTGCCGGCTGTGACGATGCCGACCTTGAGCGCCGTCACGACGTCCGCCGTCGAGCTCACGGCGCCGGGGATCTCGGTGTAGCAGGCCATGATGTCCTCGGGGCGGTGCGCGTCGCTTCCGCCCGTGGTCGGCACGCCGAGCTCGTCGGCGATGCGTCTGGCCTCGTCCACGTGGTGGCGGTCGGCCCAAGTGCCGTTGTAGAGCTCGACGGCGTCGACCACGGGCGCCACCGACTGCTCGAGCGACCGGTAGTATGCGGCTCCGCTGCGTCCGCCGCCGGCGGCCGGATGCACCCAGACGACGGCGGCGTGGGGCGGGATCTCCTGCGGGCGGGGCAGGTCCTGCACGTCGCGCAGGCCGGACAGGTACTCGAGGTCGGGGCTGAAGACCACATAGTCGCCGAACATCGTCGAGATCTCGACGCCGTGCACGAGCAAGACACCGATGTCGGCCAGGGGCTTCTCGAGCCGGCGGTTGTCGTCGACGTCGCCGTGGTTCGTCAGGGCGATGGCCTCGAGACCCAGCTCGCGGCAGCGCGCCACGTAGTCCTGGGACGTGGTGACGGCGCAGCTTGAGGCGGGGTAGGTGTGCGTGTGCAGGTCGATCCTCACGGCCACGAGTATACACGCTGCCTTTGGGATCGCCGGGCGCGTCGGTCGCGACTCGACGGTGGTCCGGCGCCTTGCGTCGGACGCGTACCGCGCGGCCTTAAGGCAAAGGGGGAGAAGCGCCGATAAGGGAGCGGAGGCTCTCGTGCAGGGAACACTCGACACCTTCAGCGTCGCGGAGGTCTTGCAGATGCTCAGCAAGGCCCGGCGCTCGGGCACGCTGCACATCGAATGCCCGGAGCGCATCGTCGACATCCACTTCGTGCACGGCCGCATCGCCGAGGCGCGCGATTCGACGCGCGTGTTCACCGACACCGTGCTCGGCAGCCAGCTCCTCAAGCGTTCCCTCGTGAACGAGGCGCAGCTCGCCGAGGCTCTCGACGAGCAGGAGCACAAGCCCAAGCCGCTGGGCACGATCCTGGTCGAGAAGGGCTTCCTGCAGGAGCGCGAGCTGCGCGAGGTGCTCTCGCGTCAGGTGGCCAACACGCTCGTCGCCGCGAAGGCGGCCGGTAGCGGGAGCTTCGTGTTCGTGGCCGACGCGAGCCCCAAGCCGGTCGACTGCATCACGGTCGACACGCACGCCGTGCTCATGGAGATCTCGTCGGTGGGCGGCGACTACCTCCTGGCCTTCGAGGTCCTGGGGCAGGCCAACACGGTGCTGATGCGCAACCACGACTACGAGACGCTCCCGCGGCACTCGATCACCATGGGGCGCGACGAGTTCTACGTGCTCGCCCAGGTCGACGACCGCCGCACGGTCACCGAGATCGCCAAGTCGGTGATGCTCGAGGAGATCACGGTGGTCAGTGTCCTGGGCAAGCTCTGCGAGGCGGGGGTGCTGCTGGCCAGGGCCGAGAAGCAGACCCGCGCCGAGGACGACGCCGAGCTGCGCGCCCACCGCGACAGCGTGTGGGCCGAGGTCAACCAGATCTTCGACGGTCTCGGCTTCGGCGAGGCCGAGGAGGCGCCGGCCCGGGCGCGGCCGACGCTGCGCGCCGAGGTCACGACCGAAGACGTGGGCGCGGCCGACGCCGGAGCCGGCGGGGACGGCGACGGTGCGGTCCTCAAGAGGCTGGTCGGCGACGATGCGACTGAGCTCATGAGCTAGCGGCTCGACCGGTCCGAGCCCAAGCCTGAGACCCGACCTTGGGCTCGGCCGGTCGGTATGTGCGACGGCGCCGGCGGCCCGAGGGGCCGCCGGCGCCGTCGCTTGTTCTCGCGTGAGTGAGTCCTGCTACGCCGTCACGTCACGCACGAGGTCCTCAAACGCCGCCACGTAGCGGTCGATGTCCGCGTCGGTGTGGGTGACGGAGAGCGTCCACTCCTCCTCACGACCGGGGGCGGTGATCAGGCCGCGGTTGATGTTGTAGAGCCAGGCCAGGGCGACGAGCTCGCTGTCCTGGAGCTTGACGAACGACTCGTAGTCGGTGATCTTGCCGAGGGCGAAGTTGACGCAGCCCTTGGACGAGATGCCGACGGTGTAGCCGGGGAAGTCGTACTTCTTGCAGACCGCGTCGCACCCGGCGATGATCCTGTCGTTCAGGTGGTTCAGGTGCTTGTAGGCATCGTCGGTCATGACCTCCTCGAAGCTGGCGCGCGCCGCCGCCATGCCCAGCGGGTTACCGCTGTAGGTGCCGACCTGGAAGACGGTGCCGTCGTTGACGACCGCCATGACATCGTCGCTGCCGCCGATAGCGCCGCACGGCGTGCCGCCGGCGAGCGCCTTGCCGAGGGTGATCATGTCGGGCACGACGCCGTAGCGCTCGACTGAGCCGCCGCGGGCCGTACAGATGCCGACCTTGACGTCGTCGAAAATCAGGACGATGCCGTGCTTCTTGGTGAGCGCGCGCACACCCTCGAGGAAGCCAGGCTCGGGCAGCACGACGCCCAGGTTCATCATGGCGGCTTCCATGATGACGCAGGCCGGCGCCTTGCCCTCGTCCACCATGCGTTCGATGCGTCTGGTCATGTTCTCGAGGTCGTTGAACGGCACTGGGATGGTGAGGTCGATCGAGCTCTGCGGGATGCCGGCGCCGTACGAGAGAGACGCGTAGTTGTCGCGCGGGCCGATCTTGCCGTAGTCGAGGGCGCCGATGCTGACCATGACATAGTCGTGATGGCCGTGGTAAGAGCCGAATATCTTGACGATGGGTTCACGGCCGGTGAAGGCGCGGGCCACGCGGATGGCGTCCATCGTGGCCTCAGAGCCCGAATTCACGAAGCGCCACTTGGGTAGCTTGAAGGCGTCGGCAAGGTGCTCGGCCATGATGACCGAATCTTCGGTCGGTAGGGCGAACTGCGTTCCCTGCGGGGCGCGCTTCTGGATGGCCTCGACGATGGCGGGGTTGCCGTGGCCCTGCACCATGCAGCCGAAGCCGTTGTGGAAGTCGGCGAGCTCCTGCCCGTCGAGGGTCCAGATGTGCGGGCCCTTGCCGTGCGTGAAGTACACGGGGTACGGGTCGCGGGCCTGATACGTGGAGGCGACGCCCATCGGCATGCACTTGATGGCGCGCCTGTAGAGCTTGTGGGACTTCGGGGTCCGCTCTTCGAGGATCTTCTCCTCTTTTTCCGTCAGTTCCGCGATGAGCTTGCGGTTGGGTACGCACTCTGCCATCTTCGGTTCACTCCTTCTGCGTGACGACCTGCTCGATGAGGTCCTGCCAGTCTCTAGGGCCGGTTATCACCCCTTCGGTCGCGCTTGCGAGGCGGGCGCAGGAATGGAACGTGAAGGCGTGGATCCTGCGACCCGGGCTCATGCCCGCTCGCCGGCTGGGTCCCCCTGAACCGGCGACGGGGTCGTCCGCTTGGCCGTCCTAGTCTATACGTTCTGCGGCGGTCGACAAGCGTCATGTGATGCCGAATCGGCAAAAAGGCGAGGACCGAAGGGCGGGTTCCGTCAGTCCTCGCGCGTATCGTTGCCGAACCGGCAAGCACTCACTCCAGCGCGGCGACCCCTTACACCGACCCGCCCGCCACGACGGCCATGGCTTCGTCGGCCGCCGCCAGGGTGCGCTCCACGTCTTCGTCGGTGTGCACGATCGACGAGAACCAGCGCTCGAAGGGCCCGGGGTGGAAGTACACGCCGCGGTCGAGCATCGCGGTCTGGAAGGCCGTGAAGCGGGCCGTGTCGATGACCGCGCGCACGGTGCGCGAGTTGTCGATGACCGGATCGTCGGGGGCGTCGTCGCGCAGGAAGATGATCTGCCACAGCGGGCCGAGGCCGAGCACCCTGGCGCGCACGGCGTGCTCGTCGGCGGCCCGCTGCAGCCCCGCCGACACGCGGTCGCCCACCTCGTGCAGGCGGGGGAAGAAGGTGTCCTCGTGATCGATCATCTCGCCCAGCACGACGTTGCTGGCGGCCAGGTTCACCGGCATGGCCGTGTAGGTACCGCCGTGCATCACCTCGTTGGAGGCCTCGAGTCGCATCACTTCGTGCGTGCCGCCGAACGCTGCCACGGGGAAGCCGCCGCCGATCGCCTTCGAGTAGCACGAGATGTCGGGCAACACGCCGTAGTAGCCCTGGGCGCCGCCGAGCGCGAGCCGGAACCCCGTCATGACCTCGTCGAAGATGAGCAGGATGCCGTTCTCCTGGGTGATGCGGCGCAGGAAGCGCAGCCACTCCGGGTCGACGGGCAGGATGCCCGAGTTGCACATCTGCGGTTCGCAGAGCACCGCGGCCAGCTCGCCCTTGTGCCTGGCGATGAGGGCCTCGAAGTGCTCGGGGCGGTTCCACGAGGCGATCACCAGCGTGTCGCCGATAACCTGCGGACACCCCAGGGTGAGGGTCGGCTCAGGCGCCGCCTCCGGGCCCGCGTTGGCGTGCGCGCCGGAGTAGCTCACGAAGTGCTCGTCGGCCCAGCCGTGGTAGTGCCCCTCGAACTTGACGATCTTGTCCCTGCCCGTGTAGGCGCGGGCGAGGCGCATCGCCGCCAGCGTGGCCTCGGTGCCCGACATGGCGAAACGGATCAGGTCGACGCTGGGGGCCGCCCGCACGATCTTCTCGCCCACCTCGGCGTCGAGCTCGTGCGGGAAGGTGTACATGCTGCCGCGCTCCTGGAGCTGCTCCACGACCGCGGCGACGATCTTCGGGTGCCGGTGCCCCATGATGAGCGGCCCGTAGCCGATGCACCAGTCGATGTACTCGTTGCCGTCGACGTCGAAGATGTGCGAGCCCTCGCCGCGAGCCATGCAGAACCCCGGCCCCTCGGCCAGACGGGCGTAGCTCGACTCACCTCCGGCGATGGACTGCTCGATGCGCGCGAACAGGGCGTCGGATGCTGTGTGCTGACGAGGCACTGGTACCCCCTCCTTGGTGCGCCGGGGCGGCCGTCCCTGGGACGGGCTTCCGTTCCCCGCGCTCTCGGTGGCTTGCGCTCATCCTATACGGACGCTCTCGGCGCAGGCAAAGAGAGGGTCCTCGATGCAGCTTGCTGGTCGCGCGACGCCGTCGGCTCACGCTGCGCATCGGCTCACGCTGCGCATCGGCCCGGGGCCTCGCCGGGTCCCTCACGTGCGAGGGGCGGCTCCCTTGCGGGAGCCGCCCCTCGGTCGTTACCGGTCACCTGAGCGGCGCACTCAGGTGTCTACGCAGAAGGGTCCTATCTGGCCGCTATCGTCCTGAAGCCGCTCGCGCCCTGCACGAGCGTCGCGCTGGCGGCCTTGACCGTGCGCAGCTTGTAGGTGCCCTTCTTGGCCGTGAACTGGTAGCTGTACCTGCCTTGTGAGTTGACCGACACGCCGCTCTTGAACGTCCTCCAGGCGCCGTTGGTGTAGCGCTGGATCGTCACCGGACCGGCCGTCGGGGCGACGGTGCCTTGCACGATCACCCTCGCCCCCGCCGTGACGGAGGTCTTGTTCGACGTGATGGTCACCTTGTAGGCGACGTCGACCTTGGTGCTGTCGCCTACGGTCGGAGCGTAGTTGGCGTCGCCCACGAACTGGATGGTGAACGTCGTGGTCTTGGTGGGCTTGACGCCGGTGAAGCTGTAGCTGCCACCGCTGAGCGTGGCGAAGCTCGTCGGTGCGCCGTTGACCCACAGCCTCACCATGTCGCCGTCCATGAGCGCCGGACCGCCCGCCGGCGTGGTCACCGTGCCGGAGAGGCTGACGGTCTTGCCGAAGACGATCTTGGCAGCGCTGGCCACGATGGTCACCTTCGCGACCGGCACCCTGAAGGCGTCGGCCTGCTCCATGGCCTTGTTGATGACGGCCACGCCGTACTGCCAGTTGTGGACGCCCCAGCTGCCTTCCTGGGCGACGAGCTGCATGTTCGTCCAGGCCTTGCCGAAGTCGGAGTTGGCGACATCAGCGTTGGCGATGGCCGCTTCCGCGTCCGCGTAGCCCATCTGGACCGCCTTGGCGTCAAGCGTAGCCATGACCGCATCGACCATCTCGTGCGTCCACGCCTGACGGTCGTCGATGATCTGCTGCATGGCCTGCGTCCTGGCGTAGTTGTCGCCGTTGGTCCCCGCGTGGCAGGTCGAACAGGCCGAGTACGGCATGTGCTGGATGATGGTTTCCGGGTTGGTGACGGGATCCGGCGGAAGCGTGTCGTCGAAGTTGGGGTTGGCGGTCTCGGTCGTCTGGGTCATCGCCTCTTCCGGCATGATGGCCGCGAAGACGTGGTTGCCGCCGGTGGCCGGGTTGCCTTCCCGGTCGAATCCCGTGGGTACCATGTGGCACTGCACGCACATACCCTTGTGGAGGGCCGGCATCTTCGGCACCTCGATAGCGCCGATGCCGCTCATGAACTCCTGCGTGGGATGGTTGATCTCGGCACCAGGCGCGAAGCTCGTGGCACCGGGGGTGTTCAGCTCGAGCTCACCGTTGTGGCACGTGCCGCAAAGCTGCTTCCGCGGCAGGATGAGCTGTGCGTTGCGCTCCTCGTTCCACACAGAGGTGCTCTCGCCCTTCGCGTGCGGATCGTGGCAGGCCACGCAGGTATCCCCGTACTTCAGATCGTCCATGGTCACGGGGTTGCCTTGGCTGTCGGTCGGCGCATCCGTGAACGGCGGGGTGGTGTCGGTGTTCAACTTGCCCGCCTCTACGAGGATGCGCTGATCGGCGGACATGCAGTGGCTGCAGAGGTTGACAGCTTCGGCGTCCTCCACGTAGCCGGCCGTTACGAGTCCTTTCAGGGCCGCCAGCGAGTTGAAGTGACCATACGTCGTGCTCATCTCGTTGTACTGGACGGCGCTGAACTCGTGCGCCCTCTTGCTCTGGCCACCGGGCCAAGTCGTCCAGCCCTGTCCTCCGATGTCCATGACGCCGTCGGGGACAGCCTCGCTGTAGGCGAGCGGGGTCGTGTACGGGTCGTAGGCCGGCCAGTAGCGCAGGAACGTCGGAGTCGGGGTCGCCGGGTCGGCCTCGTTGTAGACCGGGTACTCGGCCACGCTCTGGCTGTAGCGGTTATGACACTGGCCGCAGACGTCGGGGTTGGCGAACTGCCCGTAGTCGAGCGGGTTGTAGTCGGGGTTGCCAGGGTTCCAGACCGCCGATCCCTTGTGCGTCGTGACGGCGCTGTAGTGGCACGTCGCGCAGCCGACGAAGGCCTCGGTGGGATTGTTGCCGAGGCCCGTGCCAGTGATCTCCTCGGTAACGGGGTCGACTTGAAGGTCGACGTCGAGAGGCTGGCCCGGATCGTAGTTCCCCGAGTGGCAACCGGCGCAGCTTACGCCGTCAAGTACCGGCTCCGCGTTGTTGAGCACGCCGGCGTGGGCTGTCTCGGCCCACTCAGATGCCGGTGGGTTAGCCGCCGCGTGGCACGCTTCGCAGCTGGCCGTCTGTACGAACTCGGTGGGTCCGAGAGGCGGGGCTACCGGCCGGGCGCCGGCAAACGTCGCCGGCACGGCAACGAGCGCCGCAACGACGACGATCGCGGCGACGATGCTGAACCGTTTCAAACGCGTCACCTCCTCCCCTGTCTTCGTGTTACGTGGACTATCCGCACTCATGTGTCAGTGTCACCTCCTCCCTCACGGCGGATGGGATGTCGTAGCGAAGGTCGGGCGAGCGAGCTCGCGACCTTGTGCACAGAGATACGGGAGACGTTGAGGAGTAGAAAGAGTACGCGCAGAGAGACCCCCAGCCTCGTGCGACTACCGCAGTCGCCGAACAGGGCAACGCCACCGTTTGCGCCCCGCGGTAGTCTGCCATGAGGTGCGGCTCCTCCCCCCAGCTCTCCCTACGCCCCAGAAGGGGCTCGGTCACACCACTTAACACGACACCGCGCCTGGAGTGCAACCGTTTAGGTAGGAAGTCGGACCCGCCGCTCACGCGCATTGCGGGTAGTGAAGCGTGCACCGGTGCCCCCCGTTGTCGATGTGGCTCGCGCCGGGCCATGGCTCCGTAGGCTCCGGCGACGTAGGTATACGTGATTTCGAGCGCTGGGGCAATAGGAACGTTCGTAGACCGCAGCGCTCGCAACCGCACTCAACTGCTTGTTCGCCTGCCGCTGTCGCCGCAGAGACCCGTCAGATGGGACGGCCAGGCGAACTCGATCCGGGGTCTGTGACTCGCGTGCCCTAGGGCAGCGTATCGGGCCCCTCCAGCGGCTCCTCTGGGGCCTTGCGGTGCCAGCCCTCGAACGAGACGCGCGACGAGAAGAAGGTGATGGACTCCTTGACCATCGGGATGAGCGGGATGGCGAGGAAGGCTCCCGTGAGGCCGTGGATCTGACCGCCGGCGATGATGACGAAGATGACGAGGAGCGGGTGGACCTTGAAGCGGCTGCCCATGATCAGGGGAGCGAGGATGTGTCCCTCGACCTGCTGGATGAGCAGGAAGGCGATGATCACCCACAGCGCCGCCAGTGGCGAGTGGAAGAGCGCGACGATCGTGGGCGGGACTGCCGCCATGACCGGGCCCACATAGGGGATGACCTCCATGATGGCGGTCCACGCGCCGAAGAACACGGCGTACTTCGAGCCCGAGGGGAAGACGCCGGTCACCCCGAGCAGCCACATGGCGAGGCCGGCGCTCGCGCCCAGCGCCACCGAGAGGAGCACCTGCGCCTTCACGTAGTTGATGACGGCGCTCTGTACCACGGCGACGAACTCCTCCCCGTCGGCCTCAGATCGCGTCGGGAAGTGCGTGGTGATGAAGCGCACGATGCGCTTCGCGTCGAGCAGCATGTAGATCGAGACGACGACGATGATGATGGTGATGGTGACTCCCCGCACCAGCGACACGCCCCAGTTCACGATGCTGCGCGTCGCGTCTGGCAGGCTGCGCGACAGGCTTTGCGCGATCCTGGCCGCTTCGGCGTTGACGTCGATGTTCAGTCGCACGCGGTCGGCCAGCCGTTGCAGGTTGTCGATGCTCCCGCGTGCTCCCTCGACGAGACCGGGCAGGGTGTCCAACAGGCTCTCGAGCTGGCGCAGGGCCGGCGGCACGATGAGCACGCCGATGAACACCAGCACCGCGATGAAGCCCAGGTAGACCAGAAAGACGCCGATCGAGCGCGGGATCCGCGCCCGCTGCAGAGCGCGGACGATGGGATTGAGGACCAGGGCGATGAGCATCGCCGTGAGGAAGACGAAGATGGCCTCGCCGACCAGGCCGATGGTGAACCAGGCGACGATCAACAGCACGGGGAGCGTAGCGAGCTGGACCCAGCGCGGGATCTCGATGTGGCCCTTCGCGGCTTCCTTGTCCGCCTGCATGCGTTCCCCCACGGGCTCGGTGACTCGACGCCCGATTATATCCGGCGCTCACCGGGGCCGGTTCTCGCTCCCGACTCGCCGCTGGGGAGGCGCTGGTGCCCGGCGTGGCCGGCGGCGTGGTCGGCCGGCGTTTCGATGCGCCTCCTGCGGGGAACGAAGTTGACACAATATGACTCAACTTTTATGATTTCCATGCACTCATTCTCCAAGGAGGACTACCAATGGGCAAAGTGCTAGGCATCGACCTCGGGACGACCAACAGCGCCATGGCCGTCCTGGAAGGCGGTGAGCCCACGGTGATCCCCAACTCGGAGGGCGGCCGCACGACGGCGTCGGTAGTGGCCTTCTCGAAGAGCGGGGAGCGTCTCGTCGGCACCGTGGCCCGCCGCCAGGCGGTCACCAACCCGGAGAACACGGTGTTCTCCATCAAGCGCTTCATGGGACGCAAGTACGGCGAGGTCTCAGAAGAGATGAAGATCGTGCCGTACAAGGTCGCCGCGGCCGACAACGCCGACGCGTCCGTCGAGATCCAGGGCAAGGTGTACTCGCCGCCGGAGATCTCGGCCATGATCCTGCAGAAGCTGAAGCGCGACGCCGAGGACTATCTGGGCGAGAAGATCAGCGAGGCCGTCATCACCGTGCCGGCCTACTTCAACGACTCCCAGCGGCAGGCGACGAAGGACGCCGGCAAGATCGCCGGGTTCGAGGTCAAGCGCATCATCAACGAGCCGACGGCGGCCGCGCTGGCGTACGGGCTCGACAAGGAGCACGACCAGACGATCCTGGTGTTCGACCTGGGCGGCGGTACCTTCGACGTGTCCATCCTCGACATCGGCGACGGCGTGTTCGAGGTCAAGTCCACCAGCGGCGACACGCACCTCGGCGGCGACAACTTCGACAAGGCGGTCGTCGACTGGCTGGTCGAGGAGTTCAAGAAGAGCAACGCCATCGACCTCTCCATAGACAAGATGGCGCTGCAGCGCCTCTACGAGGCGGCCGAGAAGGCCAAGATCGAGCTCTCGACCACGATGACGACCAACATCAACCTGCCGTTCATCACGGCCGACGAGAACGGGCCCAAGCATCTCGACATGGTCCTCACGAGGGCCAAGTTCGACGAGCTGACGGCGTCGCTCCTCGAGCGCGTCGTGAAGCCCGTGCAGCAGGCCCTGTCCGATGCCGGCCTGACGCCCGAGAAGATCGACCACGTGATCCTCGTCGGCGGCATGACACGCGTGCCGGCCGTGCAGGAGAGGGTCAGGCAGCTCGTCGGCAAGGAGCCGCACAAGGGCGTGAACCCCGACGAGGTCGTGGCCGTCGGCGCCGCCATCCAGGGCGGCGTGCTGGCCGGCGAGGTCAAGGACGTGCTGCTCCTCGACGTGACCCCGCTGTCGCTGGGGATCGAGACCAAGGGCGGCGTGTTCACGAAGCTGATCGACCGCAACACCACGATCCCGACGAAGAAGGCCGAGATCTTCTCGACCGCCGACGACAACCAGACGAGCGTCGAGATCCACGTGCTCCAGGGCGAGCGCGAGATGGCGCGCTTCAACAAGACGCTGGGCAAGTTCCAGCTCGTCGGCATCCCACCGGCTCCGCGCGGCATCCCGCAGATCGAGGTCACCTTCGACATCGACGCCAACGGCATCCTGCACGTGAGCGCCAAGGACCTCGGCACCGGCAACGAGCAGAAGATCACCATCACCGCCTCGAGCGGCCTGAGCGAGCAGGACATCGAGCGCATGATGAGGGATGCCGACTCGCACGCCGAGGAAGACCGCAAGGCGCACGAGCTGGCCGAGGTCAAGAACAACGGTGAGAACCTCGTGTACTCGACGCAGAAGTCGCTGCGCGAGCTGGGCGACCGGATCGACGAGGCGACGAAGCAGCAGCTCGAGTCGGCCTCGTCGGAGCTGCAGAAGGCGCTCGAGGGAGACGACGTCGACGAGATCCGCGCCAAGACCGACGCGCTCATGCAGGCTTCGCACAAGCTTGCCGAGGCCGTCTATCAGCAGGCGCAGCAGCAGACGGCGGCCTCGGGCGACGGCTCCGGCGGCGAGACCGGCGCGCAGGAAGAGAACGTCGAAGAGGCCGATTACGAGGTCATCGACGAGGACGAGCAGAAGTAGCACTCGCCCGTGACGTCCGGCGAGGAAGAGCCGTGGTGGCCGTCTCCTCGTCGGGACTCGAACGACAACGCGACGCTGCCTTGAGCTTTCGCCCGCTGGGGAGCGTCGGGAGACCAACCGAGAAGGGCGAGCAAAGGAGGTAGAGATGGCTATCATCAGATGGGACCCGTTCCGGGAGGTATCGAGCGCCCAGGACCAGTTCGATCGTTTCTGGCGTGGCATGCTCGAGGGCCGTCGCGGTCAGGAGAGCTGGCTGCCGGCCGTCGATGTGTTCGACACCAAGGACGCCGTCGTCCTCAAGGCTGAGCTGGCGGGGATGAACCCAGACGACATCGAGATCGAGGTGGACGACAACGTCCTCACCATCAAGGGTGAGCGCAAGTTCGAGGAGCAGGTCGACGAGGAGCGCTACTACCGCGTGGAGCGGCGCTACGGTTCCTTCTCACGCAGCCTCGCCCTGCCGCAGGGCGTGAGGGCCGACGACATCCAGGCGGACTACGAGGACGGCGTCCTCGAGGTGCGCGTGCCGAAGGTCGAGGAGGAGAAGCCCAAGAGGATCTCGGTCAAGGCTGGCCAGAAGACGGTCGAGGCCAAGAAGGCCTGACACTGCCGGAGCGGCCGCTGCCAAGAAGAGCAGCGCCCGGAGCACGGCGACGGCGACGATCGACGAAGACCGACGCGGACCAACGACAACGACCAGCGACGAAGACGGGAAACCGGAGCATCATGACCGACAGAGCGAAGCAGAGAGACGACATGAGCGGCGGCGACGGCAGGCGGCGCCGCGTGCGCGTGACCGTCGGCCGCAACGGGGCCGACGAGCCGCAGGCCGGCGGTCCGCCGGTCGAGGAAGCGCCGGCCGACGCGCCGGCGGTCGACGAGGTGTTGGCCGACGCGCCGGCGGTCGACGAGCCTGTGACGGTCGCCGGTGAACGCCCGCGCGGTGAACCCGACGAGGCCGCGGCTGCTGCCGGTGCCGGGCCGGCCGGTGCCGCCGAGAGCGTCTCAGACGATGTCGAGGCACTGATGACCGAGGCTTGCATAGCGGAGCTCGCCAAGGCCGAGGCCGATCGGGACCTCTACCTCGACCAGTTGCAGCGTCTGAAGGCCGAGTTCGACAACTACCGCAAGCGGCTGCAGCGTGAGGGCGAGGCCCTGCGTCTGCGTGCCGCCGAGGGTCTTGTCGAGTCACTGCTGCCGGTCGTCGACAACATGGAGCGCGCCCTGGAGGCCGCCGGCAAGCACGAGGAGAGCAAGCTCGTCGAAGGCGTCGAGCTGGTCAGCGAGCAGCTGCGCTCGGTGCTGGCGAGCCAGGGACTCGAGGAGGTGCCGGCCGAGCCGGGCGTGCCCTTCGATCCCACCGTGCACGAGGCGGTCCTGGCGCAGGAGTCGGCGGAGTACTCCGAGGGGACCATCGCGGCCGTGCTCGAGAAGGGCTACCTGCTGCACGGGCGGCTCCTGCGTCCCGTCAAGGTGATCGTGGCCCGCTAGGCGGACGAGAGGCATGAACGGCGACTTCTACAAGGTCCTGGGCGTGGGCAGGAAGGCCTCGCAGGACGAGATCAAGAAGGCGTTCCGCAAGCTGGCGCGCCAGTACCACCCCGACCGTAATCCCGACGACAAGGCGGCGGAGGAGAAGTTCAAGGAGGTCAACCAGGCCTACGAGACGCTCTCCGACCCCGAGAAGCGCAAGCACTACGACGAGCTCAGCCGGCTGGGCGCATTCGGGCCCGGCGGCGGGTTTCGCCCGGGCCAGGGCGGCTTTCGCGGCTTCGACCCGAGCCAGTTCGGGCAGGGCGGCTACCAGCAGTTCGACATGGGCGACCTCTTCTCCAACCTGTTCGGCGGCGCGGCGGGGGGCGCCAGGGGCGCCCGCGGCCGCGCCGCCCGCGCAGAGCGCGGAGCCGACCTGCAGGCCGACGTGACGATCTCCTTCGACGACTCGCTGCGCGGCGTCGAGGCACGCGTGCCGGTCACCAAGCCCGACGTGTGCCAGACGTGTCACGGGTCGGGGGCGAAGCCCGGCACGACGCCGAAGATCTGCCCGCAGTGCGAGGGCCGCGGGGTGCTCTCCGAGAACCAGGGCTTCTTCGCCCTCTCGCAGCCGTGTCCCCGCTGCGCCGGCAACGGCACCGTGATCGAGTCGGCCTGTCCCACGTGCGGCGGGTCCGGGATGGTCGAGCAGACGAAGCGCTACACCGTGAAGGTGCCCCCCGGCGTCAAGGAGGGCACGCGCATCAAGCTGAAGGGCAAGGGCGAGGCCGGCACGCGCGGCGGCCCGGCGGGCGACCTGTACGTGGTCACGCACGTCGAGGCGAGCACGCTGTTCGAGCGGTCCGGCGCCGATCTCGTGCTCGAGGTCCCGGTGACCTACACCGAGGCCGCGCTCGGCGCGACCGTGCACATCCCGACGCCGGGCGGCGGGCGCGTCGCGCTCAAGGTCCCGCCGGGCACGACCGACGGCCGTACGCTCAGGGTGGGCGGCAAGGGAGCGCCCAGGCTGAGCGGCGGCGGGCGTGGCGACCTGCTGGCGCGCGTACGCGTGGTGGTTCCGGCGAAGCTGAGCAAGGACGAGCGCGAGCTGGTCGAGAAGCTGGGCAAGACGCAGCCCGACCCGCGCCGCGCGCTGTTTGGCGAGGGCTAGTCGGCCCGCCGTTGTGCAAGGACCGTAGTCGTCCCGGGCGAGGACTGGACCGATGGCGCAGGAGAAACGCGACAGACCGCTCTTCATGATCTCGGTCGCCGCCGGACTGGCGGCGATGCACCCGCAGACGCTGCGCATGTACGAGCGCCGCGGGCTGCTGCACCCGCAGCGGTCGGCCAAGAACACGCGCCTCTACTCCGAGCGCGACGTGGAACGGCTGCGGCGCATCCAGGAGCTCACCGACATGGGCATGAACCTGGCCGGCGTCGAGCGTGTGCTCGCTCTCGAAGAGCAGCTCGAGACGGTGCGCCGGCAGGCCGACCACCTGCGGCGACAGCTCGAAGAGGCGGCCGAGCACCTGCGCACCGAGGTGCGCAGGGCCGAGGCCGCCCATCGTCTCGAGCTGGTGCCGGTGCGACCGGGCGCCATCGTCGCCACGGGACGCCGGCGACGGGGCAGTTGACGAAGGGATGAGCGCACCGCGCCGGCGAAGTAGCCGGCGCGAGACCACCGCGACGCCGTGAGAGGCGCCACGAAGCGAGGAGAAAGAACCCAGGAATGGACATCGAGAAGCTTTCCGAACGGGCGCGCGAAGCGCTCGAGACGGCCCAGGGCGTGGTGCGCCGGGGAGCTGGCAACCAGCTCGGCACCGAGCACCTGCTGCTCGGCGTGCTCAGCCTGCCGGGCGGGGTCGTCGACCAGATCTTCAACCTGCTCGGCGTCGACAAGGGCACGGCCATGTCGCGCGCCAACGCCTTCGTGCAGACGCAGGGCGCCGGCCGCGTCGGCGGCCCCGGCGGGGCGCAGGAGCAGCTCTACCTGACGCCGCGCGCCAAGGCGGCCATCGATATCGCCCTGCAGAAGGCGCAGCAGATGGGCGACCAGTTCGTCGGCACCGAGCACCTGCTTCTGGGCATCTTCCTCGAAGGCGAGGGACCGGGGAGCGCCGTCCTCAAGGACCTCGGCGTGACCGAGGAGTCGCTGCAGCGTGCCCTGAGCCAGGTGCGCGCGACCGGCGTCGACTACGAGGGCCAGGCGACCGGCGAGAGCATGCTCAAGAAGTACACGCGCGACCTCACGGCGATGGCGGGCGATCACAAGCTCGATCCCGTCATCGGGCGCGACGAGGAGATCAAGCGCGTCATCCAGGTGCTCTCGCGGCGCACCAAGAACAACCCCGTGCTCATCGGCGAGCCCGGGGTGGGCAAGACCGCCATCGTCGAGGGGCTGGCGCAGAAGGTCGTCGACGGCGACGTGCCCGAGTCGCTGCGCAACCAGCGCGTTCTGGGCCTCGATCTGGGCGGCATGGTCGCGGGAGCCAAGTACCGCGGCGAGTTCGAGGAGCGCCTCAAGGGCTTGCTCGACGAGATCCTCCACAGCAAGGACGTGATCCTCTTCATCGACGAGCTGCACACCGTCGTCGGGGCGGGGGCGGCCGAGGGCGCCATGGACGCCTCGAACATGATGAAGCCGATGCTGGCCCGCGGCGAGCTGCAGGCGGTCGGGGCGACGACCCTCGACGAGTACCGCGCGCGCATCGAGAAGGACGCCGCCCTCGAGCGGCGCTTCCAGCCGATCCTCGTGAGCGAGCCGAACGTCGAGCAGACGATCCTCATCCTCGAGGGCCTGCGCGACAGGTACGAGGCCCACCACAAGGTCAAGATCACCGACGCGGCCATGGTCGAGGCGGCTCGTCTCTCGGACCGCTACATCGCCGACCGCTACCTGCCCGACAAGGCGATCGACCTGCTCGACGAGGCGGCGAGCAAGATGCGTACCGAATCGACCATGCTGCCGCCCGACCTGCGCGAGATGGAGAAGCGCCTGCAGGAGCTGGCCCGCGAGGGCGCGGCCGCGGTGCAGGCGCAGGACTACGAGCGCGCGGCGCAGCTCAAGGAGCAGACCGACAGGATCCAGAGCACCTTCGTGCAGGCCAAGAACGCCTGGCTCTCAGACAAGGGCATCGCCGACGCCACGGTCGACGCCGACGACATCGCCGAGATCGTGAGCCGCTGGACGGGCATCCCCGTGCAGCGCATGAAGCAGGAGGAGGCCGACAAGCTGCTGGCCATGGAGGACCAGCTTCACGGGCGCGTGATCGGGCAGGAGAAGGCGGTCGCCGCCGTGTCGGAGGCCGTGCGTCGGGCGCGCGCCGGGTTGAAGGACCCGCGGCGTCCCATCGGCTCGTTCATCTTCCTGGGGCCGACCGGAGTGGGCAAGACGGAGCTCGCCAAGAGCCTGGCCGAGTTCCTCTTCGACGACGAGGACGCGCTCGTGCGTCTCGACATGAGTGAGTACATGGAGAAGCACACCGTGTCGCGGCTGGTGGGCGCCCCGCCCGGCTACGTCGGCTACGAGGAGGGCGGGCAGCTCACTGAGGCGGTGCGCCGCAAGCCGTACAGCGTGGTGCTCTTCGACGAGATCGAGAAGGCCCACCCCGACGTCTTCAACGCGCTCCTGCAGATCCTCGACGACGGCCGGCTCACCGACAACAAGGGGCGCACCGTCGACTTCAAGAACACGGTCATCATCATGACGAGCAACGTCGGTGCGCACCTCATCCCCAGCGGGGAGGAGTTCGAGCGCCGCTACGAGCACGTCGAGGCCGCGCTGCTCGAGGAGCTGCGCGGGCACTTCAAGCCCGAGTTCCTGAACCGGATCGACGAGATCATCGTGTTCCACGCGCTCACGCGCGAGCAGCTCGCGCAGATCGTCGACCTCCTGCTGGCCAAGACGCGCGAGCTGGTCGAGGGTCAGGGCAGGCGCCTCGAGGTGACCCAGGCGGCGAAGGAGCTCATCGCCGACCAGGGGTACGACACACAGTTCGGCGCGCGCCCGCTGAAGCGGGCCATCCAGCGCCACATCGAGAACCCGCTCTCGCGGGAGCTGCTGCGCGGGCGGTTCGCCGAGGGCGAGACCATCACCGTCGACATCGTCGACGGGCAGGTCGAGTTCGCGGCTGCCGGGTGACGGCGCGTCGCCGACGGCCCGGCTGAGGTCGCGGACGCGCCGAGGCCGGGGGCGGCTTGGACGAGGCCGACTTCGGGCTGCGCCGAGGCCGCTGTCGACGACATCGACGTCGAGGCGGCGACCAGGCGCGGCGTGCCTCGTTGCGCCCCACGGGCGGCACCCCTATAGTGGCGCCATGGGCCGGTTGGGGACGCTTCGGACGCTGGTCGTGGGCACCGCTCTCGGCGTCGCCAGTGCCGTCCTCGCCCCGCGCCTGAAGCGCACGGCTGCGGGCGACGGCGACGCCGTCTCGCGCGAGCTGGCGCGGCGACGGCGCGCTGCGCGCGCCGTCGCCGCCTTCTCGGGCACGCCCTGCGCCCTCGAGATGCGGCCCGACCGGGCCGAGGACTGAGCCCCCGAAGGCCGAGCCGCATGAGGACTGACCGGCCCGTCGTCTTTTCCGCGGGACGGTTTCGCGCTCGTACGGCTACAGCTGCGGCGGGTTGCGTCCGATAACTCCCTGCGAGGGACACATCCTCGAGGAGGACGGCATGACCCCACAGGAAGCGAAGGAACACGAGGAGATGGAGGTCGACGTCGGCTTCGAGCTCCTCGAGCTCGTCATCTACGTCAACGACCTGAAGATCGTCGGCCACGCCCACTTCGGCGTGAGCGGCCGGCACGGGGGGCGGCGTGCCTCAGACTACATCCGCTCGTACCCCGACAAGCGCCTCACGCTCTCCGACGTGCGGGTCTACAGGAAGGGCTCCGCCGACCTGTACGACGCCGCGCCCTTCATGATCGTCAACTTGGACGCCGTCGACCTCATCTACTCGCGCGAGCCCAACGCCGGGCGCGTCACGGAGGACGTCCTGGAGGCGGAGGAGCCGGCGTAGCCGCTCACTTCGTCATCGACCTGCTGGTTCCCACGGCCCGCTTCGCCTTCGCGGTGGAGGGCGAGCGGGTCGACGTGGTGCCTGAGCACCGCTCTCCCGAGGGTTTCGTCGCCTACCAGGAGCTCAAGCGGACCCACGGCATCGTCGGGATGACCACCTTCCCCAACAGCGTGCTGCTGCGCGGCGCCGCGACGATCCTCGTCGATCCCGGCATGCACCTGCAGAACGAGCCCGTCGTGCACGCGCTCGCCGCCCGTGGCGTGATACCGGCCGACGTCGATCTCATCGCTCTGACCCATGCGCACCTCGACCACGCCGGCGCCTGTGCCGGTTTCGCGCGGCCCGTCGCCGTGCACGAGCTCGAGCTGCGCGAGCCGCACTGGGCGATGGTGCGCGGCATCCTCGAGGGGAGGCATCTGCACCTGCTCGAGGGAGACGAGGGGGAGCTCGTCCCCGGGGTGACGTGGGTGCGCACGCCGGGGCATTCGTACGGCAGCGTCTGCTACCGGGTCGAGACCGACGAGGGCCTTGTGGTGCTGGCAGGTGACACGATCGGGCCGCTCAAGGAGTTCTTCGACGAGATGCGCCTGCCCGACGGCTGGGAGGACGGCGAGGAGCTGCTGCAGGCCTGGGCCCTGATCCGCTCGTGGCGACCGGCGCGCGTCATCGCCGGTCATCTGCCGCCCTTCTCCCTCTAGTCTGCCGGGACACCGGCGTCGTCCGCGCCCGCCGCCTCCCCGCGTGCGTCGTCCGCGCCGGCCGCCTCTCCGCGTGCGTCGTCCGCGCCGCCCGTCTCCTCGCCTGCGCCGTCAGGATACCGTGACCGCTCCATCTCCTGCTCGCTGGCAAGGCTCGCCTGCTCCACCTCCTGCAGGCTCAGGTGAGAGATGCTGAGGAAGATGAAGCCGAGGCTCACGCCGACGACCGTCTGCATCCCCTGCAGGCCGATAGCGTAGGCAAGGGCCTCCTCACTGCCCACGCCGAACAGCGCCAGGGCGCCGACGGCGGCCGCCTGGAAGGTGCCCCAGTTGCCGGGCGTGATCGGCACGAGGCCGATGATGTTGGTGGCGATCATGACCAGGGCCGCCGCGCCGAGGCTCGCGGCGCTCACGTGGAAGGCCAGCATCACCATGTAGTAGATGAGGAGCTGCATGATCCAGGTGACGACCTGCGCCCCGAACTCGAGCACCGCCGCTCCGGGCTTGCCCATGATGCGCTGGCTCTCGCCAAGGGCCACCAGGCCGCTGAGGGCACGAAGCCGCAGGCGGTCGCGCAGCCGCGGCAGCGACGGGGCGTGCAGGTGGGGCAGGTGCCAGTGCACACCGCGCGTGTGCGCGTGCAGGGTGGGGATGCGCAGCCGGTGGCCGGCCACGGTGAACTCGACGTGCTCCCGCTCGGCGACGCTCTTCTTGCGCCAGCGCTCGTAGAGCACGAGAGCGACGATGATGGCTCCCACGACGACGCCGCCGACGATGAGCGTCGTGCGCGCCCACGCCGGCGCGCTCACGCCTATGAGGAGCAGGGCGGCGAGGGCGACGATGGCGGCGATGGCGAAGAGACGCTCGCCGAGGACGGTGCCGAAGATGGTCGCCACGGGCATGAAGACCCCGCGCCGGCGCAGCGACACCTGCAGGGCGTAGGCGCGCGCGACCTCCCCGAGGCGGGCGGGCACGAGCCAGTTGACCATCAGGCCGATGCTCGTGGCCGAGAACGCCTCCATGACACGCGCGCGCGTCGCGCCGAGGGCGTCGAAGACGATCTTGAGGTTGATCCCCTTGAGGAAGACGGAGAACGCGTCGACCGCCGCGGCGGCGAGCAGCCAGCGCACGTCGACGTGCAAGAAGGAGTCGGCGAGCGCCGCCGGGTCGGCCTTCCAGACGAGCACCGAGAGAAGGGCGACGAGGAACAGGACTTTCGTCCACCAGTGGCGGTTCCAGAAGGAGACCGCGCGGGACCAGAAGCTCATGGGCTAACGCATACACCACGCCCGCGCGCTTGGCAAACGTTCCCGCACCCCGTGCTAGGATAGCCTGTCGCCGCCGTCCGCCGAGGGAGTGCCTGCTTGCCCATCTACGAGTACCGTTGCGAGGCCTGCGGCCACACCTTCGAGGTGATGCAGAAGTTCGCCGACGCACCCGTCGAGACGTGCGGGGTGTGCGGCGGTCACGTGGTCAAGGTCCTCCACCCGGTAGCCATCCACTTCCGTGGCTCCGGCTTCTACACGACCGACTACGGCCGCTCCTCGAAGGCCGCCCGTGCCGGTTGCGACGAGGGTGATGGCAAGGCCACTTCCGAGATCGAGGAAGCCGGAGCGGCCAAAGGTAGCGGCGTGAAGGACGGCCCGAAGGGCGATGCGAAGGGCGATGCGAAGGGCGATGCGAAGGCAGGTTCGCGCGCGAAAGACAGCGGCGGCACCGGCGCTGCGGCGAAGACCGGTACCGGCTAGGCGACGGTCGTGGGGAGCCGGGAGAGGGTATGAGCGCGCCTGAGGGATCGACCCCGGACGGCTCCCCGAGAGAAGACCGGGGAGCGGACGAACGCGCGCGGCAGGCCGCCGAGGAGATCGCGCGGCGCGCCAAGGCGAACCTCAAGAGCCTCGTCAGCGACGACTCTTCCCAGCTTCCCTCACTGGGCGTCATCGCCGACGCCATCCGCCTCGAGCTCGAGGCCTCCCGCCAGGTCGCCATCCTCTATGTGAAGCTCAAGCGCTACGGTCGTCTCGAGCGCATCTTCGGCTGGGGCATCATCGGCGAGATCCTCGCGGCGATTGCGCGCAACCTGCGCGAGATGGTCGGCAGCACCCTGCGCGCCCTCGATGTGCTGGCTGATTTCACGCTCTCCGACAACGCCTTCGTGGTGATCCTCTCGCCGCCGCGGAGCGGCAAGCCCATCGACTCCGACGATCTCCTGATGGTCAAGCGGCGGGTGTACGAACGCCTGCAGAGCACGCTCATGAACGACCTCGCCACCGGCGTGTACGACCGGGTGCACCCCTTCGTCGGCGCGGCCATCATCCACGCCGACGACGCGCTCACGTTCGAGCAGAACCTGCAGCGGGGGGTGGCGCTGGCGATGGAGGCCGCCGAGGACGACGCGGTGCGCTACGACGCCGAGCTCGAGGCCACGCTGGCCGAGCTCCTCGCCAACGACGACATCGACCCGCTCTTCCAGCCCATCGTCGACGTGCGCCGCAAGGGCGTGATCGCCTACCACGCCACGAGCCGCGGTCCCTTCTACTCACCGCTGCGGCTGCCCGACGTGCTCGACGACGTCGCCCGCCGCTCGCCCCTGCTCGGCACGTACGGGGTGGCGGCGCGAGAGGCGGCGGTGGCGAAGGCAGTGGGTCTCATGCCCGAAGTGCTCCTCTTCGTGGGCTGCGTGGCCAGCGAGCTGCCCAACGCCGGCATCGTCGCGCTGAGCGAGTTCTACTCGCTCAACACGGCGCTGGTGCCCCAGCACGTCGTGTTCGAGATCTCGACCGCCGACCTGACGGCCAACCCCGCGTCGACGCTGCGCACCCTGGTCCAGCTGCGCGAGACGGGCTTCCAGCTCTGCTTCGCCGACCTGGGCGGAGAGCTCACGATGCTTGAGCTGGTGGCGCAGGCCCAGCCCGACTTCGTCAGCCTTGACCCGCTGCTCGCGGCCGGTGTGCCCGGCGACCCGACGCTGCTCGACGCGGTCGCGCTGCTGGCGCGCTTCGCCGCGCGCGTGGGCGCCCAGCTCGTGGCGCCCGACGTGACCACGGTCGAGCAGCTCGACGCCCTGCGTCGCGTCGGCGTCGGGCTCGTGCGTGGCGACCTCGTGGCGCGCCCCGACACGCGGCTGCCCAAGGTGTCGCTCTCGAGGCTGGGGTTGTAGCGCGCAGGCATGCCGACCATTCTCCTGACCAACGACGACGGCATCTCGTCGCCGGCCCTTCTCTCTCTCCGCCGCGTCCTCGAGCCTCTGGGCACCGTCATCACCATCGCCCCCGACCGCAACTACAGCGCCGTGGCGCGCGGCATCACCATCGACCGCGCGCTGCACATCGACCCGCTCACCTTCGGCGAGGCCGGCTACTACGGCAACGCCATCAACGGCACCCCCGTCGACTGCGTGCGCGTCGCCATGCTGGGCTTCTTCGGGCCGCGCCCCGACTTCATCGTCTCGGGCATCAACACCGGCGCCAACCTGGGCGACGACGTCACCTACTCGGGCACCGTCGCGGCGGCGCTCGAGGGCGTGCTGCTCGGTCTGCCGGCGGCGGCCGTCTCGGTCGCCTCGCGCGAGCCGCGCTACCTCGACGAGACGGCCGCCGTCGTGCTCCCTCTCATCAGGCGTGCCATGAACGAGGGTCTGCCGCCGCGCACGCTCATCAACGTCAACATCCCCGAGCTGCCGCTTTCCGCCATCAGGGGCGTCAGGCTGACCCACCTGGGGCGGGCGAGCTATCACGACCGGCTGGTCGTCGAGAGCGAGGACGGCACGCACAACACCTACAGCATGAAGAGCATCAAGAACGGCGGCGCCGACCACGAGGCCGGCAGCGACTTCGAGGCGGTGCGCAACGGCTACGTGTCGCTGACGCCGTTGCTCTTCGACCTGAGCAGCGAACCCGGCGAGCGGGCGCTGGCCGACTGGGACCTGACGGACCTGTTCGCCGAGGCGCGCGGTCAGGGACGATGAACGCGATGAGCATGGGCTACGATCCTGTGATCTTCGACCTCGACGGCACCGTCGTCGACACCGTCGCGCTCATCCGCAGCTCCTTTCGCCACGCCAGCGAGGTCGTGCTGGGACGGGTGCTGCCCGACGAAGTGCTCATGGCGCACGTCGGACAGCCCTTGATGGAGCAGATGGAGCTGCTCTCGCCCGAGCACGCGCAGGAGCTCTACGACGCCTACCGCGAGCACAACCACCGCGTGCACGACGAGCTCATCCGCGAGTACGAGGGAGTGGAGGAGGCGCTTGCCGGTCTCAGAGAGGCCGGCAAGCGCCTCGCCCTCGTGACCTCCAAGAGCGCCTACACCACAGAGATGGCGTTCCGCGCCGTCGGCCTGCACCGCTACTTCGACGTCATCGTCACCGCCGACGACACGAGCGAGCACAAACCCAAGCCGACGCCCATCCTGGTGGCGCTCGAGCGCCTCGGCGTGGGACCGGAAACGGCCATCTACGTCGGCGACAGCCCGTTCGACATCGAGGCCGGCAACGCGGCCGGCACGGCGACTGCGGCCGTGACGTGGGGCATCTTCCCGCGCGCAGATCTCGAGCGCAGCCATCCGACCTTCATCCTCTCGCGGCCGCAGCAGATCGTCGCCCTCTGCGTCGACGGCGTGCCGCCGGCGTCGCCGCGGGTCGGGGTCGAGGGGGTCGAGGGAGACGCGGGGGACGAGCGGGTGGGGAGGAGCACGTGATGCGGCTCGGTGAGGCCTGCGACTGCACGGAGGCGGCCTCATGACCCCGGTCGCCGCCGGGGTCCGCGCCCGCTACGACGAGCTGCGCCGCGAGGTCGAGCGCCACGCCTACCTCTACTACGTGCTCGACCAGCCCGAGATCAGCGACGCCGAGTACGACAAGCTGTTCCGCGAGCTACAGGAGCTCGAGGAGCGCCACCCCGAGCTGCGCACCCCCGACTCGCCCACGCAGCGCGTCGGCGGCGAGCCGCTCAAGGAGTTCGCGCAGTTCAGGCACCTGCAGCCGATGCTCTCGCTGGCCAACGCGCGCAACATCGAGGAGCTGCTCGCCTGGGACCGCCGCAACCGGCGCCTGCTCGAGGCCGATGGGCTCGTTCTCACCGAAGGTCCCGTTCTCGCCCGCGGCCTTCGACTCTACGGGGAACGCTCGAGGCTCGACTTCGCGGACGCTTACCTGGCGGCCCTCGCGCTCGAGGCCGGCCCGCCG
>Ga0209253_10000827_pt1 | contig 26852 bp, 25 predicted proteins | sample FrelakmetBRP12BR_FD_187145 | JGI IMG/M metagenome (GOLD analysis project Ga0209253, IMG submission 187145) | Freshwater lake sediment microbial communities from the University of Notre Dame, USA, for methane emissions studies - BRP12 BR (SPAdes)... | ecosystem: Environmental > Aquatic >...
CCAGCCGATCCGCCCTTTGGGGTCAACTTTGCCCTCCAGTTTGCCCATTTATAGGATATAATTGTCAATCGGGGAGAGCGTGCGATGAGTTCACGGATCCTGGCCGTATCCTTGCTTTCCGGCTGGATAGGGATATCTATGGCTGCCTGCCGCGGCGATTCTTCGATCGACAGCTCCCTGTTTTCGGTTGAAGTCATGGATGGCGTCCGGCATGTGCATAATCATAAGGCACAGCGCGGAGACAGCCCCGGGGCGAGGTTGGAGTTTCTCGGAAAAATCGGGAAGCTGGAGGCCAACGAGGAAAGGGACATTTTGTATGATCCGGTTGATGCGGCCCGGCTTCATAACGGGGACATTCTCATCCTGGAAAGGGGTGGCTCCCGCGTGAAGCGTTATGGTCAGGATTATCAGTTCATCTCGGCCTTTGGCCAAAAAGGCCAGGGTCCCGGCGATTTCACAAACCCGTTCTGCTTCCGATTGAATCGGGAAAGAAACCGGCTATATGTAGGTCATTCCAAGGTCTCGAGGTTTTCGCTCGATGGGGTCTATGAAGGCGGATTCAACCCCGAAGTGATGGCGGCCTTCGGAAGTATTAGGGCAGAGTCTGAAACGTCCGGGATGGCCGTCCTCTCCGGAGCGTGGGTGATGCTGCCGAGCCGCCCTTCGATCTGGCTGGATTCGGCGGCAGACAAATTATTGTCGGTCTACGATGCAGCCGGCAAAATCATCCGCTCGTTTGGAGCGGTCAAAAGGTATGAGGATCAGGGATTGATGCTCAACGCCAATATTGTCCATTTCGCGCCGGATGCCGACGATAACGTCTATGTCGCTTACGCCTATCAAAATAGATTAGATAAATACTCTCCCGAGGGCGAGCTGGTTTATTCGGCGGATCGGCCGCTCCGCTATGAAGTGAAGAATGTCACCAAAGAGGAGGTTTTTAAAAGCGGCGCTATGGAGCAAAGATTATCCTGGCCCTCGGTGACGTCCGTGGCGAAAGGAATCTCCGTCGATTATAAGAACAGGATATGGGTGCTGACGTTTTTGAAACAGCCGAACAGGTTTCTGACCTTTGATGAGAAAGAAAATTGGGCCGATTGCTTTGAATTTGAGGTCTTCGATTCCGACGGGATTCTTCTGTTCCCAGTGTCTTTTCCGGATGTCCAGTTTGACAGTTTTTCCATCTATGATGACCGCGTGTACCTCATCGATTCGCAGCACGAATCCTGCGTTTATGAATACAAAATTAGCGAAGACAAATGAGGGCATTCCTTGGAGTGTCCGACAAATAGGGTAACGGCTTAGGACCGGCTGGCCGGGGGCACGATCCCATTCATCCGTAGGTATATGACCAGCTGGCCGTAGTGGTCCGAGGCGTGCCAGACCGCGAGTGTCGTCAGCCCAAGACGCGTCGAAGCGCCGCCGTACGGCCCGCCGGCCCGCTCGAGCGCGTTGGCCGCCGTCATCCGGCTGAGCACCTTTTGGGCATAGTCGAACGACTCTCTCAGGTAGGCCATGAGTTCGGCCTTTGTCGCGGCCGGGCTGGGACCGCCGTTCGCGCAATCGGCCGGAGGCTCCTTCTTCTCGATCTCATTGAAGAAGGCAAAGTTGGCGCAGGCGACATGCTTGACCTGCTCTCCGAATGTCCGGGCCTCCTTGAACTCGCCGTTCGTTGGCTTGAACCCGTATTTCTCAGCCGGCATAGCCTCGGCCAGGCTGATGAACGACTGTTCGATCATCGTGAAATAGGGCACGACCGCCGCCGCCATCGGGTCGACACCCTCCTGCGCGCCCAGGTGAGCGGCGAACAGCAGAGACGCTGCGGCCACGAGGATCATCATAAGGCGCCAGTGGGCGTTCCGGCCTAGTCGGGGGTAATTCGTTTTCATAGCTTGAGCCTCCTTCATGAGAATGCTGTGACCGAAGTCTCCTTCAGATTGCGACCACGGCGCCGTGAATATCGACGCCCGGAGCCATCACTTACGTTCGGGAGTTTAAATCAAGGCAGGAAAAGATGTCAAAAAAGCCTGGACGTGCGGTTATCTCGGCGATTATCAAACCATCCCGCCAAAACCAAGAGGGATTCATGGGGAGGTCAGTTTGGCTGGCATTCAGGCGGTTTACAGCCCCTCTGAATTATGATACAAAAAGGGACGCACCAATTTTTACTGAAAGGAGCGGCGCATGTGTGAAGTCCGGGATGTTTTCATCGTCGGCGCGGCGCGCACGGCGATCGGCAGCTTTTTGGGCTCTCTTAAGGATCTTACCGCTCCCGAGCTCGGCGGGATCGCCATCAAAGAGGCTTCGAAGAGGGCGAACTGCCGGCCCGAGGACGTGGATGAAGTCATCATGGGGAACGTCGTCCAGGCGGGGATCGGCCAGGCCCCGGCCAAGCAGGCGGCGGTCAAGGGAGGGATTCCCTATTCAGTGAGCTGTTTTACGGTGAACAAGGTCTGCGGCTCGGCGCTCAAGGCGGTCGCCCTGGCTGCCCAGGCGATCCAACTCGAGGAGAAGGAGATCATTGTCGCCGGCGGCATGGAAAGCATGAGCAAGGCGCCGCATATGGTCTGGGGACTCCGGGAGGGCGTCAAGTTCGGCGACGTCCAGATCAGGGACTCGATGATCCTGGACGGGCTATGGTGCGCCTTCGACAACGTCCATATGGGAATCACCGGGGAGGTGGTGGCCGAAAAGTTCGGCGCCACCCGGGAGGAGCAGGACCAGTACGCCTTCCGCAGCCATCAAAAAGCGGTCCACGCCATCGAGAAAGGGTATCTGAAGGACGAAATCGTCGCGGTGAGCGTGCCCCAGAGGAAAGGCGATCCCCTGATCTTTGCGGTTGATGAGGGGCCGCGCAAGGACACGACCCTGGAGCGGCTGGCCAAGCTCCGCCCCGCTTTCAAGAAGGACGGGACTGTGACCGCCGGGAACGCCTCGAGCCTGAACGACGGGGGCGCCGCTGTGGTGGTCGCCTCGATGGATGCCATCAAAGCCAAGGGATTGAGCCAGCCGCTGGCCCGTATCCTGGGGACGACGACGAACGGGGTCGAGCCTTCGATGGTCATGTACGCCCCCAAGGGAGCCATCGAGAAGCTCCTGGCCAACGTCGGCTGGAAAGTCGGGGATGTGGACCTTTTTGAGATTAACGAGGCCTTCTCATCTCAGCTCGTCGTCTTGATCAAGGAGCTCAAGCTCGACGGGGAGAAGGTCAATGTCCACGGCGGCGCGGTCGCCCTGGGGCATCCGATCGGGGCGACGGGAGCCCGCATCCTGACGACCCTGATCTACGCCTTGAAACACCGCGGCCTGAAGCGCGGCGTCGCCTCGCTCTGCCTGGGCGGGGGGGACGCGGTCGCCATGGCCATCGAAATCGTCTGAAAAATAGGGGTCAGGTCTCAACAATCAACAAATCCAAAGAAAAAAATAAGGAGGGCCAATGGATATCAAGACAATCGGAATAGTCGGAGCCGGGACCATGGGCGGCGGGATCGCCCAGGTGGCCGCGACCTCGGGACTCGATGTCCTCGTCCACGATGTCGGGCCGGAATATCTCGACCGCGGCCTGAAGACGATCGACAGGAGCGTCTCCAAGCTCATCGAGAAAGGAAAGATCACCGAGGACAAGGCGAAGATCCTGGGCCGGATCAAGACGACAACGTCGCTCGACGCCTTCAAGGCCGTCGATTTCGTCGTCGAGGCCGTGTTCGAGGATTTTGAGGTCAAGAAAAAGGTCCTGGTCGCGCTGGACAAGGTCCTAGCCCCAGAGGTCATCCTGACGTCGAACACGTCTTCGATCTCTATAACGCGGCTGGCAGCGCTGACCTCTCGTCCGGCCAAGTTCATGGGCATGCATTTCATGAACCCGGTACCGCTGATGACGCTCGTCGAGCTCATAAAGGGGATGGCCACATCGCCGGAGACCTTCGCTGTGGTCAAAGGGCTGGCCGAGAAGATGGGCAAGGTTCCCGTTGAGGCCAACGATTACCCCGGGTTCATCGCCAACCGCATCCTGATGCCGATGATTAACGAGGCCGCGTACGCCCTGATGGAGGGCGTCGGCTCCGTCGAAGCCATCGACACCGTCATGAAGCTGGGGATGAACCATCCGATGGGCCCCCTGGCCCTGGCCGACCTCATCGGCAACGACGTCTGCCTCTACATCATGGAGGTACTCTACGAGGGCTTTAAGGATTCGAAATATAGGCCCTGCCCGCTCCTCAAGAAATACGTTGACGCCGGGTACCTGGGCCGCAAGTCGGGCCGCGGGTTTTATAATTATACGGCCAAATAGACGCCAAAAAATAAAGGGGACAAAGGGGACGGTCCTGCTTATCCAAAAATAGGGCCTTCCCCTTATTTCTTTTTCGCTTTCTGGGGGCTTTAAGAAAGGGCGATTCGTGTTAAGATATAAAGAGGCGTTAGCGGCCGCATTGATAGAGTGAGCCCCCGGCCGACGTCTATAGTAATGAGGAGGAAAAGATGGATAAGGTGAAGAGCGAAGAGATCGAGCAGAGGCAGATGTCGCGGACCAAGGCCATCGAGGCGGCCGTTTCCCAGATCGAGAAGCAGTTCGGCAAGGGTTCGGTGATGAAGCTCGGCCAGAAAGAGGCGGCTGTCAAGGTGGGGGCGATCCCCACCGGGTCCATCGCCTTTGACCTGGCCCTGGGAATTGGCGGTTTTCCCCGCGGCCGCGTCGTCGAAGTGTTCGGACCCGAGGCCACCGGAAAAACCACCCTGGCGCTTCACGTCATCGCCGAGGCCCAGAAACTCGGCGGCCAGGCCGCTTTCATCGACGCCGAGCACGCTCTCGACCCGCCCTACGCGGGGAGCATCGGAGTGGATGTGGACAACCTCCTCATCTCCCAGCCTGATTTCGGAGAGCAGGCTCTGGAGATCGCCGAGGTCCTGGTCCGGAGCGGCGCGGTGGACGTCATCGTCATCGACTCTGTGGCCGCCCTCGTGCCCAAGGCCGAGCTCGAGGGCGAGATGGGCGATGCCCACATGGGTCTCCAGGCCCGGCTGATGTCCCAAGCCCTGCGCAAGCTCACGGCCATCGTCGCCCGTTCCAAGACCTGCTTTATCTTTGTCAACCAGATGCGGGAAAAAATCGGAATTTTCATCGGGAACCCGGAGACGACGACCGGCGGCCGGGCGCTTAAGTTCTACTCCTCGATGCGGATCGACGTCCGCCGGATCACTTCGCTCAAGGAGGGGGACGCCATCGTGGGCAACCGGGTCAAAGTGAAGATCGTCAAGAACAAGATGGCCCCGCCCTTCCGGGATGCCGAGTTCGACCTCATCTACGGCCACGGCATCTCCAAGGAGGGCGACCTCGTCGACTGCGGGGTGAATTTCGGCCTGATCGAGAAGACCGGGACCTGGTATTCCTATAAAGGCGAGCGGATCGGCCAGGGCCGGGACAACGTCAAAAAACTCCTTAAGGAGAACCCGGAGCTGGCGGCCGGCCTGGAGCGGGATATCCGGCTGAAAGCCGGCCTCCTGCACGAGGAGAAAGCGGAAAAAGAAGGGAAAAAATAGACCATGCGCCGACGGGAGTTCCTGGCCATAACAGGCGTGGGCGGAGCCGCTCTGCTCTCGCGGCCGGCGTTCTCCCCGAAGACGAATCTCATGATGGAGGAAAACACTATGGCTTACACGGCGAAAGATTATTCGCAGCTCATCGGCATGGCGGGTTTCAGCGAGACCCTGCTCAAGAACCATTTCACGCTCTACCAGGGCTATGTGACCAACACCAACAAGGTCCTGGACGCGCTGGCCGCGATGCTCAAGGAGGGGAAGACCGCGACTCCAGAGTACGCCGAGCTCAAACGCCGGCTGGGCTGGGAGTTCGACGGCATGCGGCTCCACGAGTATTACTTCGAGAACCTGGGAGGGAAAGCCGCCCTCGACCCCAACGGTAAGCTCGCAAAGAAGATCGTTGAGAGCTTCGGAAGCACCGAGGCTTGGGAGAAAGACTTCAAGGCCGTGGGCACCATGAGGGGCATCGGCTGGGTCGTCCTCTACGAGGACACGGCCGCCGGCCGGCTCATCAACTTCTGGATAAACGAGCACGATGCGGGCCATCCGGCCGGCTGTCAGCCGGTCCTGATCATGGACGTCTTCGAGCACGCCTTCATGATCGACTACGGCCTGAAGCGGGCCGATTACATCGAGGCTTTCTTCAAGAACATCGATTGGAAAGCCGCCGAGGCGAGGCTCAAATAGCGGTCTTTGATCTTCTGCTGAAATCCTCTGTTCCAAGCCTGTGGCGGAAGTCCAGGGCCGACGCCCGGGCCCAAAGATGTGAGGTTTAAAATGGCCAAGTTCAACCACCGGCGGTCGCGCAAGGCCGGGCTTCCGCCCGGAAGCCTCGTCCACATCGGCGAGAAAAGAGCCGAACGCTCCAAGATCACCATCATGGACTATGACAGCGAAACCTTCCAGGAGAAGGAAGCAAAATCGGTCGAGGAGTGCTTCTCCTTCAAGGAAACCGCAACGGTCACTTGGATCAATATCGACGGCGTCCACGACAGCGAGCTGGTCGCGAAGCTCGGCACGCATTTCGGCGTCCATCCCCTGATTCTCGAGGACATCATGACCACGGCCCAGCGGCCGAAGATGGAGGATTTGGGAGATTATATCTATGTCGTCCTCCGGATGCTGAGCTGCGAAAAAAGCAAAGAGGGGGTTTCCTCGGAACAGGTCAGCCTGATCCTGGGGCCCAATTTCGTCATCTCCTTCCAGGAGAGCGCCGGCGGGGACGTTTTCGACCCGGTGCGGGACCGTATCCGCACGGGAAAGGGGCGGCTGCGGAAGCAGGGGCCGGATTACCTGGCCTACGCCCTCGTCGACGCCATCGTCGACAACTACTTCATCGTCCTCGAGAAGTTCGGCGAGCGGGTGGAGGTGCTCGAGGAGGAGCTGGTCACCGACCCCGACCAGGAGACTCTCCATGAGATGCATGTCCTGAAGAGGGAGATGATCTATGTGCGGCGGTCGGTCTGGCCGCTCCGCGAGGTCATCAGCGGGCTGGAGAGGGCCGAGTCGCCGCTGATCAAGCAGGCCACCGGAATCTTTCTCCGGGATGTCTATGACCATACGATCCAGGTCATCGACACGGTCGAGACCTACCGGGACATGCTTTCCGGGATGCTCGACATCTACCTCTCGAGCGTCAGCAACCGGATGAACCAGGTCATGAAGGTCCTGACCATCATCGCCACGATCTTCATCCCCCTGACCTTCATCGCCGGCGTCTACGGGATGAATTTCAAGTTCATGCCGGAGCTGGAGTGGCGCTGGGGGTATTTTCTCATTATGGGGATCATGCTGGCGATCGGCATCACGATGGTGATATTCTTTAAGCGGAAAAGGTGGATGTGATGAAAACAAAAATCCTGATCGTGGCCGTTTTGCTTGTCCTGATCGTCATCCTTCTTGTCCAGAACACCCAGGAAGTCATCTTCCGGGTCTATTTCTGGAAGATCAGCATGTCCCAGATGATCCTTGTGCCGCTGGCTGTCCTGGTGGGGTTTCTCTTCGGTTACTTTGTTGCCAAGCTGGGTATCAAGAAGAAGAGCTGACGACTCCGGCGGGCTGTACTAAAGAGTTCGATCGAACATCTGGGCTAAGGAGTCTCATCCGATGAGAGGATTCTTCAGACACCTGAGAACCAATGTCTTCAGAGGCCTCCTGGCGGTCATCCCGCTCGGGCTTTGTTACCTGGTCATCCGCTTCTTCTATCTGACCGTGGATGCGCGCATCACCAAGATCATCGACCGCTGGCTCGGTTTCAGGATCCCCGGGCTGGGCATCCTTCTTGTCCTCATCTCCCTCTACCTTCTCGGCCTGGCGGCCAGCAACTGGGCAGGGAAAAAGGCCTTCGGCTTCGTCGACCTGGTCACGACGCGGATTCCGCTCATCAAGACGGTTTACACGTTAGGAAAGCAGCTGGCCGACGCCCTTTCCCTCCCGGAGAAAGGGGCGTTCAAGCGCGTCGTCATGGTGGAGCATTTCCGGCCGGGAGTCTGGTCGGTCGGGTTTGTCACAGCCGTTATGCAGGATCGTGCCACGGGTGAGGATATGGTCAGGGTTTTCATTCCGACCGCGCCCAATCCGACCTCCGGCTTTGTGGTCATGCTCCGGGCCTCCCAGGTGAGGGAAGTGGACTGGAGCGTCCCCGAGGCCATGAATTCGATCATCTCGGGCGGGATGGTCGGCCCGGAGAGGATTTAATTTGGGGGACACCATACATAATTCACTTAATTCCCCTCATTCCTCTTGCCAGATAACCCTGCAGCGCTTGATCTGCCGGAGGCCCGTCTCCGGGTCCTCGACCGAGCGGTACATCCTGCCGTTGGCGAAGAGGCCCGGCCGCTGTAATTAAGGGGACAGCATACGTAATCCACCTAATGCTCCTCAATATTAGGGGGATAGCAGACCCAACCCTCCTTGTCCGTCTCAACGATAAAGAACTGAGTCTTGTGTCCCCATTAGCATGCTTCTTTAGCCCATATATGAATTAAGTGCATTATGTATGGCGTCCCCCTAAAAACAAAAAGAGACTTGACAAAAACCCCCGCGTGTATTATATTACTAGTACAGTAATGCAGAGGATACCCAAATGATTACGATCGAGACTTCGGGTTTTATCCCAATCTATGAACAGATCAAGAAAGGCGTCAAGGGCGAGATCTCCCTCGGCGTGCTCAAACCCAATCAGCCCCTCCCTTCGATCCGGGATCTGGCCGCGGAGCTTGTGGTCAACCCCAACACCGTGGCCCGCGCCTACCGGGAACTCGAGCTCGAGGGGTTCATCACCACGCGCAAGGGCAAGGCCAGTTTTGTGGCCGAGAACTCCTCCTCCCTGATCCGGGGGGAGAAAGAGAGGTTTCTGGAGGATGTCTTCGACCGGGCCATCGCCGAGGCCCGGAAGTTCGGCCTGGATGCCGCCGAGATCAGGAGGATTGTCGAATCCCGGCTCAAGAGGCAGGAGAAACGAAGCGAAGGAGAGGGAAAATGAGCGAGCTACTCAGGACCGCAAATTTGGGCAAATCGTTCGGCCGGCACCTTGTCTTCAGCAATTTAAACGTTAAGCTGAGCGCGGGTAAGGTCCACGGGCTTCTGGGCTTAAACGGGGAAGGGAAGACCACCCTGATCCGGATCTTGCTCGGTGTTATCCCCGCAGACACCGGTTCCATCTACTACAAAGACGCCCTGTTGTCATTCCGGTCCGCCGCCTACAAAGAGGAAGTCGGCTACATCCCCGAGGATCCCTTTTTCTTCGGCGGGATGCGGGTCGGAGAGCTCTTGGATTTCAATGCTCCGTTCTACCGCCGTTGGGACGGACGGCGGGCGGAGGAGCTCCTCAAGCGCTTTTCATTGGATAGAAGAGCGAGAATCAAAACACTGTCCCGCGGCATGAAGCTCCGGCTCGAGATGGCGGTCGCGCTTGCCGCCAGGCCCGCGCTTCTCGTTCTCGACGACCCCACCTCCGGGCTCGACGTCCCGACGCGCCACGATTTTCTCCAGGACATCATCCGCGAGCTGGCCGATTCCGGCACCACCATCTTTTTCTCGACCCATCTCGTCCATGAACTCGAGCGGATCGTCGACCATCTCTTCATCCTCCACCGCGGCCGCCTCATCCTGGACGAAGCGTATGAAACCGTCAAGAATTCCATCCGGCGCGTGCGGCTGGCTTTCCCGGGAGATTCTCCCGAGACTCTAGGGGTCGACGGCGTTCTTGTCGAAACCCGGGACGGTCCGCGGCGGGAGATCGTGGTCTATCCCTGGACCGATGACAAGAAGAAAAAGATAGACGGATTTTCTCCCACCCTGTTCCATGTCGAGCCGCTGACTCTGGAAGAGATCTTCCGGAGCTTTGTTGCCGGCTGAGGAGAAGTGCCATGTTCAATAGGATGATCGTCAAGGAATGGAAGGAAAAATCCGGGCTGTTTCTATTTGCCCTGGCGGGGCTGGTGCTCTTTGCCTTGGCCTTCTCCGGATACTCCAAGGACAAAAACACCCTCGACATCCTGGCCAGCACGCTCCTGCTTATCTTCCTGCCCGTTTTCTCCTTGCTGCTGGGCGCCAGCGGGTTTTCTTCCGAGTTTCAGGACGGAGCCTGGGCTTATCTTTTTTCGCGGCCGGTCAAGAAATGGCGCGTTTGGCTGGCCAAGTATCTCTCCCTGCTTACCATTTTGCTTGTCGTTATCCTCCTTTTTGCCCTCCTGACCAAGCTCCATCCGGCGCTGAAGCCGGCCCCCGACATGTTCAACTTCCCGCTCATGGACGAGGACATATCCTATGGCATCCTGGCCTTTGTCCTGCCACTCCTGCTTTTCACTACGGCCTTTTCTCTCTCCATTCTCTCCGAGAAGACTCACGCTGTCGCCTTCCTGGCGGCCCTTGTCTGGATTGTCCTGCAGATAGCGGTGACCGAAGCCAGTTTATCGTTGTTTGAAAGGGGGATGTTCTCCTCCGCCTTTTCGCTGGTCTCTATCCTCGGCCTCCTCGTTCCCTTGAGCTTGGCTTTGGCTTCCGTCGTCACTTTGAACAGGGCGGATTTCTCCCAGCCCAAGCGCAGAACATGGATTTTCACGAAATCCGCGGCGGTTTTCATCCTGGCGTCTATCGGTCTCGTGGCGCTCCTTGCGCTGGGCACCAGGATGTTCCAGAGAGATCGCTATGTCTACAACATCGAAGCCGACGATAAGGCCTTTTATTTCTCCACGGAAAAGGGATATTTCAAGTTTGACCTGGCTGAAGGGCGGACAGAAAAGCTGGCCAGGCATCCTTCGATGTGGGGATACATATCTATGGCCGGGGATAAGGTGGTATTTACCTCCTATGGATATGGCGGAGGATGGCGCGGTTTCGCCCAGCTGCGGATCATGAACAGGGACGGAAAGGACGAAAGGCTGTTGCTTGGGACTGAGAACCAGGAGTCGCCCCTTTATGGCGGCTATATCCACCCTGTTCGCATGTCCCCGCACGGAGACAGAGTGGCCTTCTTCTTGAGATATGGCCCCAAGCCCACAGTCCAGGACTTATGGGTGGTCAACAGCGACGGCTCAGGTCTAAAAGGCTACGACTTGGGAATTCCGGATGCGGACTATTACCTCATTGTCGGTTTTGGGAAGTCCGGTCAGTCGCTGTATGTTCTTTGCACGCAAAATATCAAGCCTGGTGATAAGGACCGGCGAGCCGGAGCCAGGCTCTTGCGCGTTGACCTCGATTCCGGCCAGGTCGAGACACTCGCCGACCAGATCCGCAAACCTTATTTCGCTTCCATGCCGGCGGAAACGGAGACATCTTGGGCGGGTGGGATTGTCTATATTCAACATGATGAGGCCGCGTCCAAAGAGATATTAACTATGCTCGACCCTGAAACCCTTGAGAAACAGACGGTTGATATCGAAGAATCGGTCAGCGCCTTCCGCTGGGACAAGTCCGGAGAGCGGCTGGCCTTCCTGACTTCAAACTCCAGGCTCGGGGTTTATTCTATGGCCGAGGGCAGGGTTGTCCAGATAAAAGAAATCGCGGGCTATGACCTCCGTTGGCCCTCAGAGGCTCTGGAATGGACGTCGGATGACCGGATTATCTTGCGAAAACTGGAAGGGGAGGTCTCCTCGATCTGTTTCTTGGATGCGAATCTGGCCGAGCAGAAGGCCATCCGGCTGCCCTTCAGCTCGCATTACGCCTCGCGAATCTGGAATGCCGGGAAATACGCCATCATCGAAAATACCGAAAACCACCAGCTTTGGGGCATCGACTTAGAGACGGAACAATGGCTCAGGATTTATTGAACAGTAAAACCGCGATAGGCTTTTGTTTTATCCTGCTGTGCTTGGTCATCTTCGCGTCCGGCCAGACTCGCATCGAGAACCCGAAGCACCCCCTCGCCAAGAACGCCGGTGACTCCTATTCCTCCTATAAAATATACCCGGTTGAAGAGCAATGACCAGACGCCCTCTCGTTATCATGGGAATAAAACCCGGAGAGTCATGTACATGTTTCGATGATCAAATCTCCGTTTCGACCCCTTTGTCTCGGAGGAGCGGCAGTCCGTTTGTGAAGATAAGTTCGAAAAACGAGAGATCGAGCAGGATCGAATCGAAGGGGAGAGGGCTAGAATCTTAACCGATTTTTGGAAGCTCTTTGGATAATAAGCACCGATACAACCGAGGATAAAAAATGGCCAAAAGAAAGATCCTAGTCTTCTTCATCTTGGGAGCTCTCATGGGAGGCCAAAGCAGGCTATCGGCTCAGGACGCCAAGGTGAGCGATCTCAAAGCCAAATATATCCAGACGATGGAGGACATGCGCCGCGTCTCCTCAGCGATTAAAAACTTCTCCCTTGACTTTGGTTATGCGCCAAAAGCGGCGAATATCAGCGATTTGAAAAAAGTTCTCGAAGGCTCCTACATGAGCAGCTTGCCCCAGGATGCCTGGGGAAATGATCTCTTCTACCAATTTGATGACCGCGACTCCAATCGATTCCGGCTGGCCAGCGCCGGGAGCGACGGCAAGTTCGAGGGCTTTGGTCAACAGGGCCGATGGCACACCATGGAGGGTCAGGACCTTGTTCTCGTCAGCCCAGGCCCTCCCTGGCAATATGCCCCCGAGATAGAGAATATCCCGGTGGCGGATGTCTCGGAGGACTATCCGACACGGCTGAACCCGGGAACGAGCCTGGGAATCGTTCGCCGTCCCCAAGCCGCGGACTTCACCAAGCTCAATGCCGGCAAGCCCGAATTGTTTCCTAAGTACGATCCGAGTTCTACGCGACTCTGGCAGGTTGACCTGCGCAGCACCGATATCTCCTCCCTTAATGTCATGGATCGAATCGATGATCTCTTCCATGCCTCTTTTGACAGCAAGACCCGCTGGCCGCAACGACTGCCTCCGGGGTTCGATCCCGTCCACCTGATGGACCTTGGCAAGAATCCCGGCTTGGGCGTCCGAAAACTCCACCGGCAAGGCATCATCGGCCGGGGCATCGGCATAGCCGTCATTGACCAGGGACTTCTCGTCGACCATGTCGAATACAAGGACCGGCTCCGGCTTTACGAGGAAATCCACAGCGGGGATGACCAGGCCCAAATGCATGGCCCGGCCGTGGCTTCGATTGCCTTGGGAAATACCGTCGGAGTGGCGCCGGGCGCCGACCTTTACTATATCGCCGAGACTCATGGGGTGTTCCAGGCCGATGGCTTCGACTGGGACTTCACCCATCTGGCCCGTTCGGTTGACCGGATCGTGGAGGTGAACAAGCAGCTGCCCGCGCCTCGCAAGATCAGGGTGATTTCGATCTCCGTGGGGTGGGGGCCTCATCGTAAGGGTTACGCGGAAATCGTGGCAGCCGTCGAACGGGCCAAAGCAGAAGGTATCTTTGTTGTGTCCACGTCCCTCGAAGCCACCTATGAGGGCAAGTTGAAATTTCACGGGCTGGGAAAGGCGCCCACGGCCGATCCGGAGCGGCCGGAATCCTACCAACCGGCCGGCTGGTGGCTGAATGATTTTTATTCCGGACCGATTTACGCGCGTGAGCCTGAGAAAATGCTGCTCGTGCCCATGGACTCCCGCTCGACGGCGAGCCCCACCGGCCCCGACGACTACGTTTTCTACAGGGAGGGAGGCTGGAGCTGGTGCGTCCCCTACATCGCCGGCCTTTACGCCCTCGCCTGTCAGGTGAGGCCGGATATTACCCCGGAAATTTTCTGGGCCAAGGCCTTGGAGACGGGTGATGCGGTCGAGATTCCGCTACAGCGGCCGATGCCTTCCGAGGACGAGATAAAGATCCGTATCGAAAAAGCTCTGGATGACGGCCTGACGATAATCAAGGAGCGGACCAAGGGGAAAGACATGGAAAAAGCCATGGCCGCGGTCTACAGCCGCGCAACAGGCAAGAAGGTCGAAGCCATGAGCGAGGCCGACTTCCGCGACTGGACCACCAATCAGACCCGGGAGACCATTATCAACGAAACGAAGCCGCGCCTGCTCAAGACGATCATAAACCCGGTTCGGTTGATTGAAGAATTGAGCCAGCGGCTTTGAAGTCCAGCCCGGTCTTTCTTTGTTCCTTGAAATCCTTTCGACTTCAGGTTTATTATTACCCTCGATGAAGCAGGGGAGAGGAAGAATGAGATGGATTAAACTTGGGCTTTTGCCTTTATGGCTGATCTTTTCCAGCGGGTTTTCCTATGAGGCCAGCCCGGATGACCTGGCGATATGGAAGGAATTCGTGGCCGCGGTGAGAAGCGGAACTTTGGCGCCGGAACAGATCCGCCCTTTTTATGGAGTTCCCAAGGAAACCCTGCTGGAGCACTTGAGAGGGCTCAAAACGGCCAGCGATGCGAACTCGTCATGGTCGGATTGGGACACTCCCGAAGTTTTCCCGGTCGGAAATCTCGTGCACTTCATCGCCAAAATCCGTATCGGCCCGGGCACGACGACCGACCGCTGCTTTTCGTTCATGAAAGAAGGAGACAGGTGGTACTACGGTCATATGGAGGGGATCTTCATCCGTCTCGATAAAACGCCTCAGCCGCCGACCTCGGATTTTCCGGACGTCGACGCCGAGACCAAAGCCTGGCAGCGGGAGGAGATCTATTGGTCCGAGGTCGTTCAGAACTACCTGGCTGTCAGCAGGAAAAACGGGAAGCCGTTTGCGCTCGACCTTCTGAAATCGGGGGCCGGGTATTTTGTCGGGGCGAAGAGCTGGGTTCCTTTCCTTCCGCCGTCCAAAGCGTTTGTCCTTTATCTGAGCTGGAACGAAAGCCGCTTGAGGGAAAACCTCGTCGTCCTCGAAAAGCTAACGGACACCGAGGCCGTCGTCAGCTTGCAGACCCACTTTTTCTTTCTTTATAAGAGAGCCACCCACTTGAGGCAGTGGATTCCGTTTGACGAATACAGGGAGATCTTCGAGACGATCTGGCAGGACCGGGCGCTGGCCGCCGGCTGGAACCTGGAGATCGAATACAAGGACCCGGAATGCTTGCAGGTTGTCCTGCATTTCACCAGGGAAAAGTAATCCCCGCTGGCCGAAAATCGAGCCGGAAGCGCGCCGGATATCATAAGCCAGCCCTGTTCAGGAAGGGGAAGTTATGTTATATGAGGGGTGATGGTTCCTGTCCCCCAAATCCCCTACACGGAAATCGGAATGGGGGTTGCCATTTTGCTGGGGGTTTGGGCCTTTGTCGTCGCCGAGACCGACAGGGAGAAGGCCATCATTGCGGGCATACCCGTATTGGTATTCTTGATCCGCCTGATCTTTCAGTCCCCGGCCGGCCGCTTGGTATCGCTCATCGGCTGGATGCTCTACGGACTCGGCTGCATCATCTACCTCCGCTATAACGGAATAGCGGTCCGCTGATTCCTCACTTCCCCTGAGAAATATGGGGACACGAAACTTAATTATGAAATTAAGTTCATGTCCCCATATTTCCCATTTATGCGTCACTTCGCCAGGGATTTAACGTACCGAGCGATGGACTCGTGGGTGGCGAACCAGACGTTCTTCTTGGACAGGATGTGCTGGATGAGCTTTTCGAGCATCAGGATGCGGCTGCGGTGGCCGATGAATTTCGGGTGCATGGTCAGGACGAAAAGGGTGCCTTCCTCGTAGGCCTTATCAAACTCGGCCGCCCAGATCTCAAAAACCTCATTCGGGGTGATATGCGGCCGGACATCGCTGAACCTTTCAAAGCCGAAATAGGGATAGTCGTCGAGCAGCCATTCGACCGGAAGTTCCACGACGCCGGTCGCCTTGCCGTCGGCGAGAATCTCGTAGGGGCGGTCGTCGGCCATCAGGCTGCTGTCGTAGAGAAGCCCGAGCTCGCGGATCAGCTTGAGGGTCGAGGCGCTGAAATCCCAGGAGGGTGTGCGGATGCCGACAGGGGCCTTGCCGGCGACTTGTTTGAGGACATCGAATGACTTTTTCATCAGGGTTCGCTCGTCCGCTTCGGAAAGAAGGGAATTGCGCTCGTGGATCCAGCCGTGGAGTCCGACCTCGTGCCGGCCCTTGGCCGTTATGGCCTTGATTTCAGAGGGATGAATAAGGGCCGTCACGGCCGGAACGAAGAAGGAGGCCGCGATCCTGTACTTGTCCAGTAGCGCCAGTATGCGGGGCACGGCGACCCGGGCGGCATACTCTCCCTGCGAGAGCCCACCCGGGGAATATTGGCCGTCCCTGAGAGCATTGGTCTCGGCGTCGAAGTCGAAGGACAGGGCCACCGCGACCTTCGCTCCCTCGGGCCAAAACTGCGGAGTCAGGTCTTTTCCAGCGCGAACGGCGTTGACGACCGCGTTGATTTGATCCAAGGTCAGAAGCCACGGCTTCTCCGGCTTCTGCTCCTGGCCGTTGGCCAGCACAACGCCGCCGAATAAAAGGAAAAATGCCAAGCCGAACCTGTTTGCTTTTTTCATTGTTGCTCTCCTGCGAGCCAAGTCATTATCTCTCTGTTCACAGATCATAGAAATATGGGGACATGTGGAAATATGGGGACATGTGGAAATATGGGGACATGTGGAAATATGGGGACATGTGGAAATATGGGGACATGAACTCAATTTCTGAATTGAGTATCGTGTCCCCATATTTCAAATTCCGTTGATTGTTGAGACCTGACCCCGTTTGCTTTTACGGACGGCCGACGGCTGTCATGTAAATAATGCTTTCTTCTTTGCCGTCGACACCCAGCACGGCATTGACCTCGTCATCATACAGCGCGGCGATCTGGCAGGATCCGAGCCCCAAAGCCACCGCCGCGAGCGCCAAATTCTGGGCGATGTGTCCGGCGTCGAGATAGACATAGCGGTAAGCTCGCTCCTTATACTTCCACTTTGAACGGGCGAAGACGGCCGTCCAGGCAAGGACGACAGCCGCCTCAGCTAAAAAACCCTGGTCCAAGGCCGCTCCAGCCACGGCAGCCCGAAAATCCCCCGGTCGCAGCAGCTCCAGAGCATGCTCGCGGACGTCATAATGGCAGATGCCTGGCCCAATCCCCTCAACCTCCTGGATGGAGAGATAGGTCTCGACAGGATACAGGGCCCCGGCCGATGGAGCCGAGCGCAGCGCATATTCCCCCATGACCCTGGTTACTCCCTGGGATGCCCAGAGAAGCTGGGACAGGGAGGCCGCGCTCATAGAAATCCCCCCGAAATCCCTGACACTCCGCCTCCTGCCTATTGCCTCCCAGACCGGCATTCCCCCCGATCTCTCCGGTTCCGGGAGCTTTATCTTCGGCGCATCCGGATAAACCTTGTACGGTCCCGGTTTTTTCCGCCAATCCAGGTATCCGGCCGGAAGCCTGTCTCGTTCGTATTTGGTTTCGCCCTGGAAACGGTCTCCGATCCCTTCCGCCATGGCTTGCCTCCCTACTTCTCCAAAGACTTAAGCCGCGCCCTGGCCTCCTCGAAATTCGGGTCGATCCGGAGCGCCCTCCTAAAATATCCGGCGGCTTCTTCCTTTCTTCCGCTGAGAACGCAGAGCTCCCCAAGGGCGGTGTAGATGCTCGGCTCCTTGGGGTTGATTTGCATAGCGGTTAAGCCAAGGTCCTGGGCTTCCTTCTTTTTGTTGGCCTGGACCAGCCGCTTCATCGAGTCCATGAACTGGTCAGCCTTCAGCACGGGGTGGCCCGGGTCAAGCTTCCAGGCCTCGAGGTACAATTTTTGCCCTTCTTCAACGTGGCCCAGCCAGACCTGGACGTATCCGAGAGCGGCGGCCAGCAGCGGCGATGCCGGGTAGACCTCCCGCCCCAGCGTGAGGATGGACATCGCCTTTTCACTGCCATTATTTTTCAGGAAATAGTCGGCGGCCTCCGCCAAGTCGTAGCTTATATCCGGGCAGATCGATGCTCCGGTGAACGACTCTTTAAGTCTCGGGAGCAAGACCTCGAAATCTGTCCCCGGCGTGATCATCAGCCGGCGAAACTCTTCTGTATGCGTCTTTGCCCAGTCCTTTTCCCACACCTCCATCAGCCGGCTGAACTCACCGCCAAACCGGGGATGTCTCTTAGAGTATGCTCCGGCCGCGCTCAGCCGGATGTAGTCATTAAAGAAGGCGATCGGGCCCCTCTGGTGATAGGTTCGAAGCGAGCCCCAACCGTTCGCTTCCTCAAGCGCCCAAGCCATGTAGGAGCCGACCTTGGTGAGCGCTTGTCCGGAAGCCGGGTGAATCCCGGCCAGCAGCTTATTTTTGGTCTTGTCAAAGTCCTTTCCCAGGCTGCTCTCGCTCGCGTTTTCCTGAAGATAATCAAATGCGCTTTTGAGGTTCTCCCGGTCCTTCGAAAGAGGAGAGCCATTCCAGAGAAAATCGCTCAGGCCGTACTCGAAAACAAGGGAGGCCGCCTGGTAGATGGGCTGTTGGACGCGGCCGGGCGTGTAGACGGAGAGACCGCTCTCTTCCTCCAGCACCAAGTCGGCCAGTCTCCGGACATAGGGCAGAAGGTTCGCCCCTTCCAGGTTGCAGGCGATGGCCACGGCGAACGCTTCTCCCGGAAAAAGGAGAAGCTGTGTCCGGGTCTCAGGCTGCGAACCGGTATGGCCGACGGAGAAATGGCCGTTCCAAGGCTGCACTCTCCAACCTAGCCCGTACCAGGTCATCACACCGCCGGGGAGCACCTGGGGAGTGAACATCTCCCGCCAAGTCGTCTCGCTCAGGATCTGCCTCTTCATGATCCCCCGGGCATACTTGAGGAGGTCGAGGACGGTGGAGCGCGTCCCACCGGCGCCGAAGCGGCTGGAAATATCCACGTACTCGGAATTCCTAAGCTGGCCGTTGACGACCTGATAGCCGCGCACTCGATTGGGGATGATCTCCCGCGGATTGTCCAGGCGGGAATCGGTCATGTCCAGGGGGTCGAAGATGCGCGTCTTGAGGAACACGCCAAAGGGCAGTCCCGAAGCTCCCTCGACCGCGGCACCGAGGAGGTTGTAGCCGTAGCTCGAGTAATTGTATTTGGTGCCCGGTTCGGCGACGAGGGGGAAATCCTGGAAGATGGCCAGGGCCTGGCGCGTGTCTCTCGGCACTTTGAGGTGTTCTTCGGGGGCGTTATACGCGTAGTGACGGATCCCGCCGAGATGCCCCAGCAGCTGACGGACGGTCACCGGCCACTTCTTCCGGGGAAAGTAGGGGACATAGGCCTGGATCTCGGCGTCGAGGTTGATCTTTCCCTCCTCGACGAGCTTGAGGACGGCGACGGCCGTGATGGTCTTGCTGATTGAGGCCAGGCGGTAGGAGCTCTCCGGCTCGGCCGGTGACTGGTTTTCGACGTCGGCCCACCCGAACCCTCTGGCCCAGGAAGAGTCGCCCTTTATGAAGCCGACGGACAGCCCGGGGATCCGGTCGTAAGCCATGCGTTCGGCGACGAAGCGCTCGAATGACTGAAGAGCATCCGAAGATACGGGCTGGGCCTCCGCCTGGATAGAACCGGCGGCTGCGGAGATAACAGTAATCCCAGCGATAAGAAGAAAGGCGACGGCACGCCTTGATTTCGTGCTCATGCAGTCTCCTGGGCCAGCTCCTGTTCCTAGGACTGGCGATGATGCATCCGGTCGGAGATCTCGTAGTCGGTCATCAAGTCCACGAAGACCTTGGGCTGCTTTTCCTTGAGCTCGATGGCATAATCCAGGAACTTCTGGATTCCGTCGTTCAAGACCTTCCTCACCTTGGCCATCAACCGTTCGTTTGCTTCGGCCTCATGGATGAACAGGCTGTCGGGCCTGCGCTCCTTGAAAGCCTTGACGTCGTTGATGAAGTGGAGGATGTAGATCATGTCCAGGAAGATGTTCTCAAAGTTATAGGTGATGGCCCGTTCCATGAAGCTCGTCCAGACGGGCTGCGCCTTGACGTATTCCCGGATGATCTCCTCGATGGCTTCGGGTGAGCGATATTCGACGGTCTCGGCCTCCCGGCGCATCTTGCGGAGCTCCTCCAGCGAGGCCTGCCTGATCTGGCTCATGGTGATGGCCGGCGTCTTCAGCCCGCGGAAATTGGCGATGAAGAGGCCGCGCATGTCGGTCCGGAACATGTGGCTCTTGATGAACATGAGCTGACGGCGCCTTTCTTTCTTTTCCCGGCGCTCCAGCATTTTCTCGACGATGAAGACGGCCACGAGGACCTCGAGCGGGATGGCGGCGACATGGAGGAAGAACTCGATATGAGTGAAATGCTCGACAATAAGGAAAAGGGCGGAAGCGGCGATGAAGCCGAGATAATAGCCGACGTTTTTGGCGAACTGCATGGCGAACGACGCCTCCTCGACCGGACTGCGTCTGTGCTTATAGCATAGGGGAAAAGGAGGAGTCAAACGAGGGTAGAGCGTATTTTAGAGCTCGGTTTCGTCCTTATAGCCCTGGATGAGGTTGATGAGCTGGACGCGGTTCCGGACATCGGTCTTCTGATAGATCCGGTAGACGTGGTCCTTCACGGTCTGAAGGGAAATAAAAAGCGATTCGCTGATCTCGCGGTTCGACTTCCCGGAGCACAGCTCCCGGATGACCTCTTCCTCCCGTTTGGTGATTTTGTATCGGGCCAGGAACCGCGCCATGGCGGCAGGAGAGGCCTGCTGGAGGGACGGCGCCGGATAGCTCTTGACGAAATAAGTCCGCCAATAGAGGAGGGGCAGGAGGTTGGCCAGAGAGAATACGAATATATGTGCGGCGGAAAAGAAATTCGACTGCCCGGAATAGGGCCAAAGAACCAGGCTTACTCCATAGGCAACGAGCCAGATCAGCCCGAATATCCGGAGAGCACTCCTCGCCTTGCGATCTTCCGCGGCACCCTTCGTTAGGAGATAGGATAATCCGGATAGCAGCATAAGCGCTTCAATAACGACGGAGGAATAAGCTTGGCCGGATGAGAGGAGGACATACTGCCGATCGCTGAAGGCCGAAACATTGGCCAGGAGGAGGGCTGATCCATAGGCGATAAAAACACCCGCCAGGATGAGAAAGTAGACGAGGGTGATACGGCGGGAGAGGGACTTTCCGGTCATTTCCCGGCAGAGCCGCAAGAACATATACCAGGCAAGGATAAAAAAGGGCAACCCCAGGAAGAAGAAGAAATGGCCTATCGTCTCAACCGTCTGGTAGGGAGACCCCCGCTCGATGAGTATCTTTCTGGCGATCACCCGCCCGCTCAGCCCGTAAAGGCCGAAAACGGTGATGAAAATCTGGAAATAGAGATAGGACGAGAGATAGGCGAGCCGGAATCTTCTCTGAAGCTTTATGGCCAAGGAGATGCCCGCGGCACCCAGAAAAAGCGAAATCGCGAGGAAAAGGCCGAAAACCAGGCTGTTCATTCCTCGAAAGGCTCCAGCTATACTGTCTATAGGATATACAAAGTGCAGCTTCCCTCGCAAGGGAATATAGGGGATTCCGTCGGCTCGGGCAATCCGACTTAAGTCGTGATTTGCTCGAAACCGACTTTCGGTGGTAGAAATCCCGCTTGGCCGGGCCTATTCTGGGGATGCGGCCGCTGAGCCGCAGGAGGTTCCGATGAGCACAGAAAACGAAAAAATCGTCATCCTCACGCCCACATCGCGTTCGGTCTACAGCTACAGCTGGAGCCGGATGAAAAAACACTTCCTGGATCTTTTCCTCATCACCATCATCGTCGCCGCGGTCTTCATCCCTTTCGCCATGATTCAATCGCTTGACGGTCATGCGACTCCCGGCGGAGTGCTTCTCCGCATCTTCTCATTCGCTTACTGGTTCCTTCTCTTTTCTCCCATTGATTTCGGCGCGGCCTGGGTTTTTCTGAAGGCCATGCGGAACGGGGAGTTCGACGTCAAGGACACCTTCTCGACTTTCGATAATTACCTGAATGTCGTCCTGACCAACCTTCTCGTCTCGGCGATTATCGGGATCGGGTTGCTGCTCCTCGTTGTCCCCGGAGTCATCCTGGCCTGCCGGCTGGCCTTTGTGCGTTATCTGGTCATGGATAGAAAGATGGAGCCGGTGAAGGCGGTGGAGGAAAGCTGGCGGATGACTCGCGGCCACGCCAACTCGATTTTCTTCATGGGTTTGCTGGCGCTGGCGATTCTAAGCGCCGGCTTCATCTGCTTTGTGGTCGGCGCTATCCCGGCCTATATATGGGTCCGTTCGGCCTTCGCTTCGATGTACTTCGCCGTGAGCGAGCTGGAGAAGTCGCGGAATGGGGCTCCAGGGGTCGCACCTATCCCGGAAGTCTGATCCGGTCGGCACGAGCCGCTTCTTCCGGCTAAATGGCCTTTTTGCCGGTTGACCTGGTTTTATAGTTCCCCTAAACTGGACCTGCGCCGGCACGCGGAGAGTCAAAATTTTGGATTCCCCTGAACGGAGGGAAAATAAGGTTCTTCCTGCGCCGGGAAGGGGCTGGAAATATTGAGGGCAATGGGTCGGAAAAAGGAGTAATCGAGGAGGGATAGTGCCAAGACAGACCGCCTTGGCAACGGTCATATTGATAGGATTCTTGTGTTTGCCCTCCCGGGGGTTTTCGCCGCAGCAGGTCAGAGAGCTAAGCGTTCTTGTCGTTGCCGACGAGGAATTCCGGCGGGACCCAAACTGGAAAACTGGGATCGAAAACGTCTTGGAGCCCGCCTCTTCCTATTTTGAGAAAATAGGCGGCCTGCGTTTTGCCGTTTCTGAGTTCAACGACTGGAAATCTAGTGATACGCTCAGTTCTGTCGAGATGCTGGCCGAAGACCTCGCCGCCAAGATAGATAAGGAACCTTATGACATAGTCATCGCTTTTAGCGGCCAGAAGAACCTGGACACCCGCCATGGCGGCTGCTCACTATTTAAAGAAGGCATCATCGTCCTCAGGCGGGCGAAGAGGACCTCGGGCCTGGCTGGGGCCCTGAAGCATGAGATAGGTCACCTCTTTGCCGCGGTTCACGTGGAGGACCCGGAATCTCTGATGGACATTTTCTCGCGAGGGACTGAGTTCGACTCCCGGAATGCCGAACTGGTCCGCCTGAACCGGGAGCGGTCATTTCACGGCGCCAAATTCCCCCTGCCGAAAGAAAACCGGGAGCGAACGGTGGCGCTTTGGCGGGAGATTTCCCGGCGAAACATTCTGGCCGAAAGAAGGAGGATGGCTGATGCTCAAGAAGCGTTGCGGCTTCTTGGTGACAAAGAGACACAGCCGACCCGGCGCCGGGATTTGGACGACGTCCATCTTCTGCTGGCCCAGGTCTACATCGAGCAGGAAAAATACCCGGAGGCACTGAGCGAATGCCGGGAAGCGCTCCAGATAAACCCGGAGAGCATCGAGGCCCTCAATTTCAGCGGGATAGCGCTGCGGCGAAGCGGCCGGCTGGACGAGGCGATCGAGAAATACCTGGCGATCCTCGAGAAAAAGCCCGGTCATGCGCAGACCCTCTATAACTTGGGGATAGCCTATTCCAAAAAAGGCGCTCTGGACAAAGCGGAGGAGAGCTACAGGCAAGCGATCGAAGCCAGACCGCGTTTTGCCGAAGCCCTTTCGAACCTGGGCGAGCTTTACTTGAGGCTTGATCGGATCAGCGAAGCGGAATTGCTTCTTCGCCAAGCCGTGGAGGTCGATCCCCGGTATCCTCCGGCCTATAACAACCTGGCTGAGGCCGAATTCCGGCGGAGAGATTACGGGAAGGCTGGGGAGCTTGTGGACAAGGCCCTGGCTCTCGACCCGGAATCGCCCGGCGCGCACAACATGCGGGGCAAGATACTTCGTCAAAGAAAGGACCTCGCGGGAGCCAAGGAGGAATTCCGGAAGGCCCTGCTGATCCGACCCAATGACGAGAAGGCATATCACAACCTCGGCAATTGCTTTCTCGACGAGCAGAACCTCGCTGAGGCGAAGAAAATGTACGCCCGGGCGGCGGATATCGACCCTCACTTCGCCGAGCCGCACGAGGGTCTTGGTGTGTGTTGGCTTCTTGAGAACGAACTCGGGGAAGCAATCGCTGAGTTCCGGCTGGCCCTGCAGATGGGGTTTCACTCAGAAAGCCTGTATGTCAACTTGAGCTCAGCCCTTCTGCGGAATGGCCTGGTGGACGAGGCGGCTGGTGAAGCCAAAAAGGCTCTTGCCGTTAACCCCTCGTCGGCTTCTGCACACAACAACTTGGGGATGGCCATCATGCAAAAGGGGGCAATGGCGGAAGCTGCGGCCGAATTCTCGGCTTCCCTCGATTGTGACCCCGAAAATAAAGACGCCCTCCTCAACCTGGGAAACCTTTTTCTCAGTCAGGAAGATTGGGGCAAGGCGTTGGGATACTATCTGAGAGCACTGGCTCTCGACCCGGGGAACGCCGTGCTCCACAACAATATCGCCGTGGCCTATTTCAAGCAGGGCGAATATGCCAAATCCTGGACGCATCTGCAGAAAGCGGAGGAGCTCGGCCTCAAGCCTCACCCCGGCTTCCGGGAAGAGCTGAAGAAGAAAATCAAACAGGTTTAGCCCCGGATTGTCACCTGCTGTTTAGAGCAGCGCGCGGATGAAATAGAAGGTCATGATTCCGGAGACGATGAGTTTGACGGCCATGGCCGCCATCATCCCGACGAAGACTCCCCAGCCGGCGCGGAGAGCCTTCGACTGCTCTTTGCCGGCTGAGAGCTCGCCGAGGACGGCTCCGGCGAATGCGCCCAGGATGAGCCCGAAAGGCGGAAAGGCGAAAGCGCCCGCCAACATCCCGATGAATGCGCCCCAGAATCCGCGCTTTGAGGCGCCGAACCGGCGGGCTCCGGCCAGCGGCATGGCGTAGTCGAGGAACATGGTGAGTGCCGTCAGCCCGCCCATGATGACCAGGAATGTCGGGCTGAAGGGTTTCCAGCCTTTGGCGATGGACAGGAGGATGAGGCCGGCGAAGTTGAAAGGCGGGCCGGCCAGGTACGGCAGCACGCAGCCGACGAGGCCGACGAGTTGGAGAAGCGCGCCCATGATGATAAGGGCAATCATGTTTTCCGCCCGGCCAATCATACCACAATCCGCCCACGCCGGCCCAGTGAACCGCGGCGTTGACTTCGCCGGCGTCTCTGGGCTATTCTCGTTTTCCGGGGCTTTGGCCTGTGCCTAGATACCCATAAAAGGAGACACGACATGGCGGATACAGACGACAGCCGGGAAACCCATCAATATCACCCGGAGCAGCCGCAAAAAACGGAGGGGTTTTTTCTGAAGGGATCCGGCTCGCTCGACTGGGGGATGAAAAACAGGCTGGCCCGCATTTTTAATCCCGACTCCGGCCGGACCGTCATGCTGGCCATCGACCATGGCTATTTCCAGGGACCCACCTCGGGACTGGAGCGCGTGGACATCAGCATCGTGCCGCTCATTCCCTACGCTGATACCCTGATGCTGACCCGGGGCATCCTCCGGACCGTGATCCCGGCCTCCACGCCGAAATCGATTGTCCTCCGGGTTTCCGGCGGCACGAGCATCCTCAAGGAGCTCTCGAACGAAGGGCTGGCTGTCGACATCGAGGATGCCGTCCGGCTGAATGTCTGCGCCATGGCCGTCCAGGTCTTTATCGGCGGCGAGCATGAGCGGGAGTCCATACTCAACATGACCAAAATGGTTGACCTCGGGACACGCTACGGAATGCCTACCCTGGCCGTGACGGCAGTCGGCAAGGATATGAAGCGCGATGCCCGGTATTTCCGGCTAGCCACCCGGATCTGCGCCGAACTCGGCGCCCACTATATAAAAACGTATTACGTTGAGGACGGCTTCGAGACTGTTACGGCGTCCTGTCCGGTGCCGATCGTCATGGCGGGAGGGAAAAAGATTCCGGAGATCGACGCTCTGACCATGGCCTATAAGGCCTGCCAGGAGGGGGCCGCCGGAGTCGACATGGGGCGCAACATTTTCCAATCCGAACACCCCGTCGCCATGATGCAGGCCGTTAGGGCCGTCGTCCATAGGAACGAGACGCCGGAGAGAGCCTTCGCCCTTTATGAGGAGCTCGCCAGGACAAAATAGAGGGATGCCGTGCCCGTTCCCGCCAAGATGAAAGCCGCCGTCTGGTACAACAACCGGGACATCCGGATTGAAGAAGCCCCCCTCCGGAAGCCCGGCCCCCGCGAGATGCTGGTCAAGGTCGTTTCCTGCGGCATTTGCGGGAGCGACATCGTCGAATGGTACAGGCTTCCCAGGGCGCCCCTTGTCCAGGGGCACGAGATCGGGGCGGAAGTGGTCGAGGTCGGAGACTCGGTCGCGCGGTTCAAGCTCGGAGATCGGGTGTTCATAGCCCCCAAAGTGCCGTGCGGAGCCTGCTCCTATTGCCGCGAGGGACATTTTCCCCAGTGTTCCGAGATCAAGGAGCGGCTGCCAGGCGGATTTGCCGAGTACGTTCTCGTCCCCGAGGTCTTGATTGAAAGAGGCGCCTACCTCCTGCCCTCGTCCGTTTCCCATGACCGGAGCACGTTCATCGAGCCCCTCGCTTGCGTTGTCCGGTCCCAAAGGCTGGCCGGAGTGAAGGGTGGGCAATCCGTGCTGGTTTTGGGGTGCGGCATGTCCGGGCTGCTCCAGATCCAGCTGGCCAAGACGAAAAAATGCACGGTCGTGGCCACGGACATTATCGAGAAGAAAATGACCTATGCCCGAAGCTTCGGGGCGGACTTGACTATTCCCGCCGGCGGCGATGTCCCTAAACGCCTGACGGACTTTCTCCACAAGAAAACCGACGTCGTGATGCTGTGCTCATCGGCGCTTTCCGCAGTCGAGCAGGCTTGGGGCTGCGTCGACAAGGGCGGGACGATCGTCTTCTTCGCCGTCCCCGGGCCGGAAAAGACCGTCACGATCCCGGTCAACGATTTCTGGACGAAGGAGGTCCAAATCCTGACTTCCTACTATTGCGGCCCGCCGGACATCCAGGAGGCCATCG